>VFQP010002397.1_pt1 | contig 21054 bp, 21 predicted proteins | sample 3512351 | NCBI WGS metagenome assembly VFQP01 (sample SAMN10412372, study PRJNA504923) | tailings metagenome | isolation source: Relicate 1 Philex TSF1 revegetated site | place: Philippines: Tuba, Benguet | collected 2017-08-29
GGGAGTTGCACACGCTCTGGCCTTTGGCGGTGGGCACGGTGATCGCTGGATACTTTCATCCGGCGGCTCAGCATGTTTGGTGGATTATGGGTGTGTCGAGCGTCCTGGCGCTGCTTGGCCTATGGGTGGGCAAGGGGCTAGAGAACAATCGCGAAGTGGTCGAGCCGCTGCATACGTTGTTTAAGCATCGTTGGTACGTGGATGAGTTGTACCGGGGGCTTTGGTTGCACGGTGTGGGCATGAAGGGTTCGAGCGGATTGAGCACTTTTGACGCGAAGATCGTGGGCGCCGGACCCGCGGGGGCGGGTGTGGGCGTTCATGTATTGTCCGCGGTGAGCGGCTGGTTGGACCGCTATCTGGTGGATGGCATGGTGCGGCTGGCGGCAATCCTGGTTGAGGCCGTGTCGTATCCCGTGCGGCTGGCGCAGACCGGTGGAATGCTGCAGTACGCGCTGGTGGTGCTGCTGAGCTTGGCTGGATTTTTTGGCTACTACTGGATTCGATTCGGAGGGCGGCCCTGGTGAGCGTCCTGTTGGGGATTCCTTTGCTGGCGGTGCTGGGGCTTTGGCTGTTGCCGAAGCGTTGGGCTAGTGCTGCGTGGCTGTGGGCGCTGCTGGGGAGCCTAGCGGCTTGTTTGAGCGCTCTGCGATTGCTGGCCGCGCCTTTGCCGAGCGTGGAGCGATACAACTGGATTCCTGCGATTGGCGCGCAGTTGTCGTTCGCTTTGGATGGCGTCAGTTTGCTCTTTGCGATCCTCACCGGCTTGATTTTCTTTCTGGCGATTCTTTCGAGCCCGGGAAAGAGCAAGAGCTTCTACGCTCTGCTGTTGTTGATGGAGAGCGCATCGATGGGCGTTTTCCTGACGCGCGATTTGCTGCTTTTCTTTATCTGCTTTGAGGCTGTGCTGATCCCGATGTACTTCGTGATTGGAGTGTGGGGCGGGGCGCAGCGGCAAAAGGCGGCAGTGCAGTTTGTTGTTTACACGGCGCTGGGCAGCGTCGGTTTGTTGCTGGGAATATTGACGTTGTACTTGAACGCCGGCGCGAAGACTTTTGAAGTGGCCGCATTGCAGCAAGCGCCGCTGAGCGCGGGCGCGGCGCAGTTTGCCTTTTGGGCGATGCTGTTGGGCTTTGCGATCAAGGTGCCGATGTTTCCCTTACATAGCTGGCTGGGCGACGCGCATACCGAAGCGCCGACGGCAGGCAGCGTGATCCTGGCGGCGATCATGCTGAAGTTGGGTTCCTACGGGATCTTCCGGGTTCTGCTTCCTTTGGCGGGTGGCGTGGACCCGTTCAGCATTAAGGTGCTGATGGGGCTTTCCGTTGTGGCGATTTTGTACGGAGCTTTTGTGAGCCTGGCGCAGCAGGATGCGAAGCGCTTGATCGCTTATTCGAGTGTCAGCCACTTAGGCTTCTGTACGCTGGGATTGTTCAGCTTGAACGACATTGCCGTGAGCGGAAGCCTCTTGCAGCAGATCAATCACGGGATTTCGACGTCGCTTCTGTTTTTCCTGGTTGGGTTCTTGTATGAGCGGCGGGGGACGAGGGACTTGGAACAGTTTGGCGGATTGGCGAAGCCAATGCCGCGGATGAGCGTGGTGTTTGGGATGGCGATTTTGGGCTCTGCGGGATTGCCGCTCTTGAATGGTTTCGTGGGCGAATTCACGATTCTGCGCGGGACTTATTTGAGCGGGCCGTATTTCGCCTATGCGGGCGTGGCTGGGATTATCGTGGCGGCGGCGTATTTGCTGGTGCTCTTTCAGAAGACCATGTTGGGCCCACTGCACTTGGAAGAAAACAAGCGGCTCCCGGACTTGACGCCTCGCGAGTGGGCGATTGTGCTGCCTTTATTGGTGTGGAGCGTTTGGATTGGCGTATCGCCCGGTGGACACTTCCGTTTGATTGAAGGGAGTTTGCGGCCGTGATCCCGGTGAACGATCTCTTCACGATATTGCCGGCCCTAGTGCTGAGCATCTTCGGATGCGCGCTGTTGTTGATGCGCTTGGACGAATCGAAGCTGAATGTTGGTTTCGTGGTGGCGGGGGAAGTCCTGGCGGCCATTTCGTTGTGGCGGCAGTCCGGCTATGCGGGGTTGCAGGGATTCTTCGGCAGTGTGGTGCTGGACCAGTTTGGGATTTACTTGAACGCAGTATGTTTGGTGGGAGCGTTGTTGGCCGCTTTGGGCGCGTACCTGTACTTGGAGCGCGAGGAAGTGGCTTCGGCGGAGTTCTACGCGTTGCTGCTCTTTGCGCAGGCGGGGATGTATCTGGTGATCAGTGGCGTGGAATTGATAACGGTCTTTATCGGCTTGGAGACCACGGCGCTTAGCTTCTATGTGTTGACGGGCTATTTGCGCTCGAAGCCCACGGCCAATGAGGCGGCGCTGAAGTACTTGTTGTTGGGTGCTTTCTCTAGCGGCTTGATGCTCTATGGGTTTTCGATCCTATATGGATTGAGCGGATCGACGCGATTCGCCAATATCGCCGCCGCGGTGATGCAGCGGGATGCGAGCGATCCTCTGATCTTGCTTGCGGTTGTCCCGATTGTTATTGGGCTGCTGTTTAAGGTGGCCGCGGCGCCATTGCACATGTGGGCGCCGGATGCCTATGAGGGCGCGCCGACGCCCATCTCCGCGTATCTCGCGACTGCTTCCAAGGCCGCGAGCTTTGCGCTGCTATTGCGATTGCTCGCCGGGCCCTTGGCGCAGTTTCGCTCGGCATGGGAAGCGATCGTACTGGTGGCGGCGATTGCGAGTTTGACGATTGGCAACTTTGGCGCCTTGACGCAACAAAGCGTAAAGAGGTTGCTGGCTTATAGTTCCGTGGCTCATGCCGGCTATATTTTGTTGGGTCTTGTGGCGGGCAACCAGGCGGGTTTGGAAGGCGTGCTTTTCTATTTGCTGGTATACACGTTCATGACGACCGGCGCCTTTCTGGTGCTGGCGGCATTGCCTTCCGACGAGATTTCTTCGTTCCGCGGGCTGCTCTACCGAAGTCCGATTTTGGCGGGCTTGATGTTGATCTTGCTGGTTTCGCTCGCAGGCCTGCCGCCCACTGCGGGCTTCATGCCGAAATATCAAATCTTCCTGAGCTTGATCCAGACGCGGAATTATTGGATCGCTGTTGTAGCAGCGCTCTATGTGGCCGTATCGCTTTACTACTACTTCCGCATCGCGCGCGAAATGATTCTAGAGCCCGAGGGCGAAGCAGTGGAGATTCCGATGAGTACCGGGTGGCGCGCTGCGGTGGGAACGGCGGCGATCTTGAGCTTGGGGCTGGGGCTAAATCCACAGCCGGCCTTTGAGTGGGCGAGGAATGCGCTGCGATGAATGAGATTCTGAGCTTGGTCTTGGAGTATTTGCCCTACTTGATGGCTTTGGGCTTTGTCGCGGTGTTCCCTTTGGTGGCGGGATACATGGTGCTGGCGGAGCGCAAATTGTTGGCGGACTTCCAGGCGCGTTTAGGCCCGATGCGCGTGGGGCCGCATGGATTGTTGCAGCCGATCGCCGACGCGCTGAAGTTGCTGATCAAAGAAGATCTGGTGCCCAAGGATGCCGACCGCGTCTTGTTTTACGTGGCTCCGATCGTGAGCCTGGTGTGCGGCTTCGGCGCGTTCTCCGTGATTCCGATTACGAAGCTCTTGAACATCGCCGACGTGAACGTCGGGATCCTGATGATCACCGCAATGGGGGCGGTGGGGGTGTTTGGGATCATTCTCGGCGGATGGAGCTCGAACAGCCACTATGCGCTCTTGGGGAGTTTGCGCGGCGCGGCGCAGTTGATTAGTTATGAGGTGGCGTTGGGTTTGGCGATTGTTTCCGCGGTGATGATGGCGGGGACCTTGAGCATGACCGGGATTGTCGAAGCACAACTTGCGCGTGGGGTTTGGTTTCTCTTCGGGAACTACGGCTTCATGATTTTGAGCTTCTTCGTGTTCTTGTTGGCAGCGGTGGCGGAAACCAACCGTGCCCCCTTCGATTTGCCGGAGGCTGAGAGCGAAATCGTGGCCGGCTATCACACGGAGTACAGCGGCTTCCGTTGGGCGCTTTACATGCTAGCCGAGTACACGAATATCTTCGTGATTTGCTGCGTGGCGGCGACCTTGTTTCTCGGCGGTTGGTTGCGGCCCTTCCCGAATGTCTCCTGGTTGGAGTATGTGTTTGCGAGCGCGGCGCCCGCTGGGTTGTTGTTACTGTCCGCTTATGGGACATGGCGCATGAAGTTGTGGCCGATAGCGGTCACATTAGTCATGCCCGCACTGTTATTCCTCTGGCCCGCGGCGGCGGCATGGTTGAGCCCGCCGTTTTGGTTCTTCTTGAAGGCGGGGCTGTTCTTCTATGTGCTGGTATGGTTCCGCGCTACGTGGCCCCGTTTCCGTTATGACCAACTGATGGACATCGGTTGGAAGCGTCTGATTCCGCTGGGGCTGTTTACGTTGTTAGGGAACGCCGTACTGGGATTGCTGTAATCCGCTTGATCCCTAGAACGTAAAAATTTTTTTGCGATGGAACTTAACGTTTGCCGCGCTCGTTCGTTTTATTAACAGAGAGAGACGGAGAGCGCTTCCCAACCACCCCTTTCCCTAATCAAACCGGTTGGGAAGCGTTCTCCTGATATTCCCCAAATACACTCCGCAGCGTGTCCGAAATCTCTCCCACCGTCGCATACGCCCTGGCCGCGGCCATGATATGCGGCATCAAGTTCTCCCCACCTTCGGCGGCCTGTTTCAATCCTGCTAATTTGCTTTGCCACTCCGCGCTGGAACGAGAGGCGCGCACTTCACGAAGACGCTCCAACTGGCGCTTTTCAACTTCCGCATTGATGCGAAATACCGGGACGGTGTTTTCTTCCTCGCTTGGAAAGCGGTTCACGCCGACGACGATCGTTTCGTTCTTTTCGACGGAGCGCTGGTATGCGTAGGCCGCGTTCTGGATTTCCCCTTGGATGTAGCCGTTCTCGATGGCGGCGATGGCGCCGCCGAACTTGTCGATGCGCTCGATGTACTTCCGGGCTTCAGATTCGAGTTGGTCCGTCAGGGCCTCCATGTATTGCGAGCCGCCGAAAGGATCGACTGCCGTGGTGACACCGCTTTCGTAGGCGATGACTTGCTGGGTGCGCAGGGCGAGCCGGGCGGCTTCCTCGGTGGGCAGGCCTAGGGCTTCGTCCTTGCTATTGGTGTGAAGGCTTTGGGTGCCGCCGAGAACGGCGGCGAGGGCCTGCAGAGTAACGCGCACGGCGTTGACCTCGGGCTGTTGCGCGGTAAGCGTGGAGCCGGCGGTTTGAGTGTGGAAGCGGAGCATCATGCTGCGCTTGTCCTGCGCGCGGAAGCGGTCGCGCATGATGTGCGCGTAAAGCCGGCGGGCGGCGCGGAACTTGGCGATTTCTTCGAGGAAGTTGTTGTGGGCGTTGAAGAAGAAGCTGAGGCGCGGGGCGAAGGAATCGACGCTCAGGCCGGCTTGGAGGGCGGCCTCGATGTAGGCGATGGCGTTGGCGAGCGTGAAGGCGATCTCCTGGGCGGCGGTAGAGCCAGCCTCGCGGATGTGATATCCGCTGATGGAGATGGTGTTCCACTCGGGGATGTCTTGTTGGGCCCAGGAAAAGATATCGGTGATAATGCGCATCGCGGGGCGGGGCGGATAGATGTAGGTGCCGCGGGCGATGTATTCCTTGAGAATGTCGTTTTGGATGGTGCCCGAAAGCTTGGCGGGTGAGACGCCCTGTTTTTCGGCGACGAGGACATAGAGAGCGAGGAGCGTGGAGGCCGTCGAGTTAATGGTCATCGACGTGGAGACCTGGTCGAGGGCGATGCCGTCGAAAAGAACTTCCATGTCGGCGAGAGAGCAGATCGAGACGCCTACGCGGCCGACTTCGCCCACGGCGAGCGGGTGGTCCGCATCCATGCCCATTTGCGTGGGCAAGTCGAAAGCGACGCTCAGGCCCGTGGTGCCTTGGCTCAGAAGGTAGCGATAGCGCTGGTTGGACTCTTCCGCGCTGCCGAAGCCCGCGTATTGGCGCATGGTCCAGAGACGCGTGCGGTACATCTCTGGATAAATTCCACGGGTGTAAGGAAAAGTGCCGGCGGAGGGCTGTTCGGCCATCAGGATTTGCCGATCTTGCGCGCCTTCAAATAGCTCTGCAGGGCGTAACCGCCCATCACGACGAAGGCCAAGCCAAGAAGGACGATGCGGAAGAGGCCTTCGGAATCGCCCTTGAAATTCATGACATCGCGCGCCAGGGAGACGCCGATGAAGAGAGCGAGAACGCCGAAGAAAAACCCGATGATTTCATTCCAGAGAATGTGCAGGGGTTTGATGATGCCGGGTAAAACCGTCTGGAAGAAACGCTTCATGCGCGCCGACTTTCATGCTATCGCAGTACCCCGTTCGCGACGATAAGCCAAGTGTTACTCTGTGAATGGATTTCAGCATGGACGAAAATCTCAAAGACTTGATGCAAGAGCTGGGCAACGCCATTAACGAATCGCTGTCCGATTCCGAGCGCATTGCCGGGGCGATTGGAGAAATCAAGCGGGCTGGCTACGATGTCTTCCTGGTTCTGGAAGCGACTATCGGGTTCAACAAGCGCGAAGACGACGACACTGCGGAGCCTTCGACAGAGATGCCGGAGACCTTCGAAGCCACGGGCAAGGTGAAGTGGAACTCGCAGGATACGAAGTTTTTGAAGGCGCTGAAGATCTCGGTTGACGAAGAGGATCGCTAGAGGCGTTCGAATTCCTCGAGGAGCACGGCGAACTCGGCGGCCAGATACGGGTGCGGGTCCGTGAGTTGGTCGTAGAGGCGGACGCAAAAATCGAGATACTCATGTTTTTTAACGCTGTCCCAGCCTGCGGGTGGGCTGTTGACGATGGAGCGCAGGTTGGAGATCTTGTCCGCTAGTTTGATGGTTTGGGCCCGAAGGCTGCGTTTCCCGGCGTGTTCTACCTGGAGGCGCTTGCGTTCAGCTTTGGGGAGAGTACGATCGTCCGTGAGTTCCAAGACAAGTGCGGCGACCTCATCTCCGAATCGTTCCGCGAGTTCCGCGGTAGTAACGCCAGTGTCCTCAATGGTGTCGTGCAGCAAGGCGGCCATGAGGATGTCGGGGTCCGGCGCGCTGAGAGTGTGAGAGACCAGGTGAGCGACTTCGATGACGTGATTGACGTAGGGTTCGGAGGCTTCGCCCTTGCGGCGTTGGGCGGCGTGTTTCTGGGCGGCGAAGTGGGCCGCGGACATCAGGCGAGCGAGATCATGGCTCATGTTTCAGGATAACGGGTGGCCGAGAACCTTCGCGTAGACGGCGGCGGTCTCCCGCGCCGCGTGTTGCCACGTGAAAGATTGGATGCGCTTGAGGCCAAGTAAAGCAAATTGTTGACGCTTGGCTTCGTTTGTGAGCTGAGTGAGGCCCGCCGCGATGGCTTCGTTTTGGAAGGGGTCAACGAGAAGGGCGGCGTCTCCGGCGACTTCGGGTAGGGAGGAACGATTCGAAGTGAGAACCGGCAGCCCGTGGGCCATAGCTTCAAGGATGGGCATGCCGAAGCCTTCGTCGAGACTCGGGAAGGCGAAGATGGATGCTTCCTGGTAGAGGCGGCGGAGTTCGTTGTCGGAGACGTAACCGAGGAGTTTGATGCGTGGGTTCGTTTTGGCGGCGGCGAGCATCGCTTCCGCTTCGAAGCCCAAACTGCCGGCAATCCAGAGTTCCCATGGCGAAGGCATAGCGGCGAAGGCCTCAATCAGGCGCGCGGTGTTCTTGCGTTTCTGCACGGCGCCTACGCTAAGGACGACCGGTTTACGCGATTCGATGCTGGCGACTTGCGGCTCTGGATGAACGCCGTGAGGAACGACGTGGATGCGGCTGGCGGGGTAGTTCAGGTATTCAACGATCTGGTTAGCCGTGAACTGGCTGACTGCGATGATGTGAGCGGAATGGGCTGCGGCGTGGCGAGCTTGTTTCTCGAAGCGACGGCGAAATTCGGGCGAAGAGTATTCCGCGCTCAAGACGAAGAGGTCATGGAAGGTGGAGACGCAGGGGATTTGGGTTCGTTTGGGCAGGCGTTGGTTGAGGCCGTGGAAGAGGTCGCAGGAGCGGGGAGTAGATTCAAAGAGGAGGCGTTTGGGCCAGGGCGCGCGAAGGAAGCGATGGGCTCTATAGTATAGATTCCATTTGATTTGGGGGTATTGGGTTTGAATTGCGCGGATGAGTTCGAGGCTGTAGCGTCCGACGCCGCTCAGCGAGGAGCCGACGGAATAGGTAGCGTCGATCCCGATGGTGGTTGGCAAATGAGACCTTTATTGTCCCATAGCCTTGACGGGCCTTAGAGCTTCTTACTACAATGAAAGTGGACTACGCAGGTCCTCTTTTCCTGGACTACTTTTAATGCTCAAACTCACCAAAAAAGCCGACTACAGCTTGATCGCACTGCGACACATGAGTTTGGCAGGGGAGCGTCCGGCAAGCGCTAAGGAGATTGGCGACGCATACCATATCCCGCTGCCGATCCTCTCGAAGGTGCTCCAGAAATTGGGGAAGAGCGGATTCGTCCAATCCGTGCAAGGCACCAATGGCGGTTACAAGCTAAGCCGCGATCCGAATACCATCAGCGTGCTGGAAGTGATCCGCGCGGTGGACGGGCCTGTGATTTTGACGGCGTGTTTTACCCACGATAAATGTGACCAATCGGTAAGCTGCACGGTGAAAGAACCGCTCCGAAAGGTACATGAAGGAATCCTCCGGCTGCTGGACAGCATCACCATAGCAGCCCTGACGAAAGACGATCCGATGCCCGAGCCGGGAAGCGGAACCCCTCCCGGCGCCCGCGGCCAATCTATGAGCGGCATCGTCAACATTCTGCCGAGCTAGGACATTTTGCAATGAGTTTGAAGTTCCCCATTTACCTCGACAACCATGCCACGACGCAGTGCGACCCACGCGTGGTGGAAGCGATGCTCCCGTATTTCACGGAGCACTTCGGCAACGCCGCCAGCCGCAACCATCCTTTCGGCTGGGAAGCCGAAGAGGCTGTTGAGAAAGCGCGCAAGCAACTCGCCGACTTGATCGGCGCGACTTCGAAGGAAATCGTTTTCACCAGCGGCGCAACGGAATCCAATAACCTTGCGATCAAGGGCGTAGCGGAAATGTATGCCGAGCGCGGCAATCACATCATCACGGCCGCAACGGAGCACAAGGCGGTGCTCGATACCTGCAAGCATTTGGAGAAGCAGGGTGTGCGCGTGACGTATTTGCCCCTGAAGGGCGACGGCATCGTCGACCTGGACATGCTGCGTGATGCGATCACCGACAAGACGGTGCTGGTCAGCATCATGTATGCGAACAACGAAATCGGGGTGATTCAACCTGTCGCGGAGATCGGCAAGATCTGCAAGGAAAAGGGCGTTCTGTTTCATACCGACGGTGTGCAGGCGGCGGGTAAGATTCCGGTGAACGTCCTCAAAGACAACATCGACATCATGAGCTTGACCGCGCATAAGATGTACGGGCCGAAGGGCGTGGGCGCGTTGTACGTGCGCCGCCGCAATCCGCGCGTGCAGATCTCGGCGCAGATGGACGGGGGCGGTCATGAGCGCGGCATGCGTTCGGGTACTTTGAACGTGCCGGGTATTGTGGGCTTCGGAAAGGCAGCCGAACTCTGCCAGCAATTGATGCCGGAAGAGATGGTGAAGCACGGCGCGATGCGCGATCGTTTACGCGCCATGCTGGAGCAGAATTTGGAAGAGACCTACATCAACGGGTCGATGGAACACCGCCTGCCGCACAACTTGAACATGAGTTTTGCGTATGTGGAAGGCGAGAGCTTGCTGATGGGCATCAACGATGTGGCGGTGAGCTCCGGTTCGGCTTGCACCTCGGCGACCTTGGAGCCCAGCTACGTGCTGAAGGCCTTGGGCCTCGGCGACGACTTGGCTCATACGTCGATTCGTTTCGGTATCGGCCGTTTCAACACGGACGAAGAAGTGGACTACGTCGCAAAGAAGATGATCGACGTGGTGACCAAGCTGCGCGAGCTGTCGCCGCTTTGGGAAATGTTCAAAGACGGCGTCGACCTTTCGAAGGTCGAGTGGACAGCGCACTAAGAATTTTGGATACAGGAGAATTCACATGGCTTATTCGGAAAAAGTAATCGATCACTACAACAACCCGCGCAATGTCGGTTCTCTCGACAAGAGCGACCCGAACGTTGGTACCGGCATGGTGGGCGCGCCGGAATGCGGCGACGTCATGAAGCTGCAGATCAAGGTGGACCCGGTGACGGGCATCATTGAAGACGCGAAGTTCAAGACCTTCGGCTGCGGTTCGGCCATTGCGAGTTCCTCGCTGGCGACCGAGTGGTTGAAAGGTAAGACGGTGAACGAAGCCGAGCAGATTAAGAACACCGAGATCGTGAACGAACTGGCATTGCCGCCGGTTAAGGTTCACTGCTCCGTCTTGGCTGAAGATGCGATCAAGGCCGCCATCAACGACTACAAAGTGAAGACCGGCGCGACTGCCAAGGAGACGGTTCACGCGTAATGACCGAAACCCTATCGCCGCCTACTGAACTGATCTCCGTGACTCCGAAGGCGGTCGAAAAGATCCGCCAAGCCTTCGCCAAACAAGGCGTAAGCGGCGGATTGCGTCTTGGCGTTCTGGGTGGCGGTTGCTCCGGTTTGAGCTATCAGTTCAAGTTCGATACCAAGCCCCGGGCGAACGATCACGTTTTCGAGTATGGAGACGTCAAGGTCTTCGTGGATCCGAAGAGCATGCTCTTCTTGAAGGGCATGACGCTGGACTACAAGGAAAGCTTGATGCAATCCGGTTTTGCGTTTGATAACCCGAATGCGCAGAAGAGCTGCGGTTGCGGGACATCCTTCTCGTCTTAGGTTCCTCCTCCCGATGGATTATTACCGTGTCATGGGCTTAGAGCCCAAGCTGCAGCTCGATCCCAACGAGCTGCAGCAAATTTTTTATGCGCGCAGCCGTGAGTTGCATCCGGATCGCTTTGCGCGGGCCAGCAAAGAAGCGCAGGCGGCAGCGCTGGATGAGAGTTCGCTCCTGAACGACGCTTATCGTGCGTTACGGGATCCGTCCGCAAGGGCGGAGTACTTCCTGAAGGCGAAGGGCCTCGATATCGCTACGCAGGGCACAAAGAACGTGCCAGCGGAGTTGCTGGAAGAGGTCTTCGAGTTGAACATGCTGCTTGAGGAATTGAAAGAAGGTGGCGCGGGGGCGAAGCCACAAGTGGAGCAGGCTCGGGAGCAATTTGCCGGGCTCCTGGCGAAAGCGGACACGGATATGACGGCGCTGTTTGCGCGTTACGATGCGGCGCGGGACGATCAGGCGTTACAAGAATTGCGGCAGTTGTTGAACCGGCGCCGCTACATCACGAATTTACTGCGAGATATCGATGGGCACCTTTCAAATTGACTTCAGTACGGCTGGCAAGGAGCGCATCATCGGGATCGACCTTGGTACGACCAATAGCCTTGCGGCTTTCATGGACCTGACGGGGCCGGTCATCATCCCGACGGCGAATGGCGGCAGGATTGTGCCGAGCATTGTCAGTGTGAACGCGGATGGAAGTTTCGTCGTGGGCGATGAAGCGAAGGCGAAGCTGACTACGCAGCCCGAGGCTACGGTCTATAGCGCGAAGCGCTTGATGGGGCGGAGCGCGGAGGATGTAGCTGGGGAATTGCAGACACTCCCCTTTCAGGTGGCAGAGGCTTCGGGGAGTGTTATTCGCTTAAGGGTGGGTCCGCGCGAGATGACTCCGCCGGAGATCGGCGCGCAGGTGCTGGCTGAACTGAAAAGGAACGCTGAGGCGTTCTTCGGGGAAGAGATCACTAAAGCTGTTGTGACCGTTCCCGCGTATTTCAACGATGCGCAGCGGCAGGCCACGAAGGACGCAGGCCGCATTGCGGGCTTGGAAGTGTTGCGCCTGGTGAATGAGCCGACGGCGGCGGCGTTGGCCTACGGCCTCGATAAGCGCAAGAGCGGCATCGTAGCCGTGTACGATTTTGGTGGCGGCACTTTTGACATCTCGATATTGAAGATTGAAAACGGCATCTTCGAGGTACTGGCGACGAATGGCGATACGCACTTGGGTGGCGACGATATCGACAATCTTTTGATGGCCATCGCATTAGAAGACATCGCCAGCGAGTGGGGCGAATCGATTGCGGGCGATGCCGGTGCGGTTCAGACCGTGCGCCAGGCTGTGATCGCGGCGAAGGAACGCCTGAGTTTCGCTCCGGAGACGATCATCGAAGTCGATTGGAAGGGCAAGAGTTATCGCCGGCAAATCGATTGGGGTGTTTACGACAAGCTGATCGCGCCGGTGGTGGAACGAACCCTTGCGCCTTGCCGACAGTGTTTGAAGGACGCGGGCCTCAACGCCAAGCAAATCGATGAAGTGGTTCTGGTGGGAGGTTCCACGCGGATTCCCTATGTGCGCAAGGTCGTCGAGCAGTTGTTCCAGGCCAAGCCGCATACGGAACTGAATCCCGACGAGGTAGTTGCGCTGGGCGCGGCGGTGCAGGCGGGGATTTTGTCGGGGGACGTATTGGATACCTTGCTGCTTGACGTTACGCCCTTGTCGCTCGGCATCGAAACGATGGGCGGCGTGGTGTCGAAGATCATCCACCGCAATTCGACCATTCCGGCGAGCGCGACGGAGCAGTTCACGACGGCAGTCGATGGACAGACGAATGTATTGATTCACGTGCTGCAGGGCGAACGCGAGTTGGTGAAGGATTGCCGTAGCTTGGCGCGTTTCGACTTGAAGGGTATTGAGCCCATGCAAGCGGGGCTGGCGCGGATCGAAGTGAAGTTCCTGATCGACGCGAATGGAATTCTGAATGTGTCGGCGAAGGATTTGCGCACCGGCAAGGAACAGAGCGTCGAAGTGAAGCCGTCCTACGGCCTGACCGATGAGCAGGTCGAGGCGATGATTCTGGCATCGATTGAGAACGCCGAAGCGGACATTCGCGAACGGCAATTGCGCGAAGCGCGCGTGGAGGCGGACCGTATCCTTGCGGCCATCGAAAAGGCCAAGCAAAACGATGCTTGGTTCGCGCTAAGCGATGACGAGCGTGCGGCCGTCGATAAGGCTATCAATGAGTTGCACCTCGCGTACCATGGACAGGATCACCGTTTGATCCAGGCGATGATGGAGAAGCTGGACCAGAGCACCCATAAGCTTGCGGAGAATATGATGAATACTGCGGTGAGCGGAGCGCTAAAGGGAACCAAGCTATGAATTTCAAGTTGACGTGGGATAAGGCGGAGGATATCGGCATCGAACTTTACGAAGCCAATCCCGATGTGGACCCGCTGCAGGTGCGCTTCACCGATTTGCACAAGATGGTGACGGAACTCGAGAATTTCGACGACGATCCGATGAAGTCGAACGAAGCAAAGCTGGAAGCCATTCAAATGGCTTGGTACGAAGAGTGGAAGGACAATCAGTAGGCTCATAGCGCCCGCGTCCGTCCCATGGACTTCAATCTTCAGTTTTTAGCTCAAGTTTTCACGATCATAGTCAGCGACATCATCCTGGCCGGTGACAACGCTGTTGTAATTGCCATGGCCGTGCGATCACTACCGGATCGCGAGCGCCGTATTGGGACGATGCTGGGGGCCGGCGTCGCAGTCGGGCTTCGCATCATTCTGACCTTCTTCGCGGCGCAGTTGATGAATCTCGCCTATGTGAAATTGATAGGCGGCATCTTCATCCTTTGGATCGCAGTAAAGGTGTTGATGGACTCCGCGCCGGAGACCCATGAGGAGCGCAAGGCCGGCGGCCTAATGCACGCGATTTGGATCATCCTAGTGGCGGACCTTACGATGTCTTTGGACAACGTGCTGGCCGTGGCTGGGGCGTCTCACGGCAACATTTGGTTGCTCCTCTTTGGGCTCGGCTTGAGCATTCCGCTCGTGGTTTTCGCCAGTGGAGTTCTGTCGAAGCTGATGGACACGTACCCGATCATCGCGTATGTGGGCTCGATGGTGCTGGGCAAGGTTGGCGCCGAGATGATCCTAGGCGATCCTGTCGTGGCGGCTCGATTCCCCGTCTCTGCTTTCACGCGCTACAGCATTGAATTCCTATGCGCTATCGGGGTGGTTATCATCGCCCGCGTAATTCTAGGGGCCAGGAAAAGAGAAAGGGATCCGAGCGCTTGGACGGATCCCACAAATTGATCTGAATTGGCCAGCGTGAGTTGAAACTTGGCTTATTTGGTTTCGCCGCCAAGATGTAATCCCTTGTGGATTGCATAGAGGGCGAGTTCCAAGCGGTCGCTTACGCCGAGCTTGTCGAAGATGTTGTGCAAGTGGTTTTTCACCGTTTGCTCGCTGATGAACATCTTCTCGGCCATTTCCTTGTTCTTGTAGCCTTGGGCGACCAACGAAACGATTTCGCGTTCGCGGGCGCTGAGCGGGCTGCGCTCGCGGCTCTTGGCGCCGCTGCTAGGCAGCGACGAGGAGCCGCTGGATGAGCCAGAGTCCGCGCCATGCGTCGCGAACTGGCGCATGACTGCGGCGGTGGTGTGGGAATCCAGCCAGATCTCGCCGTCGTTGACCTTGCGAATGCTCTTCACGATCAGTTCCGGCGCCGTCTGCTTTAAGACGATACCGCTGCAGCCAAGCTTCATGGCCTGCACGAACTCATTCTTGTCTTCGCTGGCGGTCAGTATAATGACACGCGTTTTGCGATTGATGTGCTGCAGCGTTTGCAGCGCGCCGAGACCGTCGAGGTTCGGCATGCGCAAATCCAGCAAGAGCACATCCGGCTCATGCATCTGCACTTGTTCCAGGGCTTCGCGCCCGTCCGAGGCTTCCCCTACGACTTCAATATCCGTTTCGAGGCGAAGCATCTTCTTGAGGCCATCGCGAACGATCGGATGGTCGTCGGCCAGAACAACCCGGATCTTTCGTTTTGCGGTTTCCTCCATAGGGGGCGGCAACTCCGTTTCCAACGTCGACATCAGCATTTCCGACATGGCAATCCTCCAAGAGACTTCTAGCCCTGACTCGATACTAAGGGCAGTCTAGTACCCCGTCAATTGCAGCAATTCCGAGATCGCACTCAGGAAACCCCTTAAGGCTATCTAGGTAATCTCCCTAGGAATCGGCTGAACCGGAGCGGAGCATTAGGGGCAACGCGATTTTCTCCAGTTTCATCTGCGTCGCCAGTCCCAATACCAAACCAGTACTGATTAGAACTAAATAGTACCAAATTCACATAACGTGGGCTACGGTTTGATACTGACTAGAAAAGTACGCAATAGGTTGTGGGTGGCGGTCAAGAACGGCTAAGCCTCGCGCCAATGCAATTCCGCATCGCTCCGGCGGACATAGTTCGCGTCGAAGGTCATAGGGTCTGGGCGCTCTCCAGACAGGTATCGCTGCCAAGCCATCGAGGCAACCGCGGCTGCCAGGGAACGTGGAGCGACGGTCTGGCGGTGATGGGGCGCCGGGTAAATGGAAAAATCGAAGCTGATCAGCTCCGTCTCCGCAGGGAGCGAGGAGAGAAAAGCGGGGTAGGGAAGCACCGTCTCAGTTCCATCCGGCGTGGCCCCATAAACATCGCCTCGTCGCGCGTCGAAAAAAGGCGCCCGGCAGGATGTCTTTCCAAAGCTAGCGAGGGCCGCCAGATTGCTGACGCCGAACGCGGGCTTATTGGCCGCCTCAGCAAGGCCTTTGGCCGCGCTAAGCGCCACACGCAAGCCTGTGAAAGCGCCGGGGCCCGTGGCGGCGGCGATGGCACTCAAATCTTGCACCCGCAGCCCATGACGTGTCAGAAGCGCTTCGATGTTGCCAAATAGCATGTGTGCGAAGCCATCCTGCGAGTAGAGCGGGACTTCTTCCACCAACCCATTTGCCGACCAAAGCGCCAGGCTTCCAAAGTCGTGCGCGGTATCGATGGCCAGCATCATTGAGTCAGGCGCACCACGCGATCCAGGGCGTAGACCTTCCCATTGGCGTTCATCCCGGTGACGCGCAGATTCAGCACCGCGGGAAACTTCGTGGCGACGCTTGCCGGGATCACGAAACTGCCTTTCGCCTCCGTGCTTACAATGCGCAAGCCTTGGGGCTCGGTTGGTACATCGACGCTGACGTGATACTGCATGAAGCGGGTAGCACGTGTGTCGCGCACAATCTTAATTTCAAACGGAATTGCGGCCCCGGCCTTTAAGTCCGCATTGTCCTTCACGTCGATAGTGAAGGGGATACGCTTGGCGTCCACTTCCACTTCCTGCGCCAGAATCGGACGGCTCTCGAATTTGTAACTCCCCAGCATGCCTTGCTTGCGGCCCTCGCGAGAAAGATGCAGGATCCACCCCGCGGCCTTTGTCGGTGTTTCCGCGATGAAGTGCTCGCCCTTCCATTCTTTCTGGGGCACGCGTTCTCCATTCGAGGAATTGATCCATGCCACATCGTAGCCGTGCTTTTCGACTTCCACCTCCACGATGCCGGGCTTGTCCACCAGTACCAGATACTCGGTTCCTTCGAGCGCGAGCGCTCTTCCATTGGAGACATCGAAGTACGGCTCCAATTCCCAGTAGCGAGTCTTCTCCAAGATGCCCGCCACGATTTCGTCTGCTGCGGCGCCGGCATAGCTACCGGAGAAAACCGCTTCGAGCAGTTTTCCACGACCCACTGCCACGATCGGCAATCCGTAAAGCTGGTGTTCCACGGAGATCGCGGGCGGCAAAGCGGCATTGATCAGCAAATGCGTCATCCAACCGTCTTTCACAAAGGCGGAGGTGCTGGACTGCGGATAAGCGGAGCGCGGATGCGCATAAGCGTCGTACTTCTGCAGTATGGCGGCCATGTCCTTCAAGAGGGTTCTCGGGTCGCGATAGGTCTCCCATTCCCGGACCAACTCCCAGGTGACGTTGTAGGGCGCCAGGCGAGCTATGGCATAGCGGAGGTAGCGCTCGCGGGCCGCCCAATCCTTCAGCGCGACCGTAAACTCGTTGTTCGGGCCAGCGAGGACGACGTCAACAACAATATTTTCGGCGTTCCACGCCGCCAGCGCCGCTTCAAACGCCGCGAACTTCGCCGGATCCGGCGGCCACTGCGGTGCAAAGTACGTACGCGCGTGCGTGATCTTCTTTGCCTTGAGCGCGGCCAGACTCTCCGCCCCTTGGTTGCTCCAATCCCAAACTTCCGTGCCCAGCCAGAGATGCGGCTTCATGTCGCCCAGGCTGCGCCAGTGGTGGACATTGGCGCGTTGGATGAAGCCCGGGACCATGCTGGCCGCGGCTGTGACGCTTCCAGCCTGCTGATCGAAGCGCTTCAAATTCCCCGTTAGCTTGAACTCCCATAGCCCCGCTTCGGAGGGGGTGAAGCGAATCTTGAACTGCCGGCCGCCCGTCCAGAACGCCTCGGCGAGAAAGGTGCGAAAGCGTGGGCTCTTCACCTCGGCGCGTACTTCCACACTTCGCCAAGGCTCGGGATGCTGCTTAGCCTCTTCGTCTGTAAGTTCCAACTGAAGTTCGCAAGGGGACCAGGCCTTCGCCTCGGTGCAAGAAGAGAAGGGAACGCTCTGGGGCCATGCGGATTGCCCCAGCAGGAACAGAAATGCGATTACGGACCGCATAATAGCCAGTATGACGCGCGTTCTCACTCTTGCACTCGCTTTGGCCGCTGCGCTAAGCGCTTTCCAAGGCGCAACGATCGCCTCGCGGACGCAAGGCCTCCAGAAGCTCGACGGCTATTTCCCCCTTTATTGGGATAACAAAGGCGGACGTCTGCTCATGGTGGTAGACAAATGGGATCAGGATTTTCTCTACTACGAGAGTTTGCCCGCGGGCCTGGGGTCGAACGACACTGGTCTAGATCGTGGCTTGTTAGGACAGGAGAAGGTCGTCCATTTCGAGCGCAGCGGGCCCAAAATCCTGATGGTGCAAAAGAACCTGGACTATCGCGCCAATTCACAAGACGCCGCCGAGCGAAAGGCCGTTGAGGATAGCTTCGCCCGCAGCGTAATCTGGGGCTTCGCGGCGGACGCCGAGGAGGATGGAAAGGTCTTGATCGACGTGACTCCCTTCGTCGTTCGCGATGCGATGAATGTCTCCGGACGCCTGCGTCAGCAAAATCAAGGTACTTTCCGTTTCGACGCTTCCAGAAGCGCCGTCTACTTGCCGCGCACCAAAGCATTCCCCAAGAACACGGAGATGGAAGCGACGATTACCTTCTCCGGTGAAGGCGTTGGCAACTATGTTTCGAGCGTCACGCCGACTCCGGACTCTCTCACGCTTCGCGTACACCACAGCTTTCTGGAACTGCCCGGCCCGGGCTTTCAGATGCGCGCCTACGATCCGCGTAGCGGCTACAACGCGATTACCTTTATGGACTACGCGACTCCCGTAGATCAGCCGATTCGGAAGCGGTACATCGTCCGGCATCGGCTGGAGAAGAAGGACCCATCCGCAAAAGTCAGTGAAGCGGTGAAGCCCCTTGTGTACTATGTGGACCGCGGCGCGCCCGAGCCTATCCGCACAGCGCTGTTGGAAGGAGCCCGCTGGTGGAATCAAGCCTTCGAAGCGATCGGGTACAAAGACGCATTCCGGGTAGAGATCATGCCGGAAGATGCGGACCCTATGGATGCTCGCTACAACATCATTCAGTGGGTGCATCGTTCGACGCGCGGTTGGAGCTACGGCGCCAGCGTCACGGACCCGCGTACCGGCGAAATCATCAAGGGCCATGTGACCTTGGGGAGCTTGCGTATCCGGCAGGACTACATGATTGCCGAGGGAATGCTGGCTCCTTACGTTACGCGCGATACGAGTTCCAAGCGAATGATGGATATGAGTCTGGCTCGCATTCGCCAGCTATCCATTCACGAAGTTGGGCACACGCTGGGGCTTGTTCATAACTTCGCGGCCAGCGCTTTCAATCGCGCGAGCGTGACGGACTATCCGCATCCGTTGATCACCATGAAGCCAAACGGGGAAATCGTTTTGGACGACGCTTATGCGGTGGGAGCGGCGGACTGGGACAAGGTCACCATCGAATACGGCTACCAGCATTGGCCCGCGGGCGTGGACGAGCGGGGGGAGTTGAAGAAGGTTTTGGATCGCGCGCACCAGCGCGGTATGTATTTGATCGCAGACACCGATTCGCGCGCCCCCGGCGGCGCGCACCCCACAGGGCACCTTTGGGATAACGGTACGAATGCCGTCGCCGAGCTGAAACGAATGATGCAAGTGCGCACGAAGGCGCTAGAGAAGTTCGGCGAGCAAGTGATCCCCTTCGATACGCCCATGAGCGAACTGGAGGCTCGTCTGGTGCCGATCTATTTGAGTCACCGCTATCAGGTAGAAGCCGCGTCGAAAGTTCTGGGGGGAGTGGACTATCGCTACGCCCTACGCGGCGACGGGCAGAAGGTGGCACCCATTGTGCCGCCTGCCGAGCAGCGCGAAGCACTGAACGCGATTCTGGCTACCTTGGATTTGAAGGAACTGATTCTTCCCGAACGCGTGCTGGCGCTCATGCCACCGCCAGCGCTCGGCTTTGCCCGGACTCGTGAGAATTTCCGAGGGCGCACCGGGTTGACCTTTGACGCTCTGGCGCCTGTTGAGTCTGCCGCCAACATTGTTTTCGGCCTATTGCTCCATCCGGAGCGCGCCTCGCGCCTGGAACAAAACTATGCACGGAACGGGCAGAACCCCGCGTTGCGCGAAGTGCTCATGGCAGTGGAACGCCAGCTCTACCCGAGCGCGCTGCCCACGGGCATGAACCTGCAAGGTCTTTACGCGCTACGCACCAGCTATCTCTACCACTTGATGGCGTTAGCGAACGATGCCCGCAGCGCGCCCTCCGCGCGAAGCGAAGCTTATAGTCACCTCAAGGCTCTGGACAAAGGAAGCACCGTTTTCGAGGCGGAGTTGATCAAGAAGTTTTTTGAGGATCCGAAACAGCTTCCGCTACCGAGGCCGGCGGAGCCTCCTCCGGGTATGCCGATCGGAGACGAAGAATCGCCTCTTTGGTAAAAGCTTGCATGTCGGGGAAGAAGGCGCGAGCGTCGGCGCGGATGGCTTCGTAATGGTCTTCCAAATAACACTCGCCGCCCAATAACCCCACTGCTCTCTCGCGGCGTTGGTCCATCTTAGCGAGGATCTGCCCAATGCCATCCACGCGGGCGTAGGCACCAAACCAACGGCTGCTGAGCATCTGCTGCGGTAGTCCGCGAATGTCCTCCGGCAAGGCGTGCACGAAGGGTTCCAGGCGTTGGCGGTGCCAGACGAAGTCGACGCCTTCGACAAAGAAATGATCGTAGAAGATATCGATGAGGATACCCGCGACGCGGCGCCTTTCGGCGGGGATCAGAGACTTACTGTGCTTCACCGCTGGGTGCGCATCCGTGAAGCCGTCCAACTCCCGATGCAGCCGCACTCCCAATCGAAAGTGCAAAGGGTGGATCGTCTCGGCCCGCCCTTTGATGAAATCGCCCAGCAGATTGCCGAGCGTGACCAGGCCCTCACCGGGCAGCGCGAGCATATGGCCGAGGTAGTTCAAACCTCAGTTTAGTGGAACAGTCTAGTGGAGCAGGCGCTAGGCTGAAGGCATGCACCCCCTCAAGAAAGGTAAGTTCTCGCCGCAAGCGCATGTCGCGATACCGGAAGGCGCCTTTGAAGAAGAGCATGGCCGCAAGGGATTTTACGGAAAGACGGCGCATCTTTATCACGCGAATCCACCTACCGGATGGATTCGCTTCGAAGGTAAGCTGCGGCCACATTGCTTCGACTTGAACCTGCTGGAGCCGCCGGATTTTGGGGACGCGAACGGTGCGCCCACGGCGTTCCTCGGCAATGACGAAATTCGTATTTCCGTGTCCCGCCGAAGCGCGCCGATGCCTTTCTATCTGCGCAATGCCGATGCCGACGAGTTGTATTTTGTCCATCGGGGAGAAGGCCGCATCGAGACCGACTTCGGGCCGCTGCGTTTCGGTAAAGGTGACTACATCGTGATTCCCAGGGCCGTTACTTATCGCGTCGTTCCGGAGACGAGGGACAACTTCTTCCTGATCTTCGAATCTAAGGGCGAGTTTGAGCAGC
>VFQP010002398.1_pt1 | contig 21040 bp, 15 predicted proteins | sample 3512351 | NCBI WGS metagenome assembly VFQP01 (sample SAMN10412372, study PRJNA504923) | tailings metagenome | isolation source: Relicate 1 Philex TSF1 revegetated site | place: Philippines: Tuba, Benguet | collected 2017-08-29
AGCGAACGTCTCCATTCATCAATCTGTCAGACAACCGCCCTTTTTATCTGTCAGGATACGCCCCATGTGGAAACGATCCCAGATAGTGAAGGCAGTTATTGCCTACATGCTGAGCAAAGAGTTGCGCAGGAAGCTCAGCGACAAAGGCTACGTGTAACGCACGTCCTATGAGCGGACGCGATGTCGCGCACCGCTTTCATGCTTCCGAACCAAGAACCTGACAAGCTGCGCCGGTCTTGATCGATGCTCGGCGCACAGCCGATCTCGGTCTCCCTTTGCGCATGAGGACCAGGTCTTGTCAGCTATCGTCGATCTTGCCGGAAAACGCGGCCTCGTTGTCGGCATCGCCAATGAGCACAGCATTGCGGCCGGCTGTGCAGCCGCATTTGCCGAAGCCGGCGCCGATCTCGCCGTCACCTATCTCAATGAGAAGGCCATGCCCTTCGTCGCGCCGGTCGCCGAAAATGTGGCCGCCTCGATCGTCGTCCCCTGCGACGTGCGCATCCCCGGTCAGTTGGAAGCCGTGTTCGAACGGATCGACAAGGACTGGGGAAAGCTCGACTTCCTCCTGCATTCGATCGCCTTTGCCCCACGCGAGGATCTGCATACGAGCCTCGTCAATTGCTCGGCTGAAGGCTTCGCGCTCGCGATGGACGTGTCGTGCCACTCGTTTATCCGCATGGCCAAGCTCGCGGCTCCGCTGATGAAGGACGGCGGCTGCCTTCTGACCGTCAGCTTCTACGGAGCCGACAGGGTTGTCGAAAACTACAACCTGATGGGACCGGTGAAAGCGGCCCTCGAAGCCAGCGTCCGCTACGTTGCCGCCGATCTCGCCGGCCAGCGCATTCGTGCCCACGCCATCTCGACAGGCCCGGTCAAAACCCGCGCCGCTTCCGGCATCGACCGCTTCGACGAACTGCTGGATGAGGTGCGCCAGCGCACACCCGCCGGGCGCTTGGTCGGAATAGAGGAAATTGGCCGCGTCGCCGCGTTCCTCGTGAGCGGCGCGGCCGCGCCTCTGTCAGGCTCCGTCGTCTACGCCGACAACGGCTACCACACGATGGCCTGAAAATTCGGCGCCCGCAGAGCCGGCCGATCCTCTGGCCGAAGGAATACCTTCCGCTCGTCCCGGGATCGTTTATGGTTCTGCGGGAGCGAGCGCCGGCGCCAGAAGCAGATAAAATCAAGAGCCGGGGCGAAAGACCGACCGGGGGGAACATCACCATGTCATCCGACGACGCCGCGCGGATCGAGCGCATCGCGCGCGATCCCGAATTTCACGCCCTCGTGCAAAGACGCTCACGATTCGCCTGGGGCCTCTCGGCAACCATGGTCGTGATCTACTTCAGTTTCATTCTGACGGTCGCGTTCGCACCAAGTCTGCTTGCAGCGCCCCTCGCGAACGGAACGCTGACGATCGGCATTCCCATCGGCATCGGGGTCATTCTGACCGCGTTCGTGCTTACCGGTATTTACGTGCGCCGCGCCAACGCCGACTTCGACGTCCAAACCCAAAAAATTGTCGAGAGGGCCTCGTGAACGTCGAAGCGATCGTAATGTTTCTGATCTTCGTGGCGAGCACGCTTCTCATCACGAAGTGGGCCGCAAGCCGTACGCGCACCGCCGCAGACTTCTATGCGGCAGGCGGCGGCATCACCGGCTTCCAGAACGGTCTCGCCATCGCCGGAGACTTCATGTCCGCGGCGTCCTTCCTCGGGATTTCCGCGCTCGTCTTCTCGTCGGGTTTCGACGGGCTGATCTACTCCGTCGGCTGGCTGGTCGGCTGGCCGATCGTGCTGTTTCTGATTGCCGAGCGGTTGCGGAATCTCGGCCGCTTTACGTTCGCCGACGTCGCCGCCTTCCGACTGCAGTCGACGCCAATCCGGACGCTGTCGGCAGTCGGCACGCTCGCCGTCGTCGCGCTTTATCTGATCGCGCAGATGGTGGGAGCCGGAAAGCTCATCGAGCTCCTGTTCGGCCTGCCCTACTTCTACGCCGAGATCGTCGTCGGCGTGTTGATGGTGACCTACGTTGCAACCGGCGGCATGGTTGCCACGACGTGGGTGCAGATCATCAAGGCCTGCCTCTTGCTCGGCGGCGCGACCTTCATGGCGGTGATGGTGCTCGTGCACTTCAGCTTCTCGCCCGAAGCGATGTTCAAAAGCGCAACCGAAACTCACCCCGGCGGCCTCTCGATCCTCGCGCCGGGCAAGCTCGTGACCGATCCCGTATCCGCCGTCTCGCTCGGCCTCGCGCTGATGTTCGGCACCGCCGGCTTGCCGCACATCCTGATGCGCTTCTTCACTGTGCGCGACGCCAAGGCTGCCCGCAAATCGGTGTTCTACGCCACCGGCTTCATCGGCTACTTCTACATCCTGACCTTCATCATCGGCTTCGGCGCCATCACGCTGTTGATGAACGACCCGTCCTATTTCAAGGCGGGCGAAGGCGGCACCTACGACAAGATCAACGGCCTCATCGGCGGCACCAACATGGCCGCCGTGCACCTCGCCAACGCCGTTGGCGGCTCGCTGTTCCTTGGCTTCATCTCGGCCGTCGCCTTTGCGACGATCCTTGCTGTCGTTGCGGGGCTGACGCTGGCCGGCGCCTCGGCCGTGAGCCACGATCTCTACGCCAACGTTTTCGCAAAGGGACGCACGTCGGAGGCAACCGAGGTGCGTCTGTCGAAAATCAGCGCCGTCGTGATCGGCATCATCGCGATCCTGCTGGGCTACATCTTCGAGAAGCAGAACGTCGCCTTCATGGTCGGCCTGGCCTTCGCCGTCGCCGCGAGCTGCAATTTCCCGGTCCTGCTGATGAGCATCTTCTGGCGCGGCACCACAACGCGCGGCGCCGTCGTCGGCGGCTTTCTCGGATTGGCATCCGCCATCGGCATGGTGGTGCTGAGCCCGGCCGTATGGGTGAAGACCTTCGGCTTCGCGGAACCCCTGTTCCCCTACGACAGCCCGGCGCTGTTTTCGATGACGCTCGCGTTCCTCGGAATCTATGTCGTTTCCAAACTTGACCGGAGCGCATCGGCCGAGGCCGAGCGGCGTGCCTTCGACGCGCAGTTCGTGCGCTCGGAGACCGGGATAGGCGTAGGCGCTGCGGTATCGCACTAGAATGTCGTCCGCGCCTGGATCATAGGCCGATGCATCTCTCGGAAGCCTATTTTGCTGGCCTCTTTGCGACGCGTCCAATGATCCTCTTGCCAGCCGACGCTTCGCCAGCTAGGGAACAGCGTCTTGCGAACATTGCCCGCCGAAAGGCCGGACGAAAACAGTCTGGATTTGGTGAGATTTTTCGCTTTGCCTCTGGCCCTGGCAGCAACCATCTGCTATGAGCCCGGCTCTCAAAGACGTTTACCGGCATTCCGTGGTAGCTCAGTGGTAGAGCATCCGACTGTTAATCGGACGGTCGTAGGTTCGAATCCTACCCACGGAGCCAATAGTCCACCGCATAATACATTGATTTTGCTACATATTCATAAAATCGGTGGGACTAGTGGTAGCTTGGTGTAGCTATTGCGTCGAGCCAGGCGCCATCTGAGCGACAAGCCCCAACAGCGAACGGCAGCCGCTCCATACATGCGGGTCAAAGCACCCCGATCACGAAATTGAAGACCCAGACATCGGAAGGGATGCTTCAGTCTCGCACGCCCTCGGAAAGGAGCGATAGACCGGGGAGATCGCAGATGACGATCTTCTGCCGCCCGCCCTTCACGAGACCTCGCGCTTCCCAGGCACTTAGGACACGCGAGACCGTGTACAAGGTCGTTCCTGTCATCTCCGCAATGTCCTGGCGGGAAATCGGAAAGTTGATCCGAATTCCGCTTTCCTCTTTCCGGCCGGCCTGCCGGGAGAGGCGCAGAATGGCATGAGCGATCCGACGCTCGACTTCCTGCGTCGACATTTCCCGAATTCGCGCGTGCGCTTCCTCGAGCTGTTTGCCGATCGTCTCGATAGCGCTGACGGCTAGGCGGCCGTTCTGCTCGACGAATTGCGACCAGAAGCTATTGGACCAGGATAGGACCATGCTTTCCATCGCCGCCGTCGCCGTACCGGGATAGTCGGTACGCTGCAGTGCCTTTGCGAATCCAAAGAGTTCGCCGGGATGCACGACCCTGACAATGAATTGTTGCCCGTCGCCGGTGACCTGGGTCACCTTCAACCGTCCACTGTAAAGCAGATAGAAACTTGTGGCCGGTTCGCCCTGCTTGAATACCGTATCGCCCTGGCGCACGCGGCACGCCGATGCGAGATCCAAAAATGAATCGAGATCGACGTCACTCATCCTTTCGAATAAGGAGAGCGACCTGACGGCAATCCGGTCAATTTTCACGACCAAGCGGCCTCACCGCAATTGATCTGCAAAAATTTATCATGCCGGAGGAGAATACGAAAGAAGAGCGGCCTTCAACCGGCACGCCCTTGGCGTCGCAGTTGCCCTCTAACGAAGTAAGCCTCTTTCCTGCAACGTCGTGAGAAAAGCCGCGTACCATCTTGTGTCCTTGACGAGACGAAATCCGAGGTTATCGGGCGGAGTGCCGACTGCACAGCCGCCCCCCTTCGGATTGCGAACGAAGAAGATCATCGGCGCACGATGCTTTCCAATGGCGTGATAGATGCCGCAGTCAGGCATCTCGGCTTTCTCCTGGTTTGACGACCCAAGATCGATCCGGCGGCTACATGTCGTGGTCCATTCCCAAATATTGCCGCCGAAATCAGCAACGCCAAATTCATTCTCGCCGAAAAATCCGGCGGGCCTCGGAACGGGATCGCGGGAGGTCTTAAGCTGAGAGTCGCGGCGATAGTTTGCAAGCCAACGCTCGGCGGGGTTGGAGCTGCGTGCATCCGCGCCCAGCGCATCGTCGGGAAAGCGCGAGCCCGCGGCAAAGGCAAGCTGCTCATCGGTGGGCAGCGTCCAGACAGTGCCGGTCTGTTGCGTGAGCCACGATGCATAGGCTCGAGCGTCGCCATAGCTGATGCCCGTTACAGGGATATCTTGGCGGTTGGCGGCAGGATACTCGGGCTCGGCCGCCACGCATGCTCCCGCCGCAACGCAGAGCGCGTAGTCGCCATTGGAAACTTGATATTTCATAACCGTAAGCGGGCGTCTCATAGACACCGCCCGCATCGGTCCGTCGACCGCAAAGCCATCCCTGTAATAGTCGCCGGCAGCGCGATAGCTAAAATCCCGCGGCGCGATGACGATCGTCTGCGGCTCGCTCAGAACAGGGTCATTCAGGGCGGAGCCTCTAAGTCCCGCGTTGATGGTAGTCCCCGCCAACCCACCGAGCCCAGCCAGCAGCAGCGGCAACAACACAACAAACGCCCACGATACATCTGCCTTTGTGGAAGGCGCACTCATGAGAACCCCCTGACAAATCTTCAGATGTGACTTGCCGCCCAGGACCGGCGCGCATCGCTCAGTTCCCATAGGAGCGAGGCGCCGCCGGTCCCGGCACGGCGTCAGCTGCCCGTGGGCGCCAACACAGAGGTCATCAGGTCGGAGTTCCATTCTCCCGTGACTGTAAAATGGGCCGCCGCACCGAGTTCGAACGCCTCGATTAGGTTGTGGTTCACATAGGCGTAAATTCCCGGCTGCTCGAACGTATAGAAGGCTGCGCCCGCAGTTCCGCCCGGAATGAACCAAGTTTCTTGATCGACATCCGGAGGGTTGAGAAACTTACCTGTCTGCCAAACGTAGTCACCATGCCCACCGATAAGATGCGGGCGCGTATCGCGATTGGCCTGAGAATGGACGATCAACACCTTCTCACCGACAGCGGCTTTCAGCGCATGGTCTCCGGTGAGCGCACCCACCGCTCCGTTGAAGACGATATGAGTCGGCGTCAGCGTACGCATGACCTCTACCGTGTCGGAATAGGCCTCGCCGACAGTTTCGTATTTCCGGAAGTTTCCCTTCTCGTCGCGCGGAACATAGAAATCCTGCTCGCCGACGTAGTAGACGCGATCGTAGGTTAGGTCCTTGCCCTTGCCATCGGTCAGGCCCTCGCGCGGCAGGACCATGATGGCGCCATTCATCCCCGAAGTGACATGCCACGGGACCATCCCGGGAGGCGCGCAATGGTAGACAAAGACGCCAGCCTTGGTCGCCTTGAACCGCAAAATTGCTTTCTCGCCCGGGTTGACAAGAGTCAGCCCGGCACCGCCCAGCGCGCCGGTTGCCGAGTGAAAGTCAATATTATGCGGCATGCTGCTGGTGGCGGGATTGATCAGCGTAAGCTCAACATAGTCGTTCTGATGCACGACCATCAGCGGGCCTGGAACGGAGCCGTTGAAGGTCATTGCGTGGACCTCTGTGCCCTTATCGTCGATGACGATCCTCTTTTCCTCGATCGTCATCGTGAACTCGACGATCTTTGGCCCGCCCTCCGCCTTTTGCGTGTGTGCATGAACAAAGGGAGGCTTCACGAGCTCAGCTTTCACGCGTGGCAACGAAGCAATGTCGGCGGACGCGACCTTCCCAGCCACTTTCTCTGCATGCGACGGAGTTGCTTTGCTAAAAGGCAGCAGAGCCCCGGCAAAAGCTGCAGTGGCCATCGCGGCGCGTCGTGTCATCCGATACTGCTCACCCATAGCCTTCTCCTTTTCATGAGATTGAGCTGGCATTGCCAAGCCTGTCCCTTTTCTAGGAGCATTCGCGGCCCGCTCTTTGTGATGGAGCAATGAGAGCGATCGCGCCGTATGCGGCAATTTAGCGGGAGACACCCGCGCGCTCAGACGAACGTCAGGACGAAACAACTTCACGCAGCCCGAGGCGTTGTCAGGGTCAGCGCGACGTGTTGGGTGGCCTCTACCCGCATAGCGCCAAATGGCAGCGAGGGATGTAGCGCGACGGACAGAGTCCAAGGCATCGCTCGGTTAGACGAGCGGCTTTCCTAGCAACATCAATGACTAACGCCTAACCGCGGTCAAGACCGCCCCGCCGTGGCCGTGCGATGGATTGATCCGCATTCATAAACTTGATCTAAATAGTATAGATTTAACTCGCAATGATCAGGGATCGCGGGAACGTCATGGCAATCGATCGTCGCGACTTGGAGATGCTGAGAAGCGCGCTGTTTCTGAGCGGCCTTCCCGAGAGCGACTTCCAACGATTTGCCTCCGAGACGCCGATCATGACTCTGACCACCGGCGATATCCTCTTCGATCAGGATGATCCGGCCATTGCATTCTATTTCATCCTCGACGGATGGGTTGCAATGTTCCGTGAAGGATCCGACGGCGAACGGACAGCGATCCATCTTGTCGGACCTGGCGACTCGTTTGCAGAAGCCGTGCTAGCCCGCGAGGCACGCTACCCTGTGAGTGCCGAGGCCGCATCGGATCTCCGGGTGGCTCGCGTCGACACCGCCCGTTTTCGCAACCTCATTATGCAATCGCCGGAGCTGTCACTCTCGATCATTGCTGCCGTCTTCACAAAGTTGCGACGCCTTGTGTCCCGTATCGAGCAGGACCAGGGATGGTCGCCGCAGCGCCGGGTTGCGGCATTCCTTTACAGAATCTGCGGTGCCGATGACGGCACTTGCCGTTTCGAGCTCCCTGTCGGGCAACGTTACATAGCCGCCCGCCTATCCATGTCTCCGGAGACGCTGTCGCGCGCACTCGGCGAACTCTCCGCTATAGGCGTCGAAGCCAAACGACGGAGGATCGTCGTTAGCGACATCAGCAGGCTCGCCCGTTTTGTGGATCAGGAAGAATTCTAAGGGACGTAGAGATCAGCTTGAGAGTGTCCCGCTGGACACAGACCCCCATTGCGTATTCGAGCACTTGACCGCGGACAAGTGGCCCTCGTCGTAAGTGGATTATCTTCGTCAAGAATTTGACCTACGCGGAGTGACGAGGAATGCTGGATCCACGGGACGAAAGAGAGAGCGGGCGCCACATCGGCACCGCAGCCGACAACACTGGACTCGGCAGATCTACCGGCGAGTTAAACCGTACTTTGATTGCACTTGCCGCACTCTTGCTGTGGCCTGCACAGGCGTCGAGCCAGTCGGCGGCACCCGGCGCGACTGTCGACTTACCGCCTCTTGTGGTCGAAGGCGCCGCTGCGCGGACCAAGCCCAAGAAGGCTGCTAACAAGAAGGGCGGTGCCCAGGCATCCCAAGCGCAATCCGCAGCCGACCAGAACCTCAGCAACGGCGGCTCTGACGGCGAGACTTCCCCCAGCGCCGTAGCCACCAGAAAACTTGACGCGATCCCTGGCGGTACAGCTGTCGTATCGAACCAAGAGATGACGCCAAAGGCAAGCGCATCGCTTTCCGATATGCTGGCGTTCGTGCCAGGCGTTGTGGTCCAGAACTTCTTCGGCGGCAACGATCAGCCACGCCTTCAGATTCGCGGATCGGGTCTGCAGCAGAACCCGTCTGAGCGCGGCACCCTGATCCTGCAGGACGGCCTGCCGATCAATCGCGCGGACGGCTCCTACATCGTGGGCTTCGCCGATCCAAAAAGCGCCGAGTTCGCCGAGATTTATCGCGGATATACGGCCAACCGCCTCGGCGCCACCGTGCTCGGCGGCGCCATTAATTTCGTGTCTCCCACCGGGATCACATCGCCCGGCGCTGAAGTGACGGTGGAGGGCGGCAGCTTCGGTCACTTTGCCACCAACGCCCAGGCTGGCGCACGCCAGGGTGCACTCGATGCGCACGCGAGCCTCAGCTACGCCGAGCGTGACGGGTACCGCGAGCACAACGAATCCGAGCGGACGAACCTGAACATCAATGCCGGCGCGCGTATCAACGATAACATTTCGACGCGCCTGTTCTTCGGCTATACCGATCTCGCCTTCGACGTGGTGGGACCACTGTCGCGTACCCTGCTGGAGCAGAACCCCAAGCAGATCTGCTCGGGCCCGCCCAACTGCGTCGGCCCCAACGTCGGCCGCGACGATCCGCACCGCGAGGCTGAGCAATTCCGCATCGGATCGCGCACGACCGCGCGCTATGGCGCCAACCTATTCGATCTGGGCTTCGGCTACACCTACACCGACGACAGCTTCACGTTCCCCATCGGGAGCGGGGTGCGCGAGACCGAGGGCGGCGATTTCACCTCCGTCATGCGCTATGCCTACGCGCCGGATGCGAGCCGCGCGTTGCCGTTGTTCGAAGTAACCGGGCAATATGTGGTCGGATCGGCCGACCGGCACTACTTCATCAACAACCGCGGCAAGAAAGATCTTCTTTTCGGCGACAACGAATTCGACTCGAGCACCCTGTCGATCAACGCCGGATTCAACATCCCGCTGACCGAGCGGCTGACGGTGTCGCCCGCCATCGCCTATTCCTACGCCACGCGTGAAAATGCGGATGTCTACACGGCAGCCACCCGTCCGTTCTTCAACGCGGTAACCAACGGACGCGGCAGTCGGCCATTCGCTGACACGAGCTACGACCACTCCTACCAGGAATGGAGTCCGAGCCTTGCGCTGAGCTATGACATAGCGCGCGACCAGACCATCTTCACCGCCGTGAGCCGCAGCTTCGAGCCGCCGACGCATGACGATCTGATCGCCGCCATCAACGGCAACCCGAATGCAAGCGCCGGCGCCACGGGGGCGGCGGTGTTCTCGACACCCGATCTCGACGCTCAGACCGCGACTACGCTCGAGGGCGGCTGGAAGGGGCACGCGAACAGCATCGCATGGTCGGCGATCGCCTATTACTCGTGGGTTGAAGACGAGCTGCTCAACCTGCGCGATGCATCGGGCAACTCGCTTGGCGCCGTCAATGCCGACAAGACGACCCACTTCGGCATCGAGCTTGGCGCGGCGTTCGATCTGACGACCAATCTCAGCGCGCGGGCGGCCTATACTTATCAGGATTTCCGTTTCGACGGCGATGCCAACCATGGCGACAACCGTCTTGCCGGTGCTCCGCGCCACATCGTCAACGCGGCGCTGCGCTACACGGTCATTCCGGGCCTTTGGGTCGAAGCCGAGGTCAACTGGGTGCCGGACGAGACGCCGGTCGACAACGCGAACAATCTCTACAACGAGGCTTTCACGCTGGTCGATCTGAGATCCAGCTACGCGCTGACCGACAATCTCTCCATCTTCGGCGAGGTCTCGAACATCTTCGATGAGACTTATGCCTCGGCCACGCTGGTGGTGGATACGGTGTCAAATCCCAACCAGGCAGTGTTCCTGCCGGGCGATGGTCGCGCCTTCATCGTGGGAGCAAAAGCGAAGTTCTGATGACAAAAAACCACCGCATCGAGAGCCAAAGCATCGGATCTCAGGGGTTCACGCGGCGAAATATTCTGGAAGGCGGGGCGTCGCTAGTCGGCGCTTTCGCCGTTTCTGGGTTGGTATCGTTGGACGCTGCACGTGCTGCAGCCGTGCTCGATCAGCTCGAGATCTGGGGGCCGCCCGCCGGCCCCTCGATCACGGTGCTGCATGCGATCGCGACCGGGCGGCTGGATCCAGCCGTGCGCAAGCCGACACTCAGGGTATGGCGGCAAGTCGATGAGGTTCGCGCCGGCTTGACCTCGAAGAGCTTCGACGTCGGCATAGTGCCGGTGCCGGTTGCCGCCAATCTTTATAATCGCGGGCTCGGTGTGCGTCTCGTCAACGTGATGACAAACGGCATTCTGTACATCATGTCGACGGATGCGTCGTTGAACAGTCTCGAGGCTCTGCGCGGCCGCAAGCTCGCGACACTGTTCCCCAACGAATTGCCAAGCCTGCTCCTCGAACGCCTGTTCCGGCACGCCGGTATAGATGCCGCGAAAGAGCTCGAGCTTGTTCCCACTGCGACTCCGCTCGAAGCCATGCAGATGCTGGTGCTCGGCCGCGTTGATGCGGCGCTCATTCCGGAGCCCGCAGCGTCGGCGGCCATCGTGAAAGGCAGCCTCGCCGGCAAAATCGTGCACCGGGTGATCGACCTTCAGGTCGAATGGGGAAAGATGACGGGCGAACACAAGATCGTGCCGCAGGCCGGTCTTGTGGTCACGGATCGTTTCCGTGAGGCAAACGCACCCGTCATCGCGGCAATTCAGGACGGACTGATGCGAGCCGCGGCAGATGTCGTGGCGCATCCGGCCCGCGCCGCCAACGACGCAGCCGGACCCCTGCAAATGCCTTGGCCCGTGATCGAAAAGTCCATCCCCTACTGCAATCTCGTCGCAACGCCTGCCCGCGACGCACGCGCTGCCGTCGAGGCTGTTCTGCAGGCCATGGCAGATGTCAATCCAGGCTACATCGGGGGGCATTTGCCGGACGCTGCGTTCTATCTGTGAGGCCGCGATGACGCATCTCTTGCTCGATCGACTTGCGCGCCTCGGCCGTTTTCTCTGGTCGGGCTGGGTTGGCGTGGCCGGGCTCACGCTGTTCGCCGCCATATGGCAGCAAGGGCACGAAGCTTATGGCGATTTCATCCTGCCCTCGCCGCTCGCGACGATCCATGCGACCGGCGAACTGCTCCGCTCTCCCGAAACCTGGCGACTCGCAGAACAGACCACGTCGCGCGCCGTCCAAGGCTTCATGTTGACAGCCGCTCTCGGCGGCGTGCTCGGACTTGCAGTCGGATATTCCGCGGCGGCCATGCGGCTTGCACGACCTCTGCTGACAATCGTCATGGGCGTGCCACCGATCGCCTGGATCGTGCTCGCCATGATTTGGTTCGGGTCGAGCACCGGAACGGTTCTCACCACGACGGTTGTAGCAGCGTTTCCGCTGGTCTTCGCGAATGTCGCCGAATCCGTCGCCACCCGCGACCGCTCGCTCGAGGATATGGCAAAAGCCTTCGGCGCCGGCCCCCTCCAGCGGCTTCGAACGATCGTGATCCGCCACGTGACGGGCCAATATTTTTCTGCACTCACAGTCGCACTCGGCTCAACGTTCAAGGTTGCGGTTATGGCCGAGCTTCTGGCGAACATCGATGGCATCGGCGTCGCGCTCGCCATGTCGCGCTCCAATCTCGATGTGGCTCAGTCGATCGCCTGGGTCGTCATCATCGTCACCGTGATCTTCATGATCGAGTACGGCGTGGTGCAGCCCATTCGCGCCGAACTCGAGCGCTGGCGAGAGGCCGCACGTCCATGGGGAGTCAAGCGATGAGCGCGCTCTCCCTCCACGGCATATCGCATGCCTACTTCGGTCGCACCGTGCTCGACCGTGTCAACCTCGATATCCGTCCCGGCGAGCTTGTCGCGCTCGTCGGACCATCGGGCTGCGGCAAGAGCACGCTCGTGCACATTGCGGCAAGGCTTATCGAAGCGCAGCGTGGACGTATTGCGACCAGCTATCGCCGTCACGGCATGATATTTCAGGAGCCGCGCCTGCTGCCATGGGCGACGGCACAGGACAACATCGCCTATCCGCTGCGCCTCGCAGGTGTCGGCCGCTCGGTCCGATGCGAGATGGCGCGGCGTGCGGCCGATCTGGTATCGTTCGACCGCAGAGACCTCGAAAAGTATCCTGTCGAGCTATCGGGCGGCATGCGCCAGCGGGTGGCGATCGCGCGCGCGATGGTTGTCGAACCGGACTTCGTATTCTTCGACGAGCCGTTCACCGCGCTCGACGTGGCTTTGAAGCGTCAGATGCAGGATCTGGTGATCGCCGCCGCGCGACAGGCGCGTTTTGCCGGGCTATTCGTGACCCACGATCTCGCCGAGGCTGTGCGCATATCCGACCGCATCGTGGTTATGGACGACCGGGTTCGCGGCATCGCCGGCGAGCGCTTTGTCTCCCTAAAACGGGGAGGTCGCGACGATGCGGCAGTGTTCGCTGCCGTGCAGGCCTATCTCAAGGAGGATCCGTTGTTTAGCCACATCCACGATACGGATGAGCGACGAATCGCATGAGCTTGACTGACGTGACACCGTCGAACTCACTTAGACAGACGCTCGGCGTTCTCGGCGACGAAGGGTTTCGACTCTTTTTCCCCCTCGCGGCCGTTCATGCGGCCCTCTGGCCACTCCTCTGGGCGGCAGCCTTCGGACTGAACCTGCCGTTCGCGACGGCCATTCCGCCCGATCTGTGGCACGCCCATGAAATGTTGATCGGATCATTCGGAGCCGCCCTTATCGGTTTCATCACCACCGCTGTTCCGGAATGGACAGATACCGAGCGCCTGCGCGGCCGCGACCTCTTCATCCTTGCAGCACTGTGGGCCGCGGCACGCGTCATCGGCCTTGTCGGGGCCGAAGCCCTTGGAATCGTCGGGGCGCTCTGTGATGTCCTGTGGCTCCTACTCCTGGTCACTTACCTGATACGGGTCTCGTACGCGAAACGCACGACGCGGTTCATCGGACTGACCTTCTGGATCTCGTGCCTCCTCGCTGCCGAGATCTTCACCCGCTACGCTTTCCTGCACATGGCCACCGAGGCCGAACTGGCCGAGCGTACGGTGCATCTGACAGGCTTCATATTCCTTGTCATTCTGGCCCTCGCGCTCGCACGCATCACGGTGCCGGTGACGAACTTGGTGCTCGATCCCAGCCAGCAAACATCTCCCTTCCGCCCGCATCCAGGCCGCATGAACCTGGCGCCCGGCCTCGTCGGACTGCTTGCCGCCGCAGAAGCTGCGGGGTTCTCCGATCCGACCATCGGCTATCTCTGCATCGCAGCCGGAGCCGCGTTCATGGACCGCGTCGCGGAAAGCTTCATTGGTCGCGAAATCATCCGCGCCGAGATTCTGGCGCTTGCAGGATCGGCAGCGTTGGCGGGTCTCGGCCTCATACTACTCGGCCTATCGCGCCTCGAAATCCCGATCTCGGAATATGCAGGCCTCCACGTCGCGTTGATGGGTGGGCTGGGACTTGGCGTGCTCACCGTATTCTCGATCGCGGGCCTGCGGCATACAGGCCAGGCGCTCGGCCTTTTGCGCCAAACACGACTGGCCCTTCTGCTGCTTGTGGCCGCCACGATGTTGCGGGTCATCCCCGAGATCTGGCCGACGGAAATCCTGCCGGCCGCGCCCTACACGCTGGTTGCCCTGCTCTGGGCCGCAGCGTTCTTGCTCTGGCTCAAGGTTTATTGGCCGTTCATCCGCGATCCTGCCACGTTCCAACACGACGGCTGCTGAAAGCACCCACGATCATGACACCGAAGAAGCAGACTTTTCCGCCACCGACCATCCTCAGTCTCGGCTTTCGCCCCTTTTTCCTGCTAGGCGCGATCTTTGCCGCGATAATGATTGCGTTGTGGGTACCGTGGTTCCTCGGTCTGATCTCCGTGCCAAGCGCGTTTCCGCCGACTGCGTGGCATGCACACGAGTTGCTATTCGGATTCATGCCCGCGATCATCGCAGGGTTTCTGCTGACTGCGGTGCCGAACTGGACGGGACGACCGCCGGTTGCAGGTTGGCTCCTCGGTGGATTGGTGGCCCTATGGACCGCTGGCCGGGTCGCGATCGCCGTCTCGACGTATCTGGATCCCACCGTGACGGCGGCGCTCTCGATCAGCTTTCCGATCGTACTGGCCGCAGTCATCGGACGCGAGATCCTGGCGGCGAAGAATCGCCGCAACCTCAAGATCGTCGCGGTGCTGCTTGGCCTCGCACTCACCGATGCTCTCTTCCACTACGAAATCGGGCAGTTCGGCCGGCCAAAGATTGCCCAAACCCTCGCCGTTGCCCTGACGCTGCTCCTGCTCATGATCATCGCGGGCCGCATCCTGCCTTTCTTCACCACCAATTGGCTGAAGCAGAACCGCGCTGGTGCCCTTCCTTCAGCCTTTGGCCGATTTGATATCGTGGCGATGCTCGCAAGTAGCACGGCCCTGCTGGCCTGGGTCGCCCTGTCCCAGATCGAGACGACGGCCCCGTGGGTGCGTCCGTTGGTCGGATCGGTGATGATCGCCGCCGCGGCCATAAACTTCCTTCGCCAGGCCCGATGGACGCCCCATCGAACCTTCGCCGAGCCGCTCCTTGCCATCCTGCACATCGCCTATGTATTCGTGGGGCTAGGCTTTCTGCTGCTCGGCCTCGGCGTACTGAGAGACAATTACGAGTTCGCGACAGCCGGTCTCCATGCCTGGACCTCGGGCGCAATCGGGACGATGATGCTCGCGGTCATGACACGCGTCTCGCGTGGGCATACCGGCCGCGCCCTCACAGCCCCGGCCGGCACCGTGGTGCTGTATGTCGCGATTCTTGTCGCAACTGGCGCACGTATCGCAGCCGGCCTCAATCCTGAGGCTACGTTCGTTTTTCTGCCTATCGCCGGAGTTGCATGGGTTGTCGCCTTCGGTGGCTTCGCCATTTTGTACGGGGGTATGCTGACGTCGCCGAGAGCGGACCGGCTCTAACTTCCGACCCGCCAGCGGCAACCCATGGAGAAAGAGCGAGAAGCTATGCCTGCGAAGATCGGAATAGTGACGGTCTCAGACCGGGCGAGCGCTGGAACTTACGAGGACAAAGGCGGACCGGCAATCGTCGAAGTACTGGGCGACATCCTCGTCTCCTCGTGGCAGCCGGTCGCTCGCATCGTGGCGGACGATATTGCAAACATCGAAGCTGCCCTCGTGGAACTGGCGGACATCGAGGCTTGCAGTCTCATTTTAACTACCGGCGGCACCGGCCCCGCCTTACGCGATGTGACACCCGAATCAACGCAATCCGTGTGCGCCAAGATGCTGCCCGGCTTTGGCGAGCTGATGCGCGAGAAAAGCCTTGCTCAGGTCCCGACGGCAATCCTGTCGCGGCAGACCGCGGGGGTCAGAGGAAAAACGCTCATCGTCAATCTCCCCGGCCGACCAAGCTCAATACGCCTCTGCATGCTCGCGGTGTTCCCTGCCATCCCATACTGCATCGATCTGATCGGCGGAGCACGCCTCGAGACCGATCCGGAAAAATGTCAGGCTTTCCGCCCACCCGCGTGATGCACACAGTTTCGCGGCCGTGGCGAAGGTGCACGATCGATTACGCTCGCGCACGTTAGGGGCAATAGCGAACACGCACATTCCGCTTTGCAAAAGATCTCAAATCTGAGCGCCGGCAAGATGATGCGACGCACTACCGCGCCATTTAAATTCTTGATCCTCGCAACGCTCCAGCGTTTCACCTCGAACGCTTGACCCCGGTCAAGCGAGCCGCATTGCGCCCGTGACTATCATCTCCGTGACCAGGATTCAGCCGAATTACTGAGCGGAGCGCTAGTGATATGACCGCTGAAGCAAGCATCTCTACGGGCGAGCAACACAAAGCTCTCGGATTTTCAACGATTGCATTTACTGTTTGCTTCGCGGTTTGGACGATATTCTCGATTATTGGAATCGAGATAAGGGAAGAGCTTAACCTCAGCGAAACGCAATTCGGCCTGCTCGTCGGAACTCCGATCCTGACAGGATCGCTCATTCGCATCGTTCTCGGCATCTGGACTGATCAGTACGGCGGCCGTCGAATATTCACACTCGTCATGCTCGCCGCAGCCGTCGCGACCTGGCTGCTCACCTACGCTAAAACCTACCCGCAGTTTCTAGTTGCAGCACTTGGCGTCGGCATCGCGGGCGGCGCCTTTTCGGTCGGCGTTGCCTATGTCTCTCGCTGGTATCCAGCAGGAAAGCAGGGAACCGCACTCGGCATATTCGGGGCCGGAAACGTCGGCGCCGCCGTCACTAAATTCGTCGCGCCGTTCGTACTTGTCGCCTACGGATGGGATACCGTCGCGCAGGTTTGGGCTGGCGCAATTGCACTCATGGCGATCATCTTTTGGCTCGCCACTGATGACGATCCGGTACTGCGCGAGCGCCGCCTGAAGGGTGAGAAGCCGAAAAGCGCATGGCTTGAGCTGGCGCCGCTCAAGAACATCCAGGTCTGGCGTTTCGGGCTTTATTATTTCTTTGTCTTCGGCGCCTTCGTCGCACTCGCCCTTTGGCTGCCGCGCTACCTCATCGGCGTTTACGGCCTGAGCATCACGTCCGCCGGCATGATCGCCGCAGCCTACTCAATCCCCGCGAGCATCTTCAGGGTCTACGGTGGCATTCTGTCCGACAGGTACGGAGCGCGACGCGTTCTCTATTGGGCCTTCCTGGTGTCGGCCGCCTGCACCTTCGTTCTGTCCTACCCTCCCACGGAGTACGTGGTGCGCGGCATCCACGGCCCCGTAGCTTTCCAGCTCGAGATCGGCCTCGTAACTTTTACGGTCATTGTATTCATCCTCGGATTCTTCATGAGCCTCGGGAAGGCGGCCGTCTATAGGCATGTCCCGATCTACTACCCGAACAACGTCGGCGCAGTCGGCGGGCTTGTGGGCATGATTGGCGGTCTCGGGGGCTTTATCCTCCCGATCGTATTCGGCGCGCTCAACGACCTCACAGGAATATGGACGAGTTGCTTCGCGCTGCTCTTCCTGGTCGTCTCGGCCTCGCTGCTGTGGATGCACCTCGCCATTCGGCGCATGGAGCATGAAGCGAACGAGCCGAAACTCTCCGAGCTCCCGCAGCTGCCAGAAATGTTGCCGATCCACGAGCCGCATCATGTCGGCGCCATGGGACCTGCCGTTATCCAAGACTGGCGGCCGGAGGATCCCGTGTTCTGGGAAAAAACCGGACGCGCCATCGCGCGGCGAAATCTCTGGCTCTCCATTCCCTCGCTGCTGCTCTCGTTCGCGATCTGGATGGTGTGGTCCGTCGTCGTCGCAAAGCTGCCGTCGGTCGGCTTCCAGTACACCACCGACGAACTGTTCTGGCTTGCCGCCGTTCCCGGGCTTTCCGGCGCGACACTGCGGATCTTCTATTCTTTCATGGTGCCGATCGTGGGTGGCCGACTATGGACCACGCTTGCAACCTGGTCGCTGATCTTTCCAGCTCTCGGCATCGGTATGGCGGTGCAGAACCCCAATACGCCCTATTGGATCTTTCTTGTTCTAGCCCTGCTCTGCGGCTTCGGCGGCGGCAACTTCGCATCCTCGATGTCGAACATCTCGTTCTTCTTTCCCAAGAGCGAAAAGGGCAACGCGTTGGCCCTAAACGCCGGTCTCGGCAATCTGGGCGTCAGCGTCGCACAGTTCCTGGTGCCCCTCGTCATTACGGGCGGCGTGTTCGGCTGGCTCGGCGGCGATCCAGTGACGGTGACGGACGGCCCGCGCACGTTTCCCATGTGGCTGCAGAATGCCGGATACATCTGGGTGCCGTTCATCGTGGCGTCGGCCTTTGCCTCATGGTTCGGCATGAACGACATCGCGTCGGCCAGGGCGTCCTTCACCGAGCAGTCCGTCATCTTCCAGCGTAAGCACAACTGGATCATGTGCTGGCTGTATACGGGCACGTTCGGATCCTTCATCGGCTATTCGGCGGGCTTCCCGCTGCTTGCCAAGATTCAATTCCCCGAGGTCAACGCTCTCGCCTTTGCCTTCCTCGGTCCGCTCGTCGGCGCGATCTCACGCTCGGCCACCGGGTGGATCGCAGACAAATGGGGCGGCGCGCGCGTGACCTTCTGGGTGTTCATCGGCATGACCGGCGGCGTTGCGGGCGTTCTCTACTTTTTGAGCGTAGGCAGCTTTGCCGGCTTCTTCGTCATGTTCCTATTCCTGTTTTTGGTCAGCGGAATCGGCAACGCCTCAACGTTCCAGATGATCCCGGCCATCATGCGCAAGGAGATGGAGCGGCTCATGCCGGACGCAGACGACGCGACGCGCCGGCGCAATTCCGAAAAGGAAAGTGCGGCGATCATCGGCTTCAGCTCGGCGATTGCGGCCTACGGCGCATTCTTCATTCCCAAAGGATACGGCACCTCGATCGCGCTAACGGGCGGTCCCGAGGCCGCGCTATGGGGCTTCCTCGTCTTCTACGTCACGTGCATTGCCACGACGTGGTGGGTGTACGCGCGGCGCGGCGGCCTCCTCTACGACATAGAGCGCGGTCAAGGCGCCTCACTCACAGCTTCAGCCCAGCCGGCAGAATAAGCGGGAGACAACAAAAATGAGCCACTTTCTCGATCGCCTGACATTCTTCAATCGTGTCGTGGACGAATTCTCGGATGGCCATGGCGTGGTCACGCGCGAGGACCGTCGTTGGGAGGACGGCTACCGCAAGCGCTGGCAGCACGACAAGATCGTGCGCTCGACGCACGGCGTAAACTGCACCGGCTCCTGCTCGTGGAAAGTCTACGTGAAGGGCGGCATCGTCACTTGGGAAACGCAGCAGACCGACTATCCTCGCACGCGTCCTGACTTGCCCAATCACGAGCCGCGCGGCTGCGCCAGAGGCGCGAGCTACTCCTGGTATCTCTATTCCGGCAATCGGGTGAAATATCCGATGGTGCGCTCGCGTCTGCTCAAGCTGTGGCGCGAGGCGCGGTCGTCGCGGACACCCGTAGCGGCCTGGGCCTCGATCGTGACCGACCCTGAGAAGCGCGCTTCCTATACGAAGAAGCGCGGGCACGGTGGATTCGTGCGGGCGACCTGGGATGAGGTCAACGAGATCATCGGCGCAGCCAACGCCTACACAACAAAAGCCCACGGCCCAGATCGCGTCGTCGGTTTCTCGCCGATCCCTGCCATGTCGATGGTTTCGTATGCGGCTGGCGCGCGCTACCTGTCACTGCTCGGCGGCGTATGTCTGTCTTTCTACGATTGGTACTGCGACCTTCCGCCGGCGTCGCCGCAGACCTGGGGCGAGCAGACCGATGTTCCAGAGTCGGCCGATTGGTATAACTCAGGGTTCCTCATTCTCTGGGGCTCGAACGTGCCTCAGACCCGCACGCCGGATGCCCATTTCTACACGGAGGCGCGCTACCGGGGCGCCAAGAGCGTCGTCATATGTCCCGACTATTCGGAAGCCTCCAAGTTCGGCGACATGTGGCTCTCGGTGAAACAGGGCACGGATGCGGCGCTTGCCATGGCGATGGGGCACGTCATCCTCCGCGAGTTCCACATCGACAGGCAGGCCTCTTACTTCGGCGACTACGCGCGCCAGTATACCGACATGCCTATGCTGGTCAGGCTCGTGGCGCAGGACGGCAAGCTCGTACCGGAGCGGCTGTTGCGGACGTCGGACTTCACAGGCAGCCTTGGCGAGACCAACAATCCGGAATGGAAAACTGTCGCCTACGATGAAACGACGGGCGAGATCGTCGTTCCAAACGGCTCGGTGGGATTCCGCTGGGGCGAGAAGGGAAAATGGAATCTCGAGGAAAAGGAAACGACCGGGCGAAACACCAAGCTTCGCTTAACGCTGGCCGACACCAAGGACGCGTTCGCGGACGTAGCCTTCCCGTATTTCGGCAACATCGAGCATGACCACTTCACCGGAACCGATCATCCGAGCGTTCTCGAGCGACGGATCCCGGTAAAGAAGTTGCAGCTCGCAGACGGAGAAGCGCTCGTCGCTACCGTGTATGACCTGTTCGTCGCCAACTATGGCGTCGACCGCGGCTTCGGCGGCGAGCATGTCGCCAAGGGCTACGACGAGAGCGTGCCCTACACGCCGGCCTGGGCCGAGCGCATCACAGGAGTGCCGCGCGACCAGATCATCACCGTTGCGCGCGAGTTTGCACTCAATGCCGAGAAGACCCGTGGCCGCTCCATGGTGATCATCGGCGCGGCGATGAACCACTGGTACCACATGGACATGAACTACCGCGGCGTCATCAACATGCTGGTGATGTGCGGGTGCGTCGGGCAGTCGGGAGGCGGCTGGTCCCACTACGTGGGACAGGAGAAGCTGCGCCCGCAGTCGGGCTGGCTGCCGCTGGCGTTCGGGCTCGATTGGAGCCGCCCGCCGCGCCAGCAGAATGGGACGTCGTTCTTCTACGCCCACACGGATCAGTGGCGCTACGAGACGCTTGACGTCAAGGAGATCGTATCCCCAACCGCTCCTCCCGGACCATGGGATGGCGCCATCATCGATTACAACGTGCGCGCCGAGCGCATGGGCTGGTTGCCGTCCGCGCCCCAGCTCGAGCAGAACCCTCTCACTCTCGCGGCCAAGGCTGCCGCTAAGGAGCTGGAGGTCAAGGACTATCTCCCTCAGGCGCTCCAATCGGGCGAGGTTAAGCTCTCGTGCGAGGATCCGGACAGCCCGGCGAACTGGCCGCGCAACATGTTCGTCTGGCGCTCCAATCTGCTTG
>VFQP010002399.1_pt1 | contig 21029 bp, 17 predicted proteins | sample 3512351 | NCBI WGS metagenome assembly VFQP01 (sample SAMN10412372, study PRJNA504923) | tailings metagenome | isolation source: Relicate 1 Philex TSF1 revegetated site | place: Philippines: Tuba, Benguet | collected 2017-08-29
TGATGCAGGGCGCGTTCTTCTTGCCCTGTTCGAACATGTCGCGCACGCGGCTGGCACCGACACCCACGAACATTTCAACGAAATCCGAGCCCGAAATGGTAAAGAACGGCACGCCCGCTTCGCCCGCCACCGCGCGCGCAATCAGGGTTTTACCCGTACCCGGCGGGCCGACCAGCAGAACGCCTTTCGGAATTTTGCCGCCCAGACGCTGGAATTTTTGCGGGTCTTTCAGGAATTCGACGACCTCTTCCAGTTCTTCCTTGGCCTCTTCAACGCCTGCGACGTCGGCAAACATCACGCGGCCGTTTTTCTCGTTCAGCAGTTTTGCTTTGGATTTGCCAAAGCCCATGGCCTTGTTGCCGCTGCCCTGCATCTGGCGCATGAAGAAAATCCACACGCCGATCAACAGCAGCATGGGGAACCACGACAAAAGCACGCTGAACAGCGTGGGCGATCCGCTGGTATCGGGCTTCGCCTCGATTACCACGCCTTTGCCTTCGATACGGCTGACGACATCGGTGTTTTGGGGGATGATAACGCCGAATTTCTCGCCGCCCGTTTTGCGCACTTCCATCAGCGAGCCCGCGATGGTGACGCTTTCGATTTGTTTATTGTCCACCTGCGTGATGAAATCGCTATACGGCATCGATTTCAGGCCGGACATGCCCTGCGGGTCGCGGTTGAACATATTGAACACGGCGACCAGCATCAGCAAGATCACCATCCATACAATCAGGTTGCGCCCCATGGGGTTGGGGTTGTTATCCTGCTCGTTGTTGTCGTTTTGATCTCTCATGCCCGCCTCTATCCTTTGGGAAATAGTTACTCTTTCAATTATATAGCGTTAGACGTCTGCGAAACAATCGCCCCCGCAGGCGTCTGGCGCCGGATGCGCCGTAAATTGCACCGAAGCGCCCGAAAACGCCCTGCCGTACGCGTCATCATGCCAGCTAAGATGCGGAACAGACAGGAGATTCTCACCCTGCCAGAGCGACGGCAGCACCGCGCGCACCTTGCCCGGCAGACGATGCAATGCGGCAAGAATATTTTTATGGGCGGCCGCCTGTTTCCTTAACGCCGCCACCCCCGCCGCCCCCAGCGGCGCGATGCGGAGGGATTCGCCTGCGGCATGCGCAACCCCCGTTAAAACGAAACGCCCGTCCCATAGGGTGCGTTCCGCGCCCGCAGGAACATCGGCAGAAGCCATCGCCGCATATTCGCGCGTGACCAGCAGCCGCTCGCCCTCCATCGGCGACAGATCGCAGCCATAGGCCGTGCGCCCCGCAAACCCGCCCGCGCGCAGATCGGCCAGCAGCGCCGACAGCATATCAAAACCGGGCGGATAGCCGGCAGGCGCGATCATCATCAGCAAACGCGACAGCACGCGCCGTGCGATATCCGCAGGCCATTGACACAGCGCATCCAGCTGGACAATCCCGTAGCCTTCGGGATAGAGGCATACGGCCGCCGAAAACTTCTCGCGCGCCGTGATATCAAGAGCGGCGCGCGCGTCTTCAAGTTTTTGCAAAACTTGCGACAGGCGCTGCGGCGTCAGCCCTTCGGCAGCCAGAACATCTTCGAAAGCGCGCAAGCGCGGGCGCAGGTATTTTTCATGACGGTTCGAGGGGTCTTCGGCCCAGGCAAGACCTGCCGCGCGGCAAACATCGCGCAAGCTTTCGCGGCTAAACCCCAGCAGCGGGCGCGCCAGCACCAGCCCGCACGGCAGCACGCGGCGCGGCGACATGACGGCCAACCCGTCCAATCCGCTGCCATGCGCAAGGCGCATCCAGAATGTTTCGATCTGGTCTTCGGCCTGATGCGCGGTCAGCAGCACACGAAAACCATCGCGGCGGCACGCGGCAGACAGCAGCGCATAACGCGCGGCACGGGCGCGCGCCTGCACATGACTTTGCGGTTTGTCGCCTTCCCATGTCAGGATGTCATGCGCGATGCCCAGCGCGGCCAGTCGGGCGCCCGTGGCTTCGGCTTCGCTGCGCGATCCAGCGCGCAGGCCGTGATCGACCGTATAGGCTTTGAGCGTGATGCCGCGCGGCGCAAGAACCTGCGCCGCCAAAACCGCCAGCGCCATGCTGTCGCCGCCGCCCGATACGGCCAGCGCCACGGCATCCGCCTGCCTCAGGCCGCAAGCGGCAAGCGCTGCATCAAAAGCTTTCGCCGCGTCTTCCGAACCGGAAGCCGCTGGAGACGGGGGATGATCGGGGGGCATCATGCGCGGCGCGGCTTATTTACAGCCGAGGCGTTTCGTTTCCTGATCGGCGCGGCGTATGGCGGGGCTCTGGTCGCCCGGATATTCTTTTTTCAGCTGGGCAAAAGACAGGCATGCGTCTTCTTTTTTGCCGATCTGCGCCAGAGACAGGCCAAGCTTCAGCAGGCTGTCGGGGGCCTTGGCGCCTTTGGGATAGGTTTGATACCCTTGCGCAAACATACGCGCCGCCTGCTGGTAATCGCCACGCACGTAGTAGGTTTCGGCCAGCCAGTACTGGGCATTGGCCGCCAGCGCATGGCCGGGATACATGGCCATGAAGCGCTTGAATTTGTCTTCGGCGAGATCGTATTTGGCTTCGCGGATATCGCTGAAAGCCTGATCGTACAAAATGTTTGCAGGGTCGCTGCCGCGGTTGCTGCCCGCCGTGCCGCCCGCCGAGATCGTGCCGAGATTGCGCGCGCCGCTGTTGCCGCTGGTACGGGCATCGCCGCTATTCGTCACTTGCGACGTCACATCCTGCGCATACAACGTTGTATCGGTCGTCGGCGCCGCACCCGTCGTCGCCCCCGCGCTGCCGCCACGCTCCAGTTGCTGGAAACGCTGGTCGTTGTCGGTCTGCAAGCGGTCAAGGCGCGTTTTGATCTGCTGCACGTCGTGGTTCATGCGCTCCAGCTGGCCGATCAGCGAACGCTGCTGGTTTTCCAGCTGGTTCAGGCGCGTATCAAGGTTCGCCATGGCGGCCGTATCGGCCGAGCCGGAAGCGGACAGCGCGGCCGCATCGGCCGGGCTTAAATCTTTGCCGCGGTAAACTGCGCGGCTCAGGGTCTGGATCTGGTTTTCCAGCTGGCTGATACGGTTCATCAACTGGCCCGTATCGGCGCTTTGGCTAAAACCGGCGGTTGCTTCCGCCGTCATGAACACGGCAAACAGAGCCCCTGCGACAAGCAGGAGCCCTGTTTTATTGCCTTTACCGTGATGACGCGTTGCGTGTGCCACGTCTTTCGCCTTTCAGTTCAGGTCGTTCGGATTACTGGACGACCATCACGCCGCGGCGGTTTTGCGCCCAGGACGTGTTGTCGGAACCCAGAATAACCGGACGCTCTTTACCATACGAAATGGTCTGAACGCGGTTCGGCGTGATGCCGTTGGCGATCAGGTAATTACGAACAGCCGCTGCGCGTTTTTCGCCCAGTGCCAGGTTGTATTCGCGCGTGCCGCGCTCGTCGCAATGACCTTCGATGATGACGTTAACGTTCTGGTGGGTTTTCAGCCACTGCGCCTGACGCTCGACCGTTGCGCGTGCTTCGCTCGTCAGGTCAAACTGATCGTAGCCGAAGAAAACGCGGTCGCCCACGTTGACAACCAGATCCTGCTGGCTGCCGGGGGTAACGCCGCCCTGGTTAACGTCTTGAGAAACTTGGGTGCGATCATCCGCGGTCAGGCTGCCATCGCCCGCCACGCCAACTTGATCTTTTTTGCCGCAAGCGCCGAGCATCAGCACGAGCGCCAGCATGCCTACGATTTGAATAGTACGACCACGCATTATATTAACTCCTATGGGATGTAAAAAAGCCCGACTTGGGCTGTTCGTCATATTTATCCTGCTGTCCCCGACCTTACAAGACCGTTTTGGAAAAACAGGCGTTTTTTTGAAGATTTTCGCTCCCCCCGTCTGCTATAGACAAAAGCAGAGAGGGGAATCTGTCAGGACAAACCGTCCATATGAGTCCGTAGTTCCCCCCATGACCCCAAAAAACGACTGGCAATGCACACCATGTTACCCTCGGCGAGCGATCGTTTTTCATATCTTGACAGCCTGAACCCCGCCCAGCGGGAGGCCGTCGAAAGTCTGGAGGGCCCCGTGCTGGTGCTGGCCGGTGCGGGCACGGGCAAAACGCGCGTGCTGACCACCCGCCTTGGCCATCTGATGACCACAGGCCGCGCAGGCCCCGCGCAGGTGCTGGCCGTGACCTTCACCAACAAAGCCGCCGCCGAAATGAAACACCGCGTGTCCTCCATGCTGGGCGGCCGCCCCGTGGAGGGTTGGTGGCTGGGCACGTTCCATAGCCTCTGCGCGCGCATGCTGCGCCGCCATGCGGAGCGTGTGGGGCTGAAAACCAATTTCACCATTCTGGATGACGATGATCAGGTGCGTTTGATCAAGCAATTGGCCGAAGCGGAGAACATCGACGCCAAAAAATGCCCGCCGCGCCTGCTGCTCTCCGTCATTTCCCGCTGGAAAGACCGCGCGCAAACACCCGACCAGATTTCGGCGGCCGATGCGGGCGACCTGGCCGATGGCAAGCTGAAAAAACTGTATGAACAATACCAGCAGCGGCTGCTGATTTTAAACGCCTGCGATTTCGGCGATTTGCTGATGCACTGCGTGTCCATGCTGCGCGACCCCAGGAATGCGGATGTGCTGCAGGATTATCAATCGCGTTTTAAATACATCCTTGTCGATGAATATCAGGATACCAACGTTGCGCAATATATGTGGCTGCGCCTGCTGGCGCAGCAGCACAAAAACATCTGCTGTGTCGGTGACGATGACCAGTCCATCTACGGCTGGCGCGGGGCAGAGATTGGCAACATCCTGAAGTTCGAACAAGACTTCCCCGGCGCGAAAATCGTGCGGCTGGAACAGAACTACCGATCGACCAAACATATTCTATCCGCCGCAAACGGCGTCATCGCCCACAACCGCGGACGGTTGGGCAAAGAGCTTTGGAGCGCCGATGAAGACGGCGAGCCCGTGCATCTGCGCGGCGTCTGGGACGGCGCGCAGGAAGCGCAAACCATTGCCAGCGACATCGAAAGCCTGCAGCGCAAGGGCGTGAAGCTCAGCGACATGGCCATTCTGGTGCGCGCCGGCTTCCAGACGCGTGAATTTGAAGAGCGCTTTATCCGCGAAGGCATCCCGTACCGCGTCATTGGCGGCCTGCGTTTCTATGAGCGTCAGGAAATCCGCGATGCGATCGCCTATATGCGCGTGGCCGTGCAGCCGGATGACGATCTTGCATTCCAGCGCATCATCAACCTGCCCAAGCGCGGCCTTGGCGATGCGACGATGCAGGTGCTGCACCGCTTTGCCCGTGCGCAAAACATCTCGCTATTCGGGGCCGTGCGCCGTTTGATCGAAACGGATGAATTCAAACCCAAGGTCAAACAAACGCTGACATCGCTGGTCGCGGATTTCGACCGCTGGCGCCCGCAACTGCGCGAGCTGACGCAGGGCGAACTGGCCGGCATCATTCTGGACGAAAGCGGATATACCGGCATGTGGCAGGCAGATAAATCGCCCGAAGCCGCAGGCCGCCTTGAGAACCTCAAGGAATTCGTGGCCGCGCTTGAGGAATTCGATAGCATGGAGGCCTTCCTCGAACACGTCGCGCTGGTCATGGAAAATCAGGAACAGGCCAGCGCCGACATGGTATCGCTCATGACCCTGCACAGCGCCAAGGGGCTGGAATTCGACGTGGTGTTTTTGCCGGGCTGGGAAGAAGGCCTCTTCCCCAGCCAGCGCACCATGGATGAAAACGGCGTGGCGGGACTGGAAGAAGAACGCCGCCTCGCCTATGTCGGCATCACGCGTGCGCGCAAACGCGCGACCATTTCGTTTGCCGCGAACCGTTTTATCTACGGCAACTGGACATCGTGCCTGCCGTCGCGCTTTATTGACGAGCTGCCGAAAGATCACGTGAGCGCCGTTGTCGAAACCGGCCTGAGTCCGCAGAGCGGCGGCTTTGGCGGCGGATACGGCAATAGCGGTTATGGCGGCGGTAGCTACGGCGGGAATAACTTCGGTGGCGGCAATCAAGGTTTCCGCGGACGCCGCGCGGACCTCGTCGACAATTCGATTTCACAGGTCAGCCCGCATCTGGAATCCGAAGGCGGCTTCGCCCCCGGCGACCGCGTGTTTCACCAGAAATTCGGCGGCGGCACGGTGGTGTCGACCGACCGCGACAAACTGGATATCAAATTTGACAAAGCCGGCCGCAAGAAAATCATGGACAGCTTTGTGACCAAAGAAAACAGCTAAGCCCGCGCAGCCCCGCCGCACGGGTGGATACCTGACTGACCCAAGCCTTTTTTATACGTGTTTATTCAAGGAATATGCGCATGCCTGCACCTCGCAAGATCATTACCATTTTCGGCGGCACGGGTTTTATCGGCCGCCATACCATCCAAATGCTGGCGCGCACGGGCGCCCAAATACGCATTGCCACGCGCAGCCCCGCCAGCGCGTATTTTCTGAAGCCCTGCGGCGATGTGGGGCAGATCGTCCCCCTTTCATGCGACATTCACGACACCGCCAGCGTCGGGCGCGCGGTCGCGGGCAGCACGCATGTTATCAATCTGGTCGGTATTTTGTTTGAAGGCGGCGGTAAGCGTAAATTCGACGCCATCCATCATCTAGCTGCACAGCGCATCGCGCATGCAGCGGCGGAGGCCGGCGTACAGCAGGTCATCCATGTCTCGGCCATTGGCGCATCGAAGAAAGCCGAAGCCCATTACGCCCAAAGCAAGGCCGACGGCGAAGACGCCGTGCTGCGCGCTTATCCCGCTGCGGTCATTCTGCGCCCGAGCCTTGTCTTCGGCGCCGAGGATAATTTCTTCAACCGTTTCGCCGCCATGGCGCGCACCACGCCCGTACTGCCGTTGGTTATGGGTGGCAAGACACGATTTCAGCCCGTCTATGTGGGCGATGTCGCGGCCGCGATTTGCAAGATCGTCACCTGCCCCGACAGCCATAAATACGCCGGTCAAATATTCGAACTGGCAGGCCCGCAAATTGCGTCCTTCCGCGAGCTGCTGGAAACAACGCTGGCCGTGACGGGACGCAAACGCCTGTTCATGCCGCTGCCTGCGCCCATCGCCAAAATCATCGGCGCGCTGGGCGGCCTTTTGCCCACGCCGCCGTTGACGGTTGACCAGGTGCGCAGCCTTGCGACCGACAACGTGGCCAGCGGGCACCACCCGGGTTTGGCCGATCTGGGCATCACCCCCACCGCCATGGGCGGTGTTTTGCCAACCTATTTGCGCCAATATCGCAAGATTTGATCTCTTTTTTCTGCTTTACGGAAATGCGCCAGACTGGTATTTCACCACGCTTGCCTATATGATGCAGGCTGTTTACATCATCACTTCGATCCGGGCGAAAGATGCGTCGCCCTGTGCGAAAATTTGAAACCGAGCTTTTAGGGATTCACGACGTGACCGCTTCGTTCCGCTTTGCCATTCTTGCCACCTGTGCCGCACTGGCTTTTGCCGCGCCCGCGATGGCCGCGCCTGAAAAAGCCGCAAAGCCCGCCGCGGGCAAGGCCGCCGGCAAACAAGCCGCCGCCTCCGGCCAGCGTGTCGGCATTGCTGCCGTGGTAAACGATGACGTGATTACGTTCAGCGATATCGAAGACCGCATGCGTCTTTATATGCTGGGCGCGCCGCCGAACCTGCCGCCGGAAGCAAAACAAAAAGTTCTGCAGCAGGCCATGTACCGTCTGGTCGATGAAAAGCTGCAGCTGCAGGAAGCAAAATCGCTGAACATCAACCCGACCGATAAAGAAGTCGAAGACGGCTTTGCCATGCTGGCCGCCCAGAACAAAGCCACGCCGGAGCAGTTCCGCGACCGCCTGACGCAAGCGGGCGTCAACCTGAACACCATTCAAGACCAGATCCGCGCCGAACTGGCATGGACGCAGGTCGTGCGCCGCAAATTGCGCCCGCAGATCGTCATCTCGGAAAACGAGATTGACACCGAGTTTGACCGTTTGCAGCGCAGCTCTGGCCGCACCGAATACCGGATTGCCGAAATCTTCCTGTCGTTCGATGGCGAGGCGAGCGAGAAAAACGCCCGCGAGCAGATGGAACGCCTGATTGTCGATCTGGGCAAAGGCCGCCCGTTTTCGCAGGCCGCGCGTGAATATTCAGAAGCGCCCGGCGCCGCGACCGGCGGGGATCTGGGCTGGATCGAAGAAGGCATTCTGGCGCCCGAACTGAATGACGCCATCACCAAATTGCAGCCCGGCCAGCTGAGCCCGCCGATCCGCACCAACAAGGGTTATCACCTGCTGTTCCTGCGCGATGTGCGCCAGAAAGGCGTACCGGGCGCAACTGCCGCAGCGCCTGCACCGGCGGCGCCCCCCGCCGAAGCCGCAGCCGCGCCGGAAAAACGCCCATCGCTGGTCTCGTCTGACGCCCCCGCCCCCGAACGCCCGCAGCTGTCCGCCGAAGCGGATGTCAAACGCATCCTGCTGCCGCTGGCCACCGGCGAGGCAGAAGTGCTGGTGCAAAGCAAACTGGCGCGCGCCGAACAGCTGCGCCGCGAAATTACGTCCTGTGACGCCATGGATGCGCGCATGAAAGATTTCTCGGCCTCCGGCACGGGCGATATGGGCCGTATCGATACGGCCACGCTGCCTGACGCCGCCAAAGACGCCCTGAACGGCGTCAATGATGGCAGTCTCAGCCGCCCCGCGCGCGTGGATGGCGGCATTGCGCTTTATATGGTGTGCGGCCGCGATGCAGCCCCCGCCCCGAAAGTGATTGATGCCGTTGAAGCGCCCGCTGTGGCGCCTGCTCCGGCGGCCCCCGCCGCAGCTGCCGCCCCCGCAGGCGGCGCGAACGAAGCGCAGCGCGAGGAAATCGCCAACCGCCTGGGCACCCAGCGGCTGGAACAAATGGCCGAGCGTTACCTGCGCGACCTGCGCGCGACCGCATTTATCGAACAGCGTTTCTGATCGATGCACCAACCCGCAGCACCGTTTGATACATCGGCCGTCGAAAGCTTGCCGCCCCTGCGCGACACCATCGCGCGGTATGAACTGAACGCCAAAAAAAATCTCGGCCAGAATTTTCTGCTCGACCTTAACCTGACGGCCCGTATTGCGCGCTGCGCGGGTGATTTGTCGGGTGTGCACGTGATTGAAATCGGCCCGGGCCCGGGCGGGCTCACCCGTGCGCTTGTACAAACCGCCACGCCCCATGTCTACGCCATCGAACGCGATGACCGCTGCGTGAATGCGCTGCAAGAACTGGTCACCGCCGCAAACGGCCGCCTGACGATTATCCCCGACGATGCGCTGAAGATCGACTACGAAGCTCTCTGTCCTGCGCCGCGCGCGCTGGCCGCGAACCTGCCCTATAACATCGCAACTGTTTTGCTGCTGGGCTGGCTGGAGAAGGCATCGTCGTTCAAAAGCATGACGCTGATGTTTCAAAAAGAAGTCGCGGAGCGCATCGTCGCCAAACCGCGCACCAAAGATTATGGCCGCCTGAGCGTCATGACGCAGTGGCTCTGCGATGCCGAAAAAATGTTCGATATTCCGCCATCGGCCTTTACCCCGCCGCCCAAGGTGACATCCAGCGTGGTGCATATCGTGCCCAAGCATACGCGCAGCGATGCCGTGCAAATGAAAACGATGGAGAGGCTAACCGCGGCCGCCTTCGGCCAGCGCCGCAAGATGCTGCGCCAAAGCCTGAAATCGCTGGGCGTGGATGAAACCAAGCTGCTGGAGATGGCGGGCATCGACGGCACCGCGCGCGCCGAAGAAATCGACATCGCAGGCTTCGTCCGCATGGCCGAAGCGCTTGAAAAAATCAGCGGATAATCCGGCTTAATAATTACGGCTTCAGCGTTTCGACAAACGCATCGACATCCGTCAAACGGTGACGGCGCGTGCGCTCGGCATCCAGGATCGCCCGCACCTGCGCGATAGTGTCTTGCAAGTCGTTATTCACGATCACGTAATTGAATTCTTTGTAGTGCGAAATTTCATCGCGCGCCTTGCCCAGGCGGCGCTCGATTTCTTCTTCGCTATCCTGCTTGCGGCCGTGCAGGCGGTCGGCCAGCGCTTTCCACGACGGGGGCAGCAGGAAAACAGAAACGACGTCTTCAGGCGCAACCTCGGTCAGCTTGCGGTTGCCCTGCCAGTCGATGTCAAACAGCACGTCGCGGCCTTCGCTCAGCGCTTTTTCAACCGGCTCTTTGGGCGTGCCGTACAGATAGTTGTTATAGACAAGCGCGTGTTCCAGCATATTGCCCGCGGCAATTTGCTGTTCAAAGTTTTCGCGGCTGACAAAATAGTAATGCGTGCCGTCCACTTCGCCGGGACGCATCGCGCGGGTGGTGGCGGAGACAGAGATGGTCGTTTGAGGGTCTTGCTCGGCGATGGCGCGGCTGACGGTGGTTTTACCGCCGCCCGGCGGGGATGCAAGGACCAACATGATTCCGCGACGTTTCAGCGTCGATGCTGCGGGTGCGTGAAATGTAGTGATGCTTGCTGCGGCCATCATCTTTCTTTTACACTTATGCTAAGAATCTGTTGAAGACTTGTTATAACCCGCACCCCCTTGGGATACAAGCTTCCACACCCGCTTATGCCCTGAAAGTTTTTATGATATGACAAACAAAAAGACAGTCCTGATCACCGGCGCCTCCAGCGGTATCGGCCATGCGCTTGCGAATGCCTATGCCGCGCCGGACGTCACCCTGCTGCTGACCGGCCGCGACGTGACACGGCTGGAGCGTGTGGCCAGCGATTGCCGCACGCGCGGCGCCGATGTCGAGATCAGCACCGTGCCCGTGACCGACCGCATCGCATTCGAAGAGCAAGTCACCCAATGGGACGACGCCCATCCTATCGATATCGTCATCGCTAACGCGGGCATTTCCGGCGGCAGCAGCAATGGCGCGGGATTTTACGGCATCATGCACACCAATCTGGATGGCACTTTGCACACGGTCATGCCGCTGATCGACCGCATGAAGGCGCGCAAGCGCGGGCATATCGTCCTCATGAGCTCCATGGCCGGCTGGCGCGGCATGCCGAATGCGGTCGCCTATAGCACCAGCAAAATGGCCGTGCGCGCATTGGGCGAGGCCCTGCGCCCGCTGCTGGCGCCCGATGGCGTCCAGGTGTCGGTGATCTTCCCGGGCTTTATCAAAACACCGCTGACGGATGTGAACAATTTCACCATGCCGTTTTTGATGACAGCCGATAAGGCCGCCGCCTGCATTAAAAAAGGCATCGAGAAAAACCGTGCGCGCATCGCCTTCCCGCTGCCTATGCTGATTTTGTCGCGGTTGATGGCGGCGCTGCCTTTGTGCGTCGGCGACTGCATTCTGGCGCGCGCGCCGAAAAAACCGGATTAAACGCCAGACATCGTCCATAAAAAACCGCGCCGTTTAAGGGGCGCGGTTTTTTTGTTTATATCCAGCGCAGATTAGCGCACCAGAATATTGCGGAACTGCCACGGATCGCTGGTATCGATATCTTCGGGGAACAAACCCGGGCGGTTTTGCAGTGGCGTCCAGTCGGTGTAGTACCCCGCCACCTTGCCCAGATATTGTTTCTGGATGTCGAGGCAGCGTTTGTAATCCATCTCGTCCGTCTCGACGATGCCGGCATTGGGGTTTTCAAGCGCCCAGACCATGCCCGCCAGCACGGCAGACGTCACCTGCATGCCCGTTGCGTTTTGATACGGCGCCAGCGCGCGCGTTTCTTCGATCGTCAGCTGCGAGCCGTACCAATACGCGTTCTTGGCGTGGCCGTACAAAAGCACGCCCAGTTCGTCAGAGCCGTCGACAATCTCGGCTTCTTCCAGAATGTGATGCTGCGTTTGCGGATGTCCGCTGCTGCCGAACATTTCATGCACCGACAATACCGCATCGTTCGACGGGTGGTATGCGTAATGGCAGGTCGGGCGATATTCCGGCGTATCGCCGCTGCCGACGGTGAAATAGTCGGAAATGGAAATCGCTTCGTTATGCGTGACCAGAAACGCGTATTGCGGGCCCGGCGTGGGGCACCAGCTTTGCACGCGCGTATTCGCGCCCGGCTGCATGAGATAAATCGCGGCCTTGCAGCCGGTTTCATGGCGTTTGCCCGTGGTCGGGAACCATTTTTCATGGCTGCCCCAGCCCAGCTCGGCGGGTTGAAGCCCTTCGGAGATAAAACCTTCGACCGACCACGTATTGACAAAAACGCCCATTTTCTTGGGGTTTTTGCTGCGCTGGGTATCGCGCTCGGCAATGTGGATGCCCTTGACGCCGACCTGCTGCATCAACGATGCCCAGCCCGCGCGCGTGGTCGGGATATCGAACGTCACGCCCGTTGCCGCGGCAACGTCGATCAACGCCTGTTTCACAAACCACGACACCATGCCCGGATTGGCGCCGCAGCAGGAAACCGCCGTGGTACCGCCCGGGTTGCTGCGGCGTTCGGCCAAAACCGCTTCGCGCAGGGCATAGTTGCTGCGGGCAGAGGTATCCAGCGTTTCGTCGAAATAAAAACCCAGCCACGGTTCCACGACCGTATCGATATAAAGGGTGTTCAGCTCGCGGCACAGTTTCATGACATCCAGCGACGATACATCGACCGACAGATTGACGCAGAACCCCTGCCCGCCGCCGACGGTCAGCAGCGGCGGCAGCAAGTCGCGGTAATTTTCTTTGGTGACATGCGTCTGGATAAAGCGGATGCCGCGTTCGTTTAGGATCGCGATATCATCATCCTGCGGATCGATGACAACGAGACGTTCCTTGTCGTATTCGAAATGACGCTCGATCAGGGGCAAGGTGCCGCGGCCGATAGAGCCAAAGCCGATGATAACAATCGGGCCAGAAATTTTTGCGTATACTTGATACGGGGTCGAAGACACGGGAACGTGATCGGTCATGATTTATGCAGAACCTCCATGGTTGCGCTGATTTTAAGGAAATGAATCGGATGTGCATAGCACGGCGTTTTGTTTACCTAATACAACCCCGCCTTTCAATCTTTTTATATTTGGCGGGCGGCTGTTTTGCGGCTTCGTATATTTTATATATAAAATTCAATACATTAATGCCTATCTTTTTCCTGCTTCAAAAATCATGAGGTATGGCCACGGCTGCATATATCTCCCTGTATGGCCCAAGCTTTCCGTCCGCCCTGCATGATGTCGCGATTGACGATATATGACGCGCTGGTGGATCCGGCGCGGCGGGATATGGGGGCCAAACGGCGGGCCGGAAGCGGCGGGCGCATGGCGGATAGGCATGTATTGGCGCCCGCGCAGCTTTTTGGTTTAGGCGGGCATGCGCACCAGCACGTTCCTGAATTGCCACGGGTCGTCGCGGTCGAGCGTTTCCGGCAGCAAGCCGCCGCGGTTTTTCAGCGGATGCCAATCGGTATAATACCCCGCGACCTTGCCCAGATAGGGTCGCTGGATGTCAAGGCAGCGGCGGTGGTCCATATCATCCGCCTCGACCACCCCGCAATCAGGGTTTTCGAGCGACCAGATGACGCCCGCCAGCATGCCCGACGACACCTGCAGTCCCGTTGCGTTCTGGTGCGGCACCAGTGCGCGCGCCTGTTCGATGCCCAGTTGCGAGCCGTACCAATAAGCGTTCTTGGCATGGCCGTACAGCAGCACCCCCAGTTCGTTGTGCCCATCCAGAATATCATCGCCGCCCAGCACTTCCTGCTTTTTGGGCAGCTTGCCGCCGCGTTCGAACATTTCATCCAGCGACAACAGCGCAACGTTGGACGGGCGGTAGGCGTAATGCACGGTCGGCCTATATTCAGGCTTATCCGGCGCGCCGACGGTATAATAATCGGCAATCGCCACAGATTCATGATGCGGCACCAGAAAGGCGCGCTGCGCCCCCGGCGTGGGGCACCAGCTGCGCACGCGCGTATCGCCCCCGCTTTGCAGCATGTATATGGCTGCAAGGCAACCCGTTTTATGGCGGCGCGCATGCGGTGGCAGCCAGCGTTCATGCGTGCCCCAGCCCATTTCGGCAGCGGCGAGGCCTTCGGCGACCATGCCCTCGACCGACCATGTATTGGTGAAAACCCCCATACGTTTGGGCTTCATGCTGCGCTGCGCGTCACGCTCGGCAATATGCACGCCCTTGACGCCGCAGCACTGCATCAGCTGCGCCCAGTCCTGGCGGGTTTGCGGCTGTTCATCCAGCGCCATGCCCAGATCGCTCGCCAGTTGCACCAGCGCGTCTTTGAGCAGCCACGACACCATGCCCGGGTTCGCGCCGCAGGATGACACGGCCGTGGCGCCGCTTCGGTTGCGGCGGCGCCCTTCGGCCAGCACGGCTTCGCGCATCGCATAATTCGTGCGCGCGGCGATATCGATGGTTTTATCGTGAAAATATCCCGCCCATGGCTCGGCCGAGCTGTCGACATACAAACAATCCAGATCATGGCACAAACGCATGACATCGACAGACGACACATCGACCGATACGTTGATGCAAAGGCCGCGCCCGTCGCCCGCTGTCAGCAGCGGCGTTAAAAAATCCCGATAATTATCGCGCGTGACTTCGGCGCGGATAAAGCGCGCGCCCATGGCTTCGGCCAGCGGCGCCCCCGCTGCATCGGGGTCGATGACCACAAGCCGCGACAGATCCATATCGACATGGCGGCGCAACAGCGGCAAGAGCCCGCGTCCGATAGAGCCAAAACCGATCATGACCACAGGCCCCTCCGCACGTGCATGCGTGATATCCGGCACCGGCAGGCCGGCGGCATTATTTGAATTTTGTGTTTCCGGCATGCGGCGCGCCCCTCTGAACTGGCATGTTCAACATGCGCGCGGCGGCGGCAGGTTGAATATGTACGAATGCTTCGGCATGTAAAAACATGCGGCCAATATTGGCTTTTCAGATGATGTGTTCTTTTTTTTGTAACAACCGCAGGCGCAAAAAACAACCCCGCAAGTCCGTGCGGGGTTGTTGGGGTTTTGCAAATCGCCGTAAAACAGTGACTTAGCGGCAATAATTTTTCCGCATCAACGGTTCAAACTGCCGAAATTTTTCTGATCGCGCGATACGCGTTTGCGCCCTTGTATCTTGCGGCTGTTTTTGCCGGAACTTTTTTTGAGACTGCGCTGCGCCTGGCCGGCCATGCGCTGCGAGGTTGCATCTTTGGGCGCATATTTTTTTAAATCGATTTCAAACGAACGCTTGGCGCCATTGCCCGCCTGGCTGCGCAAATACTGCGTCGCGGTTTGTTTGGTGGTCTCTGCCTGCGCCGCAGCGGCCTCTGCCAGCAGCAAAACACCCGTGGCGGCCAGCAACATCATGATCTTTTTCATCTTGCAATCTCGCTTTCTTCGGCGGGTTTCGGGCCGCGCAGAATAACAATCTCGATCCCGTCCATTGTCGGCGTCACGCTTTCGATTTTATGCCCCATCTCGCGGCAAAAGGCTTCGAAATCGCGCGGCGAGCGCGCGTCGGTTACCGTGACGTACAGCATCGCCCCTTCGGGCATGTGTTGCAAGACCTTTCGCGCGCGCAGAACCGGCAGCGGGCAGACAAGGCCGGAAGCATCCAGAAAATGACGGTGGCGGCCCGTCATATGCCCACCCCCGCTTTGGCAGCTTTCACATCGCGCAGGCGCAGCGCCTTCATGACGTCATCGACGGTGATATCGGCGATGTCTTCGGACTGTATCACCGTAACGGCATCACCGACCGGCGCCGACAGCGCGGGGTCGGTCACGCCGGAAAAGAGCGCCAGCAGCGGGCACCCCGACAGCGCCACCAGATGCGACGGCCCCGTATCGTTGCCCACCGCCCCCGCCGCGCCCATGGCGAGCGTTGCGATATCGTACAGAGATGTACGGCCCGACAGGTCGTAGCATTCGGGCGCGACGGATTTGATTTTTGAAATGGCGTCGTGTTCGGCCGCGGTGCCAATCAGCGCCACATGATAGCCTTGCCGCTGGAGTTTCAGCGCGACCGCCGCGAATTTGGTGGCCGGCCAGCGTTTATAAAGGTGCTGCGGCGCGCAGCCCGGCATCATCAGCACATAGGGCGCGGGCGGCGCGATCAACGCCACGTCGGTGCGCATCCAGCCGATATCGGGCAGCGTGACATCTATACCCAGCGGTGCCAGCATGGCCTTGTGCCGGTCAAACGCATGCATATGACGCCAATCCGGATTTTCCGCCGCATAGTTATGCGACGCCCCCGGCGCAATGCCGGACCACAGCGGTTTTTTGCGCATAAGCCTGTAGTAAAAGCTGCTGCGGCCATTCAGCTGCAAATCATAGACCGCATCGAAGGCGCCTGCGTTCAAAAAACGGCTCAAGCGCGCCCATGCGCCCAGTTCATAAAACCGCGCGCGCGTGATCACTTCGACGGCATTGAAATACCCGCTGCGCTGCGCCATATCGGCGAAGGGGCGCGTGGTGAGGAACGTGATATGTGCCTGCGGATGCTGGCGGCGGATGGCCGCCATGGCGCCAAGGGCGATCAGCACATCGCCAAGCGCGCTCAGCTTGATGACCAGTATCTTTTGCGGCGCCGCGCTTGTCTGTTGCGGGGTTCCGCCCATGGCTTAACCTGCCGCGCGGTCGGCTTCGGACGTGCTGAAGCTGTCATTCGACGGCAAGGACTTGACGGAGCCTGCCGTGCCCAGCAATTCGGCATAGACATCCAGCGTGCCTTCGCACATTTGCTCGTTCGTGAAGTGCTGCGCCACGTTTGACATGCCGCGCGTGGCCAGCATCGCGCGCCCGCGGGCATCGAGGCTGATCGCTTCATGCAGCGCGCGGGTCAGCGCATCGACATCGCCGGGGGCGACCAGCCAGCCGGTTTCGTCACGAACGATGGTTTCGCGCGTGCCGCCGTGGTCGGTGGCGATGACGGGGCGGCCCATGGCCTGCGCCTCGATCGGCACGCGGCCGAAGCCTTCGGGCACCAGCGACGGGCATACAACGACGGTCGAAATCATATAGGCCGCAGGCATGTCATCGCAGTTGGTGATGATGCGCGACGATGCGGCAAGACCCTTGCTTTCGATGTAATCTTCCAGCTCCTTGCGGTACGTTTCGTTGCCGATGTCGGAGCCGAGGAACAAACAGAACAAATCCTTCTTGCCCAGCGCCGCGATGGCGTCGAGCAGGAACATATGCCCCTTGATGCGGCTGATGCGCGCAGGCAGCATCACAACGGCAGCACCCTCGGGGATGCGCATCTGGTTGGAGACTTTGATCAGGCGGTCAGGCGTGACTGAATTGGGGTGGAATTTTTCAATCGCCACACCGCGGTGGATCACGCGCAGCAGGTTCGGATCGACTTTGTAGTTTTGCTCCAGATAATCGGCCAGGAAGTGCGATACGGCGATTACGCGCTCGCCCGATGCGATGGACGCGTTATAGGCGCGTTTGAACATGCCGCCGATTTTATGCGCGGCATGGCAGCTGGTGACATATCTTGCCTTGGTGCCCTCGACGGCGCGGCCGGCGCTCCATGCCGGCGCGCGGCTGCAGGCATGGACGATATCCACATTCATTTCGCGGATCAAACGGCGCAGGCGGCCGACATTGGCGGCCATCACCAGCGGGTTTTTGCTATGCACGGGCATTTCGATATGGGTGCCGCCCGCCTTGGCGATTTCATGCACGCGCAAACCGCCCGACGACACGACGATCGATTTACCACCCGCCCGCACAACGGCCGCGTTGATATCGATCACACCCTGTTCGACGCCGCCCGAATTGAGGGCGGGCAGGACCTGCAAAATAACGGGCGCATGATTCTGCTCGACAAAGCGGCGGAAGGTCAGGCTTGCGCTATCCCATGTTTTGATCATTTTTCGGCTTTCCCGTTGTCAACATCGCAAGGCGGCAAAAATTGCGGCAAAATGCGCAAGGTCTGCGGCATGGCATTGCTTTTACTCTCAAAAACGCCGGATTTCCAGCAAAATCGCGGGGAAACCGCTTGACAGCCGCAGCGCACGGGACGACATTATAACCTTGTTTTTTAACCCCTTAACAACGGATTCTTGAGATGAAAACGGCACCGCAGGACGCAAACCAGAAGGATATTCAGCTAACCCTCCCCGACGGGAAGGTGCTGACCTTCACCGCGCCCGTGACGGGCGCCGACGTTGCCGCATCGATTGGCGCAGGGCTGGCCAAGGCCGCGCTGGCCGTGAAGCTGGACGATGAAATTTTCGACCTGAACCGCGCCATCACCAAAAGCGCGAAGATCGCCATCATCACCCGCAAGTCGGACGAAGTGCTGGAGCTGATCCGCCATGACGCATCGCACGTAATGGCCGAAGCGGTGCAGGAACTTTTCCCCGGCACGCAGGTCACCATCGGCCCTGCGATCGACAATGGCTTTTACTATGACTTCGCCCGGGCGGAGCCGTTCACGACCGAAGACTTTCCCAAGATCGAAGCGAAAATGCGCGAGATCGTGGCGCGCAACGAAAACTTCACGCGCGAAGTCTGGAACCGTGACGAGGCCATGAAGCATTTCGAGGGCATCGGCGAGAAGTACAAAGCCGAACTGATCCGCGACCTGCCGGCGACCGAAGAAATCAGCATTTACCGCCAGGGCAAATGGTACGACCTGTGCCGCGGCCCGCACCTGCCGTCGACCGGCCATGTCGGCACGGCGTTCAAGCTGATGAAAGTCGCGGGCGCCTACTGGCGCGGCGATGCCAATAACGCGCAATTGCAGCGCATTTACGCAACCGCATGGCGCGACCAGAAAGAGCTGGACGCCTACCTGCTGATGCTGGAAGAAGCCGAAAAGCGCGACCACCGCAAAATCGGCCGCGAAATGGATCTGTTCCACATGCAGGAAGAATCCGTGGGCAGCGTGTTCTGGCACGACAAGGGGTATACGATCTGGCGCGTGATTGAAAATTTCATCCGCAGCCGCATCCGCCACGCGGGTTATCAGGAAGTGAAAACCCCGCAGCTGTACGACAGCGCCCTGTTCAAGGCATCCGGCCACTGGGATATGTATGGCGACAACATGTTCAAGGTCCGCGACACGCATGGCGATGGCGAGAAGATGATGGGCATCAAGCCCATGAACTGCCCCGCCCATGTGCAGATTTTTAACCAGGGCCTCAAATCCTACCGCGACCTGCCGATCCGCATGGCCGAATTCGGCTGCTGCCACCGCAACGAGCCCTCGGGCGCGATGCACGGCATCATGCGCGTGCGCCAGTTCACGCAGGACGACGCGCATATCTTCTGCCGCGAAGACCAGGTGGAGCAAGAAGCGCTTGATTACTTCAAGCTGCAATTGGGCGTTTACCGCGACCTTGGTTTTGAAAAAATCTCGGTCAAGCTCGCCCTGCGCCCCGGCGCGAATGAACGCCTTGGCAGCGACGAAGTCTGGGACCGTGCCGAGAACGCCCTGCGCGCCGCGCTGAACGGCGCCGGATTGCCGTTCGACGAACTGCCGGGCGAAGGCGCATTCTATGGCCCCAAAGTCGAATTCCACCTGACGGACGCGATTGGCCGTACATGGCAATGCGGCACGCTGCAGCTGGACTTCAACCTGCCCGAACGTCTGGATGCCAGCTATATCGGCGAAGACAGCCAGCGCCACCGCCCCGTGATGCTCCACCGCGCCATTCTGGGCTCGCTCGAGCGTTTTATCGGCATCCTGATCGAACACCACGCGGGGCGCTTCCCGCTATGGCTGGCACCCGTTCAGGCCGTGGTGGCGACCATTACTTCGGATGCGGACGATTATGCAAACCGCGTCGTCGCGCAGCTGAAAGCCGCCGGCATCCGCGCCGAGATCGATACCCGCAACGAGAAAATTAACTATAAAATCCGCGAACATAGCTTGCAAAAGACGCCCCAGATCTGGGTGGTCGGCAAGCGCGAGGCGGAGGAGCAAAAAGTCGCCATCCGCCGTTTGGGCAGCGATGCCCAAGAAGTGCTTGCACTTGACGAAGCTATTCGTAAAATCGCGGATGACTCAAAGCCCCCCGTTTGATACCCTGCGCGCAAGCGCAAGTATCCGTATGCGCAAGCACGGGACGGCCCAAAGTATTTATTTTTGACAACGTAATGGAGAATATCCCATCGCTACCTTTCATAAACCCACGCCGCATCAAGACGGCCCCCGCATCAACAACCAGATCCGCGCCGACAAAGTCCGCGTGATCGATGAAGATGGCGAGATGGTAGGCGTGATGACCGTGCGCGAGGCCGTTGCGGCCGCCGAAGAAGCCGGTCTGGATCTGATCGAAATTTCGCCCAACGCCGAACCGCCCGTTTGCAAAATCGGCGACATTGGCAAATACCGCTATGAACAGCAGAAAAAAGAAGCTGCCGCGCGCAAGAACCAGAAAATCGTTCTGACCAAAGAACTGAAGCTGCGCCCGAATATCGAAGAGCATGATATTCAGGTAAAACTGCGCTCCGCCCGCCGCTTTTTCGAAGATGGCGACAAAGTCCGCTTCACCATGCAGTTCCGCGGCCGCGAAGCCGAACACAAAGAGATCGGCTATGCCATCATCCGCCGCATCAAGGAAGAACTGGCGGATGTGGGCAAGATCGAAATGGATGTTCGCGCCGAAGGCAACAGCGTCATCATGATCATGTCAGCCGCCAAGGCTGCCGGCTGATCAGCCGAGCGAAACAACAAAAAGCCCCGCATTCACTGGCGGGGCTTTTTGTTTGGCGCATTCACTAAAATTCAGGCAAGTGCGGCGCGACAGGCGCGGCGCGCGCCCCTCAAACAGGTGCGGCACGCACGAGATCAATATCCTCTGCGCCCGTAATCAGCATCACCAGCCGGTCAAGGCCGAGGGCGTTGCCGCTGGACATCGGCAGGCCGTATTCGATCGCCTTCAGGAAATCTTCGTCGACTGGATAATCGTCGCCATACACGGCCTTGCGCTGCGCGACGTCATGCACGAAGCGGTCACGTTGCACTTTGGCGTCGGTCAGCTCGCCAAAGGCATTGGCCAGTTCGATGCCGCAGACATATACCTCGAACCGCTCGGCAAAGCGCGCATCGTCCGGCTTGGGGCGTG
>VFQP010002401.1_pt1 | contig 21012 bp, 20 predicted proteins | sample 3512351 | NCBI WGS metagenome assembly VFQP01 (sample SAMN10412372, study PRJNA504923) | tailings metagenome | isolation source: Relicate 1 Philex TSF1 revegetated site | place: Philippines: Tuba, Benguet | collected 2017-08-29
CGCCAGTGCCGGCACACGCCGCGCAGCTGCTTGACCTCCGCGTCCACCAGCTTGCTGATGATGTGCTGAAGGATGCCCACCGTCAGGTGGCCCCACGGCGGGAGCAGCACGCTCCCCTCCTCGCCCTCACGCTCCTCCTCCTCCTCCTCACGGTCCAGCTCCTCCGCGTCGCCGTACGCCGCAGGCACGGCGGCGGCCGCGGCGGCGGCGGCAGGGGCAGCGCAGGCGTCGAGGTCGCTGCTGCTGAACGTGGTGATGGGCGCGCTGCCGCCCCCGGCGCCGCTGCTGCTGCGCCCGCTGCTGAAGCTGCCAAACACCAGCGCCGCCGCCGGCGGGAGCTGCAGCGGCGCCTCGCCCGCCGCCGCGTGGGCGCCCACGTGCAGCGCCGCCGGCGCGCTGGACCCGGCGTGCGAGCCGCAGGAGGGCGTGGCGGCGTCGCGGAGAGGCAGCGGCGTGGCGGCGGCGGCCCGCGCCGGCGCCCTGTCGAGCGCGGCAGAGGCAGAGGCGGAGGCGGGCGGCGCCGCGCCGGGCAGCGACGTGGGCGTGCCGGCGTGGCGCGCGCCGGGCGGCGCCAGCGAGGAGGAGGCGCCGGTGGCGGCGGGCAGCGGCGGCGGGCCGTAGCGGTGCCCGCCCCGGCGCGCGTGCCGGCGGTCGGCGTCGCGCGCGGCCGGGGCCGCCGCCGCGAGCGGCGGCGGCGGCGCGTGGTGGTATGCGGCGGCGGCGGCGGCGGTCGTGCGTCCCGGGCCGGGGCCTCCGCCGCCCCCACCCCCGTGGTGGTGCTGCGGGTGCTGCCGCTGCTGCTGCTGCTCCTGCAGCAGCTGTTGGGGCTGGAGCTGCGCCGAGCCCGCCGCCGCGTGGCCGTGGCCGTGGCCGTGCGCGCCGCCGGCGCCCCGCTGCGGCTGGTATTGGTGTTGGTGGTGGCGGTGCGCGTGGTGGTGCCTCGGGTGCTGTTGATGGTAGTGCTGCTGCTGGTGGGTGGGCCCAGGGGGGGGCGGCTGCGCCGGCTCCGCCGGCTGCTGCGCAGTCGCGCCGCCCCCTCCCACCGCCGCCTGGCCGCTGCTGTGCGCGCGTGCGCGCGCCGGCGCGAACGCCGCGCCCCACTGCTGCTGCTGCTGCTGCGGGTACGGGCGCGACGGCGCGGGCGGCTGGTGGTGGTGGTGGTGGTGGTGGTGGTAGGGCCGGTCGGGCGCGCCGCCGTCGGTCAGCGCCGGCGGCCGCGCGCCGCCGCTGCCGGCGGGCAGCAGCTGCGCCGGAGTGGGGAAGGCGCCGCCGGCCGAGGAGCCGCCGCCGGCGCCGCCGGCAGAGGGGGCGCTGGGCAGCGCCAGTGCCCCGCCGTGCGAGGCCGAGGTGAGGTGGGTGTAGAAGACGGGGTCGCCGGTGGGCACCATGATGCAGGGGACGGCGGCGTACATTGTGTAGGAGCCGCCGGCGGCGGCGGCGCTGCCCGGCGCCGCCGCGTGGCCGGAGGGCCAGCAGCCCATGGCCGCGGCGTGCGTCATGGCGTGCGAGGTGAAGGTGGCGACTGTGGCGGCGGCGTGGTGGTGCTGCGGGTGGCCGCGCGCAGCGGGGCAGGGCGCGCCCCACGCGTGCTGCTGCTGCGCCGCTGCTGGCGCCGCGCCCATCGCGTGGGCGGTGGTGGTGCTGCTGTTGCCGCCGGCGGTGCTGCTGCGCGAAGGCTTCAGTGCGCCCACCGCCGCAGCGGGCGCGTCGACGCGGTCGCCATTGTGCTTGGTGTTGTTGTTGTCGACGGCGGCCGAGTTGGGCGTCCTTTGGGCGTCGTGGGCGTGCGCGAAACGCGCGGCCGCCTGCTGCTCGCGGTTGGCGCACGCGCGTTGCTCGCCGCTCGCCGCTGCTGCGGGCAGGGGCGGATGATCGCCCCTGGGTGGCTGGCGCCGCGAAGAGGAGGCGGACGCGGAGGCAGCAGCGCCGCTCGGCGCCGGGCAGCACCGGTCCACTGGCGCTGCTGTTCCTGCTGCTGCTGCCGCTGCAGCAGGCGCGGCAAGTGGCTGCTGCTGCCCAGGCGGCCCTTGCCGACCTGTGCTCTGACGCATGCGAAGTGCCTCAGAGGCGCCTGCGCACGGGCGGGCAGCGGGCAAGGCGCGGCACGGTGTTTCTCCTCGCTGCCGTGGCCGCCAAAGAGCGCGCGCGCGCGGGCATATGGCGCTGCACCCAGGCCAGTCGCACAACACACACTGGGGAGCAAAAGCAGGCCGCCCAGCGCGCCGCGGCGAGTGAGTGCACGCCCAAAACGCGCTCTGACGACCGCTGGCCGATTCGCCCGCTGCGCGGGGCGCTGCTGGCCCTGCCGCTGGCGACGTTGACCTGGGCACTCGCCGCTCCCAGGTCGCAACTCCCTGGCCAAAGGCGTCCCCCTGGCAGCCGGCCCCCACGCCAGAGGACCCCTGCTGCACGATCCCAATCGCGAGCCTGCACGCCTGCGCTGCTGCCAGGCGCTGCTCCGCGGCGCGCCCCTCTCCCTCTGCGCGTTGGCACTATGTCGGCACCACCTGCGGCCCCAGGCGCGACCACGCCGCCCTCTGACGGCCGCGCGCGCTGCGCAGGGAGGGGCGCCTGCCAATGCGCATCGCCGCCGCTGCCCGCCCTGCGCCGCTCGCCCCCGGCGCTGCCTGCACGCCAATGGGGACGCTCCTGGCCAGGACGCAAATGCGCGCTCACCCAGACCGGCGCTGGCTGGGGCCCGGAGCCGTAAAGGCGAAGCGTGGTCTCAGCTCCAGAATTCAGAAGCCGCTGACGCCTCGCGCTGAGCCGTGGGGCTGCGGCCAAGTACGACGAACACTGCTCGGGCGATCCGGCAGGAAAGAGTGTGCGCGCAGCAGGAAGGGCTTTGCTGTAGCCCGTGTGTGTGTGTACGCGCGCGCGGTGCGCTCAGGCTCGCTGGTGTGTGCTGCGCCTCTGCTCGAGCCTGCCCACCAGAGGCGCGCATGGCATAACCTCCTCACCTGCCCCTCTTGCAGACGGCGACGCGCGGCGCGAGCGGGCCCACAAGAGCGAGACGCTCAAGACGTGTGTGATGCGCTGGGGGCTCGCAAGTGGGCCCCAGCCGCAACCACGGCACGCCCTCCCCGACATCGGCCCAACGCCGCCATCTGGACTGCGCACCTGCGCAACCTGTGCGGCCCACCACAGCAGGCGCTTGCAGGCCCGCTGCTCGCTCCGTTGGTGTTTTGCGTGTGGACTCGATTTGGGAAGGTGTGCAGGTGACGTCGGGTCGCGCTCGCGCGCGGCTTGCATCCACCGCGTGAGCCGGGAGAGCCGCCGTGGCTGCTCCCAAAAGCTGGCCAGCACGTGAACATACTTCGACTGCAGCATCCAGCAGCGGTGCCACGCTCAACGGGCGACTCTGTGAGAGCGCCCTCCGCACGCCGGCTGCCTGCAAGCTGCCTGCACATCTGGCACCACCGCGCTGCTGCACCCTCTCACGCCAGGAGCTTGCGTGCGCACGCCACGGGTGTTGCAGCAGGACAACAAAAAGGAGGGAACGCAAAAACCTGCCCAGCGGTGGCTCGAGGACAGGAAGCAAAAAGCTGCGTCGCTGCACGCAGGCAGGCGCGGCCACACGCCTGCACGCAGACAGGCGCACGGACCGGCACGCCCCTCTTGTCTCACCGCTCTCTCTCCCCCTCAACATCGCAGCTCCCCCTCAACGCCGCGTGCACTCTGGCCAAGGTGGGTGATGAATCATGCCGCCAGCGCAAGGCAGGAGGGGCGGTCGTGCCGCGCAGCGCCAGCCCGTCACTTGAGGCGGTTCTGCGCCTTGAGGCCGTCCCTGAAGGCCTGCACCACCAGCTCGATGTTCTGCGGCTTGGCGTTGAAGCCCAGGATGCCGATGCGGAACACCTGCACGTGGTCCGCACCCGCCACGCAACACGAGAGCTCCTCACACGAGCAAGCGCACGCACGCGCCGCCCGTCCCACCCTCCGCGCCCGCCGGCGCTTGACATCGCCGACGACGAAAGGGAGCGGGCCTCTCACCTTGCCGGCCGTGGGGCCCAGGCCGCCGGCAATCTCCAGCTGGTACTTGTCCATGGCGCGCTTGATGAGCGCCGGCGCGTCCACGCCCTCGGGCACCCTGCGCCACACGCGCCACACACACACGCACGCGCGCTAATGCCCACATCGCAATGGGCTCACTTGCCTGCACACCCGCTTGCCAGAGATGCCTCCGCCAGATGGAAAGCTCAACACACATGTCGCGAGGGACCCGACTTGCCCCCCCCCCCCCCCCCCCCCGCGCTGAGGTGCCCCCAAACATCCACACGTGGCACGCTGCCACCCGTCTGCTTGCCACAGTGGGCCGCGCGGGGCGCCACGTGTCCACAAACATCACCCGCGAGCTGGCGTGGAAAGGGAACGGAGTTTTGGGAGCGCTTGCATGTCCCCGCCCCGCACGCCCGAGCCCGGCGCCCGCGCACGCACTTGATGGTGTTGACGGTGATGAGGCGGTGCTCCTCCTTTTCCACAAAGGGCTTGAGGCCCAGGCTGCTCAGCCCGTCCCACAGCAGGTGGTGCATCTCATAGTGGCGCTTCCTGCGGCCCGCCACACACACACCAACACGCCGCCACGTCGCCCTCCGCCCGCCGAAACCACCCGTGCCGCTCCTCCTCCCACGTGCTGCAGCGGCGCAGGCCCCGCCGGCACTTGTTAGTGAGAAAAGGGCACGCACCACATGTTGTCGAGCCCCTCCTCCGCCACCACAGCCAGGGCCTCACGCATGGCGTAGAAGGTGGACACGGGGCCCGTGTGGTGGTAGCTGCGCTTGTTCCAAAACCCCCAGTAGTCCCCGACCTATGCAACACAACATCATTTGACGACACGCAAAGCCACAACGTTGAGAAGGCAGCGGGCCACGCGCCATGGGTGCGTGGGCGCCCAACACAGGCCCCGGCCCAAGGTTGGGCCCTCCATGCCCCGCTCAGCGAGCACAATGACCCTAATCAAGGGCTCACCAGGTTGAGGTCCAGGTTGTAGGTGGCGGGCACCGTCTTGCGCTTGCGCAGCTTCTCCATGGCGCGCTCGCTCAGGAACACAGGCGCCGCGCCTGCACACACGGCGCACCGGCCCCACCCAGCAACCGCTTTCGGACCCTTGACCCGCCAGCCCGTCCCCCGCGCGCCCCGCTCTGCACCGCAGCCCCCAAGCGACAGCAGCGGCGGCACCCGTAGCGCGCAGGGCCCTCACCTGGCGGCCCGCTGAGCGCCTTTTGCGAGCCCGAGTAGATGGCGTCGACGCCCCACTCGTCGGCAAACAGCGGCACGCCGCCCAGGCTGCACACCGTGTCCACCAGCAGCAGCGTGCCGTTCTTGCGGCACACCTCGCCCAGGCCCGCCAGGCTCTGGTGCGTGCCCGTGCTGCTCTCGCCCTGCGGTGGGCGGACTCGGCCACCGCCACGCCACGCACGACCACGGTCAGCGCACCTGTCAGCAGGGCGCGCGGCACGCGCCCGCCTGCCTGCCACAGAGCACTGCGCCCCTCCCTGCGCACGCCAGGGCTGCTGCTGCCTGCCCCCTGCCCGCTCCAGCGCCGCGCCTGGCCCCGCATCGCTCGCGTTGGCCGCCTGCGCCAGTCCTCTGCCCTCAGCAGCGCCGGCCCCGGGTGCAGTGCGCGCGCCGCACCTGCACCAGGAACAGCAGGGCGGGCTTGTGCTTCTCCACGTTGGCCTTGAGCGTCTCGTACGAGAAGGTCTCGCCCAGCGGGGCCTTGAGCTCAATCACGTCGCCTGCGACCAGCATGTGCACGCCACCCGTCGCGCGCAAACGCAGCAGTTGATTGTGAGGCGCAAAGGCAGACGGGACCCCACGCGCGCAATTGGAGTCCTTGCCAGAAAGCAGCAGGACGGTCCTGCGGCGGTGCCCTGGTTTGCGGGCCGAGGTCACGGGCACAGCCCGCCCTCTGCGACAACGAACAGAGCGCTCACCGCGGAAGCGGCGCGTCATGTCGGCCACGCGCTCGCCCCAGATGCCGGCGTTGCCCACGATGACCTTGTCGCCGGGCTCCACCAGGTTGGCGATGCACATCTGCGTGTCGGAGGGAGGTGCAGCGAAGCGACGCTGAGTGGGGGGGCGTCACGGGTGCCGAGTCCGCCGGCAGACCCGCTGCTCCCCTCGCGGCACAACGCCTGCTGCTTGGCGCACCTCCATGCCGGCGTGCCCAGTGCCGCTGGCGAGCAGCGTGTACCTGCACACAGTGTCGTCGGTTCCGCGCCCACGTCAGCGGTCTGGGCGGGCCCTCTGCACGCAGGTCCAGCGGCGCACCAACGCGAGCACGCACGCACTTGCTGTTGGTCTGGAACACGTAGCGGAGGCCCTCCTGGATCTCGTCCATGATCTTGAAGAAGGGCGGGTGCCTGAGGTGAGGGTCGGGCCGGGAGGGTCGGGTGCATCGTGAGTGCGCGCCCTGACAACGGGCTCGGACCGGCACGCCAGCAACAGCGAGTAGGCTGCCTGCTGCTTGCTGCCAGTGCTACTGCCTCACATGTGTCCCAAGAGCGGGAGGGCCATGGACGCGAGCACTCGCGGGTGGGCGTTGGCGGGCCCCGGGCCCATCAGCAGCCTGGCGGGCACGTCCATCACGCCGCTGGGGCCCCGGTGCGCCGCGCTGACGGCCGGCACGGCTGCACTCAGACGTGTGCACAGGTGGATGGCACTTGCTGAGCGCACACGCTGGCAACCCGCGCAAGCCAGTGCGAGTGCGCCCTCAGCGAGCACAATCGAGCGAGCACATTGATGTGCGGCTGCGGTTCCGCTAGCGATCCGGGCGCATCGCGTGGCGCCGCTAGCACGATGTCCTCCAACGGCGCGTGCGGGTGGTGGAGCAGCCTCCCTCCCGCGAGCACCCCATTTCAACAATTGCTCCAGGGTGCTGCTCGTCATCTGCGCGTGCGCTCACCTTCGCCAGCGCGCGCAGCGAAGCGCTCGCCGACTGCGGCCTCCGTGGCGGCCGTCTGAACGCCCCTGGCGCCCTGCACGAGCTGGATAGCCAGCTGCCTGAAGCCCCTCATCTTGACGTGGCCCGCGTAAAAGGTAGCGCGCTCAGCGTCCTGCTGGATCCTTGGCGGCACAGCATGGCGCTCCGGGCTTGGTTCGATCGGCTACGCGAGCAGCACGACGCCTGTTCAGTAGACCCGACATGACGCTTGACGCAGGGGCGTGCACGCAGCTCTAGTGCAGCTCTTGGTGCAGGCGACCCCGACCTGTTGACGACGGAGTGGGCCCCAGAATGGAGTATGGGCAGCGTGTGCCTCACTGGCAACACCAGCTTGCGTCACTGGCAAAGGAGACAGACACCAACCTGCGCTCCCTGGGCCGTGTGTCAAGGGACCACTACCAGGTGCAGGCACGGCGCGCTCGATCGACGCAGCGACGCAGCCGATGGCACCGCGCGCGGCACTTCGTCCTGCGTTGGCGACGCTGGGCGCTGCACTGGGCTCGCTGCGGCGCAGCACGGTCTCGCACGGTCCAAAGAGAGTGTGTAGCCCGCCACGACGCACGCTCGCAGGCATTCCCAAGCAGCAGGGGCACCAGCAGGACCACCGATGCGCTCTACATGCTGCCGCTGGGCGCTGGAGGGGGCACTGAGCAGCTCAGTGCTACGCGCGCCGAGCTGACGTCGCTGCTCTCCGCCGTGCAGGCAAGTGTGTAGGCTCACACACACCACAGCAGCATGCACCACCTCTCGCTGCTGATCTGCGAGCTGGGCGCACGACGCATGGTGGGGGCCCAACGCGCGCCGGACTGCAGCTGTCGCTTTGCGCGCCATCACGCAGAGCTCGCTGGCCGACCTGCGCGGGGAGGTGGCGGCGGCCAAGCGCCTCAGCAACAACGCCGCCGGCGGCGGCGGCGCCTATGGCGACCCGGCGGCGGCGGCGCGGCGCCCGGCCTCGGCGCCCCGCAGCCACCCCGCCGGCACCCTGCACGGCTCGTTGCGCAGCCGCGAGGCGGCGCCGGGCCATGCCGGCTTCTCCTCGCCCAGCAGCCGCATCAGCGCCGCGCTGCACAGCTCCGGGTCGCCGCTCGGCGGCGGCGGCGGCGGCTCGGAGCGCCCCGCCGCCTTCGGCGCCTTCTTCACAGGTTTGTCTGTCTATTTCGTCCGCTCAGCGTACACCTCCTCAGCGCCAGCACCACACTCGCCAGTCATCTTTGCAGCCAGGGCTCGCCGCGCATGCTTTTTCCGTTGACATGTCCGCACGCCGCCGTGCGCGCGGCCACCTGTGCGCAGACGCTGACGACGGCGGCGCCGGCGTGCCGCCGCCGCACGGCAACGGGCTTCAGCACCCGTACCACCACCACCACCCGCTGCTGGCCCCGGACCAGGGCCTGCAGCAAGACGGCGAGGCGGGGCACCTGGCCCGCGTGCTGGACTCCAAGATGGACGAGCTGGGACGCCGCCTGGAGCTGCACATTGAGCGCAACCTACAGCCCGGCGGCGGCGCGGCGGCGGCCGCCGGCAACCGGGGCCTGCTGCTCCCGCTCTCCGCCAGGGGCTCCCCCGGTGCGTTGCGCGCTCCGCGCCAGGGCGCTCCTGGGGGGCGTCGCAGGGCCTGCGCGTCGCCGACGGTTGCGGCGAACCTGCCGCTCGCAAGCAGCGAACGCGGTGGTTCCTCCTGTGCGCTCATGGCGTGCTGTGTGCGCAGCCCGCGGCGCGGCGGGTGGGCCCGAGGGCGCCGTGGTGCTGGCGGGCGCGGTGAGCGACCCGCTGCTGCTGCTGGGCGTCTCGCGGGCCGAGGCGGCGGAGCGCAGCGCCGTGCACCTGGGGCACCACCTGGCGTCTGTGGAGAAGCAGCACGGCAAGGTGAGGTGGGCGGTGGGACGGGCGCGGGTGAGCAGGCGTCCGGTGAGTGCAGTGCACCTAGGGCACCACCTGGCCTAAGCATCGAGAAGCAGCACGGCAAGGTGAGGTGGGGGGAAGAGGAAAGAATCGGAGGCTGCTGGCCTCCACATGGTTGGCGCCCGGAAGCAGCACGCGGAACCGCAGTGGCGGCCTGCACCCACGCTGCGTGTGCCCTCGCGCATGCCCTCATGCAGGGCATCGAGGACCTGGACCGGCGCGTCTCGGAGCTGCAGGAGTCGAGCCGGCTGCACTGGGAGCGCATCTCCTCGGTGGTGGCGCAGGTCGAGGCCATGCAGCTGCACTACAAAACCACGGGTGAGGGCACGGCTTTCGCGCACGACCCTTGGTGATGAGCCTGACGCACCCCCATGAGTGTTTTAGGGCAGCGGCAGACGTGTGGAATGAGAGATCGTGCCCCAAGCAGTCGACGCCCTGCCGCCCGCGGCGCCCCTCCACTCTTGCCGCTGCTGCTCGCACGCGCCCGCCCTGCGCAGTGGACGCGCTGCCGCCCGTGGAGGCGCTGCACCGCCTGGAGCAGCGCGTGACGGGCGCCGAGGCGGCGGGCGCGCGCTCCGCGACGGAGCTGGAGGAGCAGCAGCGGCTCATGCTGGCGCTCACGGCGGCGGTGCAGAAGGCGGGCCAGGAGGCCGAGGCGGTGCGGGCGGGGCGGCTGCGGCAGGAGGAGCTGGCGCGGCAGCTAGAGGCCTCGCTCACGCGCATCCAGGAGGTGTGTGCTGCGGTGGCGTGTGTGAGAACGCGGGGGGTTCAGGAAGGGATGCGGGGATGAAGCGGACGGCAGCTGTTGCGGCAGCTGTAGGCGTCGCTCACGGGCATCCAGGAGGAGCGCGCTGCGGGCACCAGCGACCGAGGGGGTCCAGGAAGGAAGCTTGGGGACGCTTGCGGTTGCGGCAGCTTGAGGCCTCGCTCACGCGCATCTCGGACGTGCGCGCAAAGTGTGTGGGAGGAGCGGTGGCTGCCAGCGGATGCGCACCGTGGAGAGACGCGCCTTGCTTGCGCGGCTTCCGCACGGCGGCCTGCTGAGAGGGCGGCCATCCCCCCGCCTTGCTGCCCCCACGTGTAACGCGCCGGTGCTGCTCCTGTGCAGTTGGAGGCGCGCGTGTCGGGCCTGAGCGGCGCCGTCATCGCCAGCAAGGCGCGCGAGCTCACCATCGGCGTGCACTCGGTGCACGCCACGCAGCCCACCGAGCTGGCCGAGCGCATCAAGGTGAGCCGCACGCTGCGCGATGCTGTGCAAGCTGCGGGATGCGGCGGAGGCGCCAGGGATGGTGGCGTGCTCGGGGCATCCGCCGCGCGAGTCAGGCGCGCTGCGCACGCTGAGCGTCCCCAGGAGGGCGCATCGAGGACGGCCATGTGGCAAGCAGCAGCTGATCCCTGCTTGCGAGCGCTTAGGCCACAAGCGCGACTTGTCCAGCGGCGTGGGGCGAGAGCGTGGGGCGTTGTGCGGCGCATTTGCGCGCAGCTCCTGGAGGAGAAGGTGCTGGCGCTGCACGCGCAGGACGCCGCCAGGCAGAGGGTGAGCCCCGGACTGAGCACAGCAAGCTTTTTAGTCACGACGCGGCTCGCTGTATCCGCTCCGCGGTGCCTCGCTGCGAAGCGTTCGCGCAGATTCAGGTGTGCAGCTTCTTGCCCTTTGGCCTGCAGGACCACCTAGCCCTGTCCACACTTGAAGTGCGGCTGTCCGCCCTGGAGGAGGGCCTCCAAGACGTGGTGCAGGTGCGGCAGGAACCTCGCCCTCACACCCCCAAACGCCGCTCGGCGCGACAACGCGGCTGGGAGCGCGACGGTGCGCGCTGCCAGAAGAGCGTGGTGAGCCCGAGGCGTGGTGCTTGCGTGGCGCTCGCAGGCGGCGCGCGACGCCAGCGGCGGCACTGTCAAGGCGCAGGCCGCCGAGATCGCCGCCGCGGCCGCCTCGCGCGCCGCACTCGAGGGCATCGTCGAGGTGCGGCCGAAGCGCCTGCTTCCCCCCTTCTCACCCATGCGCTCCTCCCTCCCTTCCCCCAGGGCCTCGTCCTCGGTCCCCCCCACGCTTGCGCATCACGCGCCGAGGCCCTCCTCCCTTGCTTGGTCAGGCTGCGTGCGTGAGATGGTGGTGGTGCGCTTGATGATGAGGAGCCTGCCGGTGCGGCGCCAAGGGAGCGATGTGCGGCGGCGTGCGTTTTGCGCGACGCCCGCGTGTGCCGCAGGCGCTGCGGGCGAGGGTGGACGCGGCGGAGCGGCAGCTGCACGAGGCGCACGCCGCCAGCCGGGAGGCGGCGCAGCAGGTGAGGCGCGCCTCAGCCTCGGCGGAGGCTCATATTCACGCACGTCGCGCTCCGCGCCCGCTTCGTCGTAGTCCGCAGCATCCCTCTGCCGACGCGAGCGCAGTCCATGCTGGTTCCCACGCCTGCCAGGACGAGAGCAGTTTCGCACTGGAGAGAGAGAGCGCGCGACGTGGACGCGCCGGCTGCCGTGGTTTTGTTCCCAGGTGGTGGAGGTGCGCCAGGGCAGCGCTCAGATCCACCAAAACCTGGCCGCTGTCAGTGAGCAGCTCGACGTGCTGGTCGCCAAGGCCGAAAAGTGAGCGCGCACGCCTGCCAGGAAAGGCCTGCGGCTAAACCCGCCCATCCCCACACAATCAGCCGCCTGCGTGCGCGCACCACCGAGCTTGGGCTTCCTTCCTTCCTTCCACCGGAGCACAGGCCGCCTGCGTCGCGCAAAACCGCCTCTCCCTCCCTCGCGTGCAGGGTGGACCTCACCGCCACCTCGCGCCTGCTGGCCTCGGAGCCGCGCTTCCAGGACACGGCCGCCTACGTGGACCAGACGGTCAGGCCGCAGCTGGCCGAGCTGCAGCAGCGCCAGAAGCAGCTGGCTGATGAGCTGGCGCTGGCCGCGCGAGAGGCGGCGGCGGCGCAGCAGGCGGCGGGCGCGGCGGCCGCCGCCGCCGCCGCCGCCGCCGCCGCCAGCAGCGGCGCGGCGGAGCGGTCTTTGCAGCTGGAGCAGCGCGTCTCGCGCGAGGTGCTCGCGGCGATGGCGTCGAGGCCGCCACGGATCGTCTCCGCGCCGCCGCAGCGTGGCGCAGCACGCGCCAACTGCTTGCTGTCCTCCTTCGCTTGGTTTGCTGCGCAGGCGCCGGTGCTGGTCCCCAACCCAGCGCAGGCGCTGGCGGTGGAGCAGCTGCAGTCCAGGGTGCAGCTTCTGATTGGGCGGCTTGATACCCTCAGCGCCGACCTGCAGGCCCTCCAGGTCTCCAGGTGAGCTTTCTCTGCCACAGAGCTGTTGTCAGACGTGCAGGCTCTCCGACGCGCTCGTCGCTCTCTTTGCTGTGGTCGTCGATCTCTGCACGCCAAACCACGGCTCCTGGGCGCCATGCCGCTTGCGCTCGCAGCGTCAAGGACGCGGATGAGCGCAGCCGCCGCGCTGCGCTGCTGGCTGCCGAGCAGGCGCTGGCGTCCGCCCAGCTGCATCAGCAGCAGCAGCGGGCGCCGGGCAGCGAGCAGCAGGAGCGCGAGCTGGAGGACCTGCGGCGGCGCGTGCTGGCGCTGCAGGCGCAGGCCGACAGCCAGCAACAGGTGCGCATTCGAATTCTCCGTGCTGCGTCCTGCAGCCTGCCCGGCATCAGCCACCTTGCCCTCGCCAAGTGCGGCACGCTTGCGGGGCCCACCCGCCAACACATACCGCGCTTCGGTCTCCTCACCAGGCGCAGACCCTGAGCCAAGCCCTAGCGTCCATGCGCCCGGCCGCAGGTCAGCGACGAGGCGCTGGCGCGCGTCTCGGGCGACGCGCTCGTCGCCGTGGAGGCCGTCAAGGAGCTGCGTGGCCGCGTCGACGTGCTGCAGCGCGCCACGCTCGCCGGCTCGGCCGCCGCCTCACGAAACGCCACCACCTCCTCCGCCGGCACGCCCCCGGCGGCGGCAGCGCTCGCGCCCGACGCGGCGTTCGGGAGCGGATTTGGCGGCGGGCCGGGAGCGGGTGGCGGCGAGGCGGTGGCTGCGAGGCAGCTGGCCGAGGTGCAGCGGCGGTTGGACGCGGATTGGTTCCTGATCTTGGAGCAGCACCAGCGCGGCGGCGGCGAGGCGCCGGTGCCGCACGCGCTCAGCGCGCAGGCCGGCGCGCTGGAGGACCTGCATGAGGGCTTGGAGGGCGTGCGGGCGGGGCTCGAGGCGGTGGCGGCGCGGCTGGCGGCGCACGAGCCGCTGCCGGGCGCCGTGGCGGAGCATGGCGAGGGCTTGGAGGCGATGAGGGCGCGGGTGGAGCGGCTGGCCGGGGAGGTGGCGGCGCAGCGCGCGGAGCACGGGGGGAAGCTGGAGGAGCTGGCCGCGGCAGTGGAGCGGCTTAACCAGGCAACGGCGGATCAGAGCAGGGCTGCTGCGGCCGTCATTCCGGCGGCGACGGCAGCGGCAGCGCTTGTGCCAGAAACCACAGTGGCGGCCCCCGCGGCAGCAGCAGCAGCGCCCACCTCCAAGATCCCCGCGCCGGGTGCCACGGCCGCTGCGGCGCCGCCATCGGCCACGCCCGCCGCCCAACCGCCGCCGCCAACCGCCTCGTCAACCGCCAGCAAGATCGCCGCGGCTGGCACCGCCGTCGCCGCCGCCGCCGCGACCGCCGCCGCCGTCGCCGTGGGCGTCTCCAAACCTGCTGCCTCCACCGCTTCAGGCATCCCAGCGCCCTCCTCCTCTATCGCCACAGCCGCCACCGCGGCGGCCACGCCTGTGCCCGTCCTGCCCGCCTCGCAGCTTCCCTCTGCAAGCGCTGCGGGCGACGTCCCGACCGCCGCGACAGCCACCGCCGCGGCACCGGCGGCAACGACGGGCACCGCAGCCGCCGCCAGCGCACCAAGAGGGCTCCCCGGCAACGCCGCCGCCGCCGCCGCCGCCGCGCCGCAGCTGCCGCTCAGCGCGCTGCCCGCGCTGCGCGTCTTCGAACGCAACGACAGCATCAGCAACCTGGACGGGCTCACGCCGCCGCCGCGCAGCGCGCCGCCGCAGCCGCTGCTGCCGTCCGTCTCCGAGTCGGAGGCGCCGGCGGCGGCGAGCCCTAGCGCAAGCCCTCGCCTGGCGGCGGGCGGCCCCAGCCCCAGGGCCGCTGGCGACGCCGCGAGTCGGATGTCCGCCAGCGGCAGCGGCAGTGGTGGGCCAGGCGAGCGGGTGGCGCTGCCGCGCCGCAGCGGCGGGCTGGGCAGCGGCGGGCTTCCGGTGCTCCCAGAGGACGCGAGCGTGCTTGACAAGGCGACCTTCTACGAAGCCCTGGCTTCCAAGCAGGTGCGTGCACTTGGCCCGCAAGCCCCGCATGAGGGCTTATGCATGCACGTGTAAGCCCTCACGAACTCATGCGCGCGCAGGCGGCCGAGAGCGCCGCGCTCGGCGCACACAAGCCCACCACGCCGACCAAGGCGGCGGCGGCGGCGGCACTGGCCGCGCACCCCGCCACCTCGCCCACCTCCGCCGCCGCCGCCGCCGGCCGGCAGCGCGCCCGTGCCTCCCTCGCCAGCAGCAGCTTCGCCTCCACCGTCGACTCGGAGTACAGCTCCGACAACGCGCCGCTGGCGCCACTGGCGCCGCCCTCCGACCCCTCAACCGACCCCCAACCGCCGCCGCAGCAGCAGCAGCAGCAGCACTCGCCGCAGCCCAGCGCGGCGGTCGCGGCGGCGGCCGCCGCCGCCGTCGCCGCCGCCACGGCCGCCGTCGCTGGCGTCGCCGCCAGGACCTCGGCGTCCGGCGCGGCGGACGCGACGAATCTCGGCGCCAACGCAACCACCGCCCCGGCGGCGGCGGCAGCGGCCAGGGCGCGAGGGCTGTCGGTGGAGGCGCCGCCGGCGTCGCCGCCTGCGCTGCAGCCGCGGCAGGCCCGCAGCCCGCAAGACGCCGCCGAGCTCCTGGCAGTGCAGCAGATGCTGCAGACGCGCGAGCCGACGCCGACGGGCACCGACCCGTCGCCGAGCGCCCGGGGCAGCGCGGGCGGCCTGGCGTCGCCGCCGTGGGGCGGCGCCAGCGGCGGCGGCGCGGCGGCGGCGCAGGCGTCGCGGAGCGCGGGCGGCGCGGCGGGCGGCCTGCTGTCGCAGCAGCAGGGGCGGAGGTCCGGGCCCGGCGGCGGCGACGAGTTGGAGGTGCGGCGGGCTCGGAGGAAAGCAGCTGTGACACACCGACTTAGTGTCCTCGTGTGTGGGCGCTGGGTGGTGCGGCGTTGAGTTTAATGGTTTGCGTCTGTCGGTGTGCCATGTAGGTGTCGGCTACGGACCTGGCGCCGCGCGCGCCGCAACGCCCCGCCGGCGCCGGCGGCAAGTCCACCGACCTGTCCGGCAGCGAGCACGACCTCACCGCCGCGCTGCCGCCGGGGCAGGTGCAAGCCCTGCTCCAGGGCTTGCCGGCGTCGCGCGGCGCCAGCGGCGGCGGCGCCGCCACGTCAGCGCAACCACCGGTGCCGGCGGTGGCGGCTTCGAAGCTGGCGACGCTCTCGGGGCTGCCGCCGCTGCGGGGCGTGGGCGGCGGCGGCGGCAGCGCGGGCGGGGCGGAGGAGGCGGCGGCGGGGCGAGGCAGAGCGAGGACGGCTTCGTCTTCTGGGCAGCTGCCCCAGGTGCGCACCTCGCCTGTTGTCAGGTCGTGCTTTCGTGCTTTCGCTGAGGTCGCCATGCTGGTGTCCACCACGCTGCCCTCGCCCCCCCGCCCATGCGCAGGCCCTGGCGAGGGTGAGCAGCGACCGCGGCCGCTTCAAGCGCAGCAGCAGCGGCACCGGCCAGCGCTCGCTGGCGTCCGCCGAGACCGACGTCGTCGCCGACGACGAGGGCTTGGGCGAGGTCTTGGTCGACGACGACATGGAGGAGCTCCCGCCAGAGTACGGCGCGGCGGCGGGCCCGGCCCACAAGGCGCAGGGTGGCGGCGGCGTCTCGGGCGGCGGCGTCGACGGCAGCGTGACGTTCTCGGCCCTGCCGGACGCCGGCGGCGGCGTTTCGGGCGAGGGCAAGGGCGGGCGGCAGGGCGCGCTGCAGCTGTCTGGCTCTTCGGGGGAGGAGGACCTGGCAGAGCTATCGATGGAGGCGGGCAAGATCGCCGACATGCTGTCGGGGTCTACGGTAGGGCACACGTCCATGGCGGTGGACGCGCCGCCGTCGTCGTCGGGCGCGGGCGGCGGCGGCGCGCGGGGCGCGGCGGCGGCGGCGGCAGGGGAGGCGGAGGCGGAGGCGACATCTGGGAGCCCTAGGGTTCGGGGGACCTTGGACTTTGATGACGATGACGACGAGGAGGAGGAGGAGGGGCGGGTGGGCGGCGGCGGCGGCGGCGGGCTGTCGGACCTGTCGTCCGCGGGGTCGATGGATCTGGTGTACGGTGCGGCGGCGCATGGCGAGGGCGAGGGCGAGGGCCCGGGTGGGTTAGGGTTTGGCGGCGGCGCCATGGCGAGCAACCCGCTGGCGGCGGGAACGGAGGGCGGCGCCAGCGCCGGCGCCGGCGCGGCGCCGGCTGCTGCGGCGGCGGCGGCGGCCAGGCGGCCAGGCACGGGCGGCGGCAGCAGCGACGACGGCGAGCTCGAGGTGTGCGCTCGCATGCACGTGGTCTCCACGGACGCATCGCTCTTGCGCGCTTCTTCTCACGCGCACGCGCTGCGCGCATGCCGCAGGTGTTTGGCAAGGTGAAGGGCGCGCCGCCGCCGCCCGCGGCGGCGGGCGCGGCAGGCCTGCCGCCCGCCGGCCCGGGCGGTTACGAGCTGCGGGTCACGACGGGGTCCAAGGCGGGCGCCGGCATCAACGAGACGCTGCACGTGGCTCTGAGGGGCGCCGGCGGCGCCGAGGGCGCGGTGGCGGTGCCTCACGACCCTGGGCCGCTGCAGCCGCTGCGCTTCCAGCGGGGCTCGACGGATGTGGTGTACTTGGACGCGGGGCGGGACCTGGGGGAGGTTCAGTCGGTGCACCTGTGGCACACGGGCAAGGTGAGAGGGGGCGTGAGGTGGTGAGGGTTGGGGTAGAGGTGCGGGTGGTTGTGTGGGAGGAGGTGCACCTGTGGCACACGGGCAAGGTGAGAGGGGGCGTGGGAAGGCATGGGTTGGGCAGCCGAGGCTGAATGTGTGGGGCGGGACTCGGGGGATGTGCAATCGATGCACCTGTGGCACACGGTGAGAGGGGGACGGGGAAGGCGTGCCGCCGCAGCGCCATGGCAGCCCCGCAACCCGCGCCCTCAACACACGCCCGCCTCGGAACGCCGCCTCCCTCGCGCTCCCACGCGCCCGCCCCGCTCCGCGCCCAAACGTCCAAACGCAGGGCTTCAACCAGTCCTGGTTCGTCGAACGCATCGCCGTCCGGCACCTCCCCACCGGCCGCCAGACCGAGTTCGTGCTCAACGACTGGGTGCGCGGCGGGCAGCTCAACGGCCGCACCTACCGCCCAGGCGTCCGACAGCCCAACCCGCTCAGCCGCGAGAGCAGTGTCGCCTCCACGTCCGACCTGCCGCAGCTCCCTGACCCCGACGAGTACGCCACGCCGCCGCCGCAGCCGGCGGCCGGCCGCGGCGCCGCCGCGAACGGCAGCGCGAGCGCGAGTGGGCGGGTCGGCGGCGGAGGAGGAGGAGGCATCGGCAGCTCGCGCGGGCCGCCGCCGCCGCAGCACCTGCTGCACGGGGGCACGCCCGGCGTGGGGCGGGCGGGCGTCGGCGACGAGTCTATGTCCCTGGACTTTGACGACGAGGACGGCGGGTCGGAGGTGGCGGAGGAGGAGGACGGCGCCGCGGGCGGCGGCGACGACGGCGACGGCGCTGCCGGCGGCGGCGGCGTGGACTCGCTGGGGGACTCGGATCTCCCGATCTTTGGGCTGAGCGGCGGCGGCGGGGCGGCGAAGGGCGGCGGCGGCGGCGCGCCGTCGCAGCTGCGGCACCGGCCGCCGGGTGTTGTGCTGGACGAGGACGTGGAGGAGGTGTCGACGTCGACGGGGCTGGCGTGGTCGACCAACCCGCTTGCGGCGGGGCTGGACGGCGGCACGGCTGCCGCTTCGGCGACGGCGCCGGCGGGCGCCGGGAGCGCGACGCGCGCTGGCGGCGGCGGCGTGAGTGCGTCTGCGGCGGCGCGTGCCGGGTCGGGCGGCGCGGCGAGCGGGCTGTTCATGACGGCGGCGGCGCTGGGGTTGGTGGACAGCGACGACGACGAGGGGGCGCTGGGCGGGTATGGGGAGGGCGGCAGCGAGGGGTCGTTGTCGATGCCGGATGAGGGCGATGGCGGCGGGGGGTACGTGCCTTCGGCGATGACGGCGGGCAGGGGCCGGTGAGATCGTCGGGCGGTGGGTGGCGTAGAGAGGGTGAGCCGTGACCACGCGTTGAAGGTTGCTTGACAAGGACTCGTCCTTTGGACCACGTTTGATCCGAGCAACGACCGGGACGTTTGGACGCAGACGTTTCAGGTTGGCCGGCGCTGCGCAAAGCGCCGGCGTCAGGGCCGTGCCTGCGCTTCCTGCATCCTTCATGCGTGCGTGGGCTGGCGTCGTGGAAGATGAGCCTGCTCGTGCCAATTCATCCGTTGCGCTTGGCGCTGCTGCGGCTTGTTGCGTCGATGCAAGGCGTTCGTTGGGTGCCGGCTGAGGCAGCGTAGAGACGAGCTAGCAGCGGAGGTTCAAGTTGCACCATGGCTCGTCCCGCAACCAATTGGAGCAAGGTGGCCGCAGAATGCTCATCCCTCACGTGTAGAGCACCTGCAGCCCGCCGTCCTGCACCTCGGCGTACCACCGGTGCAGCAGCTCGAGCCCCGCCACCGCCTCTGGCGCCGCGCCTACGCCCGGCAGCAGCAGGCCCGCCGCCGCGAGCGCCGCGCCCAGGCCGGCGACCGTGTCCACGCTGTCGGACAGTCCAGTGCTCACGCTGGGCTTGTTGCCTGCGGGCCGCACGACCAACAGGGAAGCTGCAGTTGCTTGTGCCTCCTCACACCGCTCATCCCCGGCGGCCCGCGGGTGCTCCTTGTGCATCAGAAACCAGTGCCGCCGTGTCCGCGGCAGCACAGCTGACCCAGCCCGAACCCAAAGCGCGCCAGCAACACTCGGCCCCTGCATCCCTGCCAAGGCCAGCGTTCACGCGCACCGGGCACGAGCAGCAGGGCGGCGGGGATGCCCGTCGCGAACAGCGCGTGGCTGAGCAGCGCCAGCGTGGTGTTGAGCAGCTTGGTGCTGTCGGGCAGGGTCGGCAGCGCCGGCGCCCCCGCCGGCAGCGCGCCGCCGCGGATGGGCAGCAGGTACGCGCCTGCGGCCAGCAAGCAGGGATGCTCCTTGCTTGGTGGAACGAAGCGGATGCTGGCGCGGCGTTGTGTGCATTGCAGCGGGCCAGCGATGCGGCGCAGCGCCTAGCCCGGAATCGCCGCTGGCGCGCAGGTGAGCAAGTAGGAGAACGATTTGTTCCAGGGTTGCTCCTGAGTACCTCCTTGCAATTTCAGCGTCTCCTTCTCCTTGAGGACCTCAGTAGGAGAAGGAGGATAGAAGAGAACGCTTTCTGTGCACGCGCACCTTTGGCGTTCTTGACGCTGCTGAGCACCGCCGCCCCGGCCACCACCACGGGCTTGCTCTGCGCCGCGGCGCCGCTGCTCAGGCTGCGCCGCGCTTGGAGCCAGCGGACGATTGCCGCCACCAGGTGCGCCGCGAGGCCGTCGGGCACCGCGGCGTTGACGCTGAGGATGGACACCTGTGGGCAGTGGGCGTGCTCGCTGTGTTGTGCTCTGATGCCTTCATCTCCTTGCGATGGCCATCCTCCTGCAGTTTGTCGTCTCAACCTGCTGCTGCTTGTGCTGCTGCGTCGGGGAGTGGATGGCCCGCGCACCCCACCCCACGGCGCGATGCAGCTAAGCGCACCTGTGGCTGGGAGGACCCAGGGGCCGCCGCCGACGACACATTTACCAGCTGCACTGCCGGCTCTGTGGAGGCGTCGCCCGGGTGGCGCAACAGCGGCTTCAACGGCGCCTCTGCCAAGTCCACCGCCGCGCCCGTCACGCGCACGGCGTGCCGCGCGACGGCGGCGCCGGAGCCGGCTTGCGCGTGCAGCGCGTGCGCCAGCCGCGGCCTGCACACCAGGGGGCAGCACGGGGCAGAGTGTGTGCGGCGATGAGCACATGCCGGTCGGTCTGCGGGCGGTCGTCGCCTCCCTCGGGACTCAACGAGCTTTGGCGTGGGGCGCGCTGCTCGTGTTGCGCTGCTGTCACGTTCACGTGCGAGCCGCGGACGGCAGTGCGCCAGGGCAGTGCGGCGATCACCAGATCCGGGGGCGCCGCTCACCCGGCGGCGCAGCAGTCGCACACGAGCACCACCACCTGCAGGTGAGCACACGCGGCAGCGGCCAGGAGTGTGTTGGCCGCGCGCGTGCTGCGGCACGCGTCCGACTGGGTTCTGCACGCATGCGCAACGCGCCTGGTCGGCGACAGGCACGTCGGCTGGGAACTCCAGCTGCAGGCTGGGTCCTGGCAGCGGCTCCACGACGTGGCTCACAGCTGGCTGCTGCTGCTGCTGCGTCATCTTCTCTGCAGGACTTCTGGCGCTTCGTGCTGCGCCCTGGTCACGACACGTGAGAAACCGCTGTCGTCGCGCCGCGGAGGACGCGGATGTCCATTGGAGGAGGAGCGGCGTCCAGGGCACGCATACACACACACAGGGCCACGTAGACTTTGACCCCTGCAGCTCTCCTGAGGGGCCGCCCGCCCCTTGGGCGCAATGGCGCCTCCGCGCGGCCCCAAGCCGCCCAAGCAGCCCAAGGCGGACAAGGAGAAGAGGGCCCGCCCCACCAGCATTGAGGACGTGCTGACGCATGAGGAGAAGCAGGCCGCGACTGCAGCCGGCGACGCGGCGCAGCAGCCCGCCAGCAAGAGCAGGAGCTCGGGCTACATGCTGACGGTCAAGGAGGTGCGTGGCGCAGGGTCAGCAGGCACTGCATGCACCATCGCGCGCCTCTCGGCAGCGCTCCACCAGCGCTGCCGAACGGGGCGGACGATCAACGCGCGATCTCCCTTTTGCGCGGCTCCCTCGGCGCCCCGACGCAGATTTCCGGCGACAAGATCACCAAGATTGCGAACGAGAACTGGGCTGAGGCGCTGGTGGCCTCCGGCAAGGCGCCGGCCTACCAGGCCGACCTGGTCGCGAGCATCTACCAGGACGAGCTGGGCGGCAAGGGCGACGAGGCGCCGCCGCAGCTCAAGCGCGTCATGCTGCTGGAGGTGTCTCA
>VFQP010002402.1_pt1 | contig 21011 bp, 16 predicted proteins | sample 3512351 | NCBI WGS metagenome assembly VFQP01 (sample SAMN10412372, study PRJNA504923) | tailings metagenome | isolation source: Relicate 1 Philex TSF1 revegetated site | place: Philippines: Tuba, Benguet | collected 2017-08-29
TCATGCGCAGGATTTCCTTCGCGTAGATGTCAATGTCGGTGGCTTGGCCGCCGAGATTGGACATCGAAGGCTGGTGGATCATGATGCGGCTGTGCGGCAGCGCGAAACGCTTGCCCTTGGTGCCGCAAGCGAGCAGCACGGCGGCCATCGAAGCCGCCTGGCCCACGCAGTAGGTGACGATGTCGGGCTCGACGAGGTTCATGGTGTCGAGGATGGCAAGGCCGGCGGTGATGGAGCCGCCGGGGGAGTTGATGTAGATGTTGATGTCGCGCTCGGGGTCTTCGCTGGCCAGGAAGAGGATCTGCGCGACGAGCAGGTTGGCAACCTGGTCGTCGATGGGCGTGCCGAGGAAGATGATGTTTTCCTTCAGCAGCCGAGAGTAGATGTCGAAGGAGCGCTCGCCGCGGGTGGTCTGCTCCACCACCATCGGGATGAGCACAGAGTTGTGATACTCGGGGGTTTTGTAGTTAGGCATGGGAAGAACTTTCTAGTTACGGCCGCAGAGTCCAGGCGTGGCGCACATGCCGGCGGGGCATCCGCCGGGGGAAGGCTGACTGGAGGCGCCTCCGCTGACGCTGGCGGCAAAGGACGAATACTGCTGCTTCAACTGCTTGGACTGGCAACCGGGGCAGCTGAGCTTGGATTCGTCGGAACTGCGCCGCACTAACTTCTCAAAGTGTGATCCGCAGGATTCACAGGCGTATTCGTAGATCGGCATATATCAAGAGTGCAAGAGTGCAACTGTCTTCATGCTATCGCGATTGGGGCTGCATGGAACTAGCGGTTTGGTGAGTGTGAGTCAGATCAAGCGAGCGATACGAGACATCAAGAGCTCGGCAGCGTCAGGGGCTTGAGAGAGTTCTTCGGGCTGGATCAATTCGCCGAAGCGGACAACGAAGCGGCCGTCTTCGGAAACGCCGGCAGGCAAGGCCGGCCAACCTCGCTTCGCGAGCAGGGCGACGAAACGATCGACGCCATTCAGTGGCGCGGTCAACTTTCCCGCGACGCCTGCGACACCCTCGGGGAAAAGACCGATGGGACGTTCGAGTGACGGGAGGGCCTTTAAGATACGTTTCAAAGTGGAGGCGGTGTAAGCAGGATTGGCTCCGGCGAAACTGACGGGGAAGCAGCTAAGCGCCTCGGCGACCCGGGGCAGGAGGATGTCGCCTGGGGAAGGGAAGCTCCAAGGGCCGAGTTTCCAAGGCGGCCAATTGGCGGTAACCATCCAGTGGACGGGCGGGTCGATGTGGCGGCCATATCGATCTGCTATGGCTTGGGTCAGGACGCTGGCGACGTGCACGATCCAGAGACCCTTGCGTTGGTAGTGGTTCGCCACCAAGAGGAACTTGGGTGAAGGGGGCAGATGTTCCAAACCTATCAGTAAGGGGTTGGGAGACATACGGCGCACGATGCTTCCTGAGAATTCGTCAACGTTCCGCTTGGTGCCGTTGGCGATGTGTGGGCCAAGACTGAAGACTTGATCCCAAGGGACGGGATATTGAATGGGCGGCAATCTAAACTCGTACTGCGAAGCCTAACGGCCCGACTGCAACATCACCCAAATTAGAATTGCGATCAAGAGAATCACCACGACGCTGGCTATGAGCACCATGGGGCTCATGCCCATGATGCCTTTCTTGGCGGCTTCGGGGACGGCTGTAGGCGCGGCGGTGGGGGCGGCAGGGGCTTTCGGTGCGGCGACGGGTTGTGAAAAGAGCGAGGGCGCGGGCGCGGCTTGTTGTGATTGTGGGACGGGCACGCCGACGGCCGGGGCCGAGGCGGCGGGTGGAGCTTGCATCATGCGTGTGAACTCGCCGGGCCCCATGGGGGCGGCGGGTTGTTGCTGCGACATCGGCTGGGGCGACACCGGAGCGCGGAACATTTCCGTCGCGCCGCCCATGCCGCCGGATAGTGCTTGCGGGTTGATGGGAGCACCCGCGGAGGAAAGCGGGCCGGGAGTATTGGCGCCGGCTTCAGGATCGGAAGCACCCCCGACGAGACCGCCGAGCTTGGCAAGATCGCTCATGCCGAAGCTGCGCGCGTTCATACTGGGTCCGCCACTGATGTTGCCTTGACTAATGCTGGGCATGCCCATGCTGGGGCCGTGCAGGTTGCCTGAAGAATCCAGGTACGGGCCGCTCATGCCGGGCATGTTGACACTGGGGCCTTGGACATTTGGTGCGCCCATGTTGACGCCTGGGAGGCTGGAACCGGATGAGGAGCCGCCGGATGGGGCCGGGGAAGTCGGGGAGCCATAGGCGGGAGGTGGCGCGCCGAAGGGAGATGGGGCTGCGCTGCTGGGCATGTTCATTCCGGCGGAGCCCGATGAGGAAGGAGGTGGAGCGCCGAAAGGCGAGGGCGAGCCGAAGGGAGCGGGGCCGCCGCCAGGGGGCGGGGCGCCAAAGGCCGGCGGGGCGCTGCTGGAGGCAGGCGCGCCAAAGGGAGGCTGCGCACCGTAAGCAGGCTGTGAGCCGGTTGGTGGAACTCCCATGGGCGCCGCCCCCGAGCTTGCCGAAGTGGGGCCTCCCATCGAGGGCGTTTGCAGCAGGCGGGTAAAGTCGCCTGGCCCCTTTTGTTCCTGCGGTGGCGGAGGTGGTGCGCCTAGAGCGTTGGGGTTATCCACGCCTTTAAACATCCGTGTGAATTCCCCGGCTTGCTGCGAGGGCGGCGGAGGCAAAGGCGTATTTAATGGATTGGGTATGCCGCTGATGCCGGTTCCTGCCGGTTGCATTAGTGGGCTTTGGAACATGCGAGTGAACTCGCCGGGTTCGTCTTTCGCCGCCGGTGCGCCGAAGGGCGTGGCACCGGTGTTCGTGGGTGGCGGTGGGGTGGGGAAGGGGTTGCTCGGTATTGGAGCCCCGGAGGTAGAGGAAGCTGCCGGAGCGGCGGGCATCGCCTGAAACATGCGAGTGAACTCGCCGGGTTCTTTACTGGAGGCTGGAGTTGCCGGAGGTGGCGCAACGGGTGGCGGTGCGCTGGGGGCAGCAGGAGCAGAGCCAAAAAGTTTTGCGAAATCGTCGTCGGCGCTGCCTTGGGTGGTGATAGGTGGCGTGGGGGCTGCTGGTGTTGGAGCTGGGGCGGGCGCAGTGGGTGATTGCGCCTGGAACATGCGTGTGAACTCGCCGGGTTCCTGAGCTTGGGGAACTGCTCGGGGGGAGGGTTGTGCGGGGGGAGGAGGTGGTGGCGGTGGAGGTGGGGGTGCGGCCTGAACGGGTGGCGGTGGGGGTGGCGGAATCGGCGCGGGAGGAGGAGTTTGGGCAGGCTTGGGTACGGGGTATTCATCCGTGGCGAGCTCGGGCTTGGTGCTGAAGGCCGGCATCATTACGGTAGCGCCGTCGGCGGGATTGTTGCTGCCAAGTTTCCATGCGCCGGCGTGCGCAAAGGGATCGGGAGTCTTGACTTGTTCGAGCGTGCCCAACCAGCCGCGCAGACTCGCGCCTTTGGGAAGCGGTCTGGTTACCAGATACGATTTCGCCCCATCCTGAACCACTTCCAGAATTTGTTTTTCCCCAAACGAAGTCCCCTCAAAATGTTTTCGCGCCGCGGCGAACAAATCGGCAGCTTCCGGACGGACGATGTGGATGTACACCTCCTCGCCCGTCATCTTCAGGAGCCCTTTATAAGTGAGAGCGTCTTTGGAGTCGGCGACCGGCGCCACGAGTTGGTAGGTGGATTCAAAAGACATCGATTCAATCCCGATTCAATCCCTATGAAAATGTGCCTTTATGATAGCCTGAGACGACACTAGAGATGAAGCAGCTATCGCGCGTTGTCTGGCAAGAAGGCATGCATCTGGCGCCTCATCATTTCCAGGCGCAAAAACGATATTTCGAAGATTTAATCGACTTCACCAGCCAATCTCTTTACTACGCCGCTTATGGATTTGCAGGAGTGGCTTGGAATGATGAAGCGCTGAAGAATGGGCGGCTGGAATTGCTTCATGCGCGGGGAATTCTCCCTGACGGATTGGCGTTTGTGATGCCGGAGAGCGATGCGCTCCCAGATAGCCGCCCAGTGGCGGATCTGATCAGCCCCGTTGCACGGGACGCCGTCATTTACCTAGCGCTTCCTCCCTACCAACCCGGTGGACCGAATTGCGCGAGCGAGAACACTCGCTTTGTGCCAGTGGAACGGCAGATTGTGGACGAAAATGCCGGCAGCGAAGAAAGAGCGGTGACACTCGGGAAGAAGAATTTTCGCTTGCTATTAGAGCAGGAGTTGGACAAATCGTTCAGCAGCCTGCCGATAGGAAGAATCATGCGCGACGGCGCCGGAAATCTTGTTTTCGATCCGAACTTCATTCCGCCACTACTCACCATCCAAGCTTCGGCCCGCTTGATGGTGATGGTGAACCGTCTGGTGGAAATCCTGGGAGCTAAGGCGAGCGTGCTGCGGCCGGAGCGGGCGAGTTCCAAGCTGGGCGGCATGAGCCAGCGGGATGTCGCGAGTTTTTGGTATCTGCACTGCATGAATTCGGCCATTGCGGACCTCAAGCACACGGCCGCTGTTAAGAAAGGGCATCCTGAGGAGTTATACCGGCAATTATTGAAGCTCGCCGGCGCGCTTTGCACTTTCAATTTGCGGCGCGATCCAGCCGATCTGCCCCTTTACGATCACATGCAGCCCGAGCGCTGCTTCCCGGCGATTGATGCGCATATTCGCGAAGCGCTGGAGACGATTCTTCCTTCGAGCTCACAGCAGATTCCGCTGCGTCAATACGCGCCGTATTTGTACGAGGGCGAAATTTCAGACGACCGATGTCTGGCCAAGAGCCGCTGGATTTTAGGCGTGCGCGCGCAGACGGCGGAGAGCGTTCTGATTCTACGGACGCCACAGTTAATTAAAGTCTGCTCGCGGGATTTCATTGAGCGACTGGTGCAGAGCGCGTTCCCCGGTCTGGAACTTCTTCACATGCCTATCCCCCCGTCGGAGATTCAAGCACGCACGGAAATGCAGTACTTTTCGATTTCGCGCACTGGGGCGTGCTGGCAGCAAATCGCCAAGCTGAAAAAGGTTGGCGTATACGTTCCGGGCGAGTTTCCGCAGCCGGAAATTGAGTTGATCGTCATATTGGAGGCTTGATGACCGCGACAGCGACCAACCTGATGGAGAGGGAGACCTTGGCCGTGCTCTTTCAAGAGCCCTTGACGGCCGTGGTTCGGGTTTGGGCCAATCCGCAAGTCGCGCAGGACCCGATGGTGCTGCGCAATCACATGAAGCAGGCTTTGCAGGCCTCGATTGAAGAGGCAAGGCGCAAGGGTTTTAGCGAGGATGAGACCAAAAAGGCGATGTTTGCGATCGTCGCCTACCTGGACGAGACAATTCTCACGCAGAATCAACCGGCATTTGCCGATTGGCGGCGCAAGCCGCTGCAGGAAGAACTCTTCGGCGTGCACATTGCAGGTGAGATCTTCTTTCAGAATCTCGAAGGCATTATTCGAGAGCCGGATTCCTTGAGCGTGGCCGACCTACTGGAGCTCTACGCGACTTGCATCAGTCTGGGCTTCCAGGGCCGCTACAGCGCGGGAGGCAAAGCGGAGCTGAAACGCATTACCGACGGCTGTATGGACAAGTGCCGCCGCATCCGCGGAGGCATGCCGCCATTGTCCCCCCGAGGGGCCTTGCCGCCAACGGACGCGCCCGTTTTCACGGGAGACCCTTGGATCGCGCGTTTTATGTACATTGGCGGGGGCTTGTTATTGCTGAGCCTGGTGATGTTTGTGGGATACAAATTGATGCTCGGTTCGGGCGTCGATGAATTGCGCTCGTTGGCGCAGGATCTGGTGCGGAGATAGACCATGTTCTACGGAATCGTTATCGTTCTCTGGTTGGCGTGGATGGTGGCCGGCTGGTTCCTGCCGGATTGGGGTGGGCTCAAGGTTACTAGCAGCATTTGGACCGTACGCGGGATCTTCTGGCTTTTGGGCACTGCAGCGGCAGGGCTGGCTATATTTCTCAAGATTCAAAGCGACAAGAAGAAGCGGGCGCTGGCGCTGGCGGGAGAACTGGGCGCGGAGTTGGAATTCGTCGTCAAAGAGGCAGAGAAGAAGTTGGCCGCCAATGGGGCGACGATCGCGGGTACGCCGGTGGTGTTCTTGTTCGGCGCGCGCGGAAGCGCGAAGACTACCGTGATGACTAAGAGCGGCTTGGAGCCTGAGTTGCTCGCCGGCTTGGTTTATCAAGAAGGCAATCAGTTGGTGCAGACGCGGAGCGCGAATGTCTGGCTGGCAAAAGGAACGCTCTTCGTGGAAGCAGCGCCGACGCTGCTCGAAAACGAAAAGCTTTGGAATGCGTTTGCTGGGCGCTTTGCCCCAAGCGGCGTGATGGCTTTCAAGGCGGGGGCTACACCCGCGCCGCGCAGTGTGTTGTTGTTTGTAGGTACGGAAGAATTCTTCCAAGCGAATTCCTCGGAATTGATGCAAGCCAAGGCGCGGATTCTGAATCAGCGATTGCTGCAGATGGCCAAGGCGCTGGGGTCGCGCTTGCCGGTCTATGTGATTTTCTCGAAGGCGGATGTGATTCCGAATTTTGGGAGTTACGTCGCTTACTTGAGTAACGACGAGGCAACGCAGGTTTTTGGCGCCACTATTCCCATTGGGTCGTTGGGTGGCGAGGGCGTATACGCGCAGCAGGCGGCGGCGAAGTTTGGAGAGTTACTGGAAGAGTTGTTCCGCAGTTTGGCGGAACGTCGCCTGGGCTTGCAGGAGCGCGATGCGAATCAGCATGGCCGGCCGCCGGTTTTTGAATTTCCGCGCGAGTTCCGGAAGATGCGTCAGGCGGCGACGCAGTTTCTGGTGGATATCTGCCGCCCGAGCCAAGTTACCGTTTCTCCTTTCGTGCGCGGCTTCTACTTCAGCGGTGTACGGCCTGTTTTGGTTACGGATGCCGCTGGCACGCAGCGCAGGATTCCGCAGTGGCTCTTCGTTACCCGCTTTTTTAATGAAGTGTTGCTCCAGGATCGAAACGCGATGGGCGCAGCGGCGGCATCGACAAAGACCAACTCGACGCGCCGGCTGGCCTTCGCATCGCTGGGCGTCCTGGGCGTGATCCTGGGAACGCTGTGGACCGTTAGCTACTTCAAGAACAATAACCTCAAGAACGAATTGGGTGAGGCCGCCAAGGCCTTGCGCAGTGTGCAAGTGGCCGCGGGCGAGGTTCCGTCCACGGACAGCCTGAATAAGCTGGAGCGGCTGCGGGCGGGACTGGAAACGTTGCGGACCTACGAAAAAGAAGGCGCGCCATTATTGATGCGCTTGGGTCTATACACGGGCGATGACTTGCTGCCGACTTCGCGGCAACTTTACTTCCAAAGTTTCCGCAACGTCATGTTCGGTGAGACGCAGACGGCTGTGCTGGATTACATGAAACGTCTTCCCACTACGCCGACGCCGCAGGACGACTACATGACGACGTACAACGCGTTGAAGGCCTATCTCATCACGACGTCGAATCCCGATAAGAGCACGCGGGCGTTCCTGACTCCGGAACTCATGACTTACTGGCGTGGACAGAAACAAGTGGATCCGCAACGCAACGCGCTGATCGCCAAGCAGTTCGATTTCTACGCGGACGAACTATTGGTCTCGAATCCATTTTCGAAGTCCAACGATACGGATACCATCGACCGGACGCGCCGCTTCCTGAAGCAGTTCGGCGACTCAGACCGCCTTTACGCTACTTTGATTGGCGCGGCGAGCCGGGCGAATCCGCCGGTTAACTTCAACAAGATTTATCCCGATGGCTATAAGGCCGTGCGCGTGGACAAGGAAGTCTTGGGCGCTTATTCCAAGGACGGCTTCGTCTGGATGCAGGACGCGCTGAAGAACTTGCCGAAATATTTTGGTGGCGAAGCTTGGGTTCTAGGTGAGGAAGTGAAGATGAGTTCCAGCTTGGCCGAACTGGAGGTGGCGCTGCGGGCGAAGTACTTCAAGGACTTTGCCGACCAGTGGAAGGCTTACATCAAGAGCATTACAGTGTTGCGCTACGCCAGCTTGAAGGACGCCGCGGAGAAGCTCCGCATGCACGCCAGCAACATTAGTCCATTATTGGGATCGTTGTATCTTGCGTCGAAGCACACGGCTGTGGCGGAGAAGTCGATTTCCGATCAGTTCCAACCGCCGCAGACGCTGATTGCGCCTTCCAGCGAGGCGCAATTGATTGGGGGAGAGAATCAGCCGTATATGGGTGGGCTCTTGCAGTTGCAGGGTTCCATCGAGCAGATCAGCGGCATGCCGGCAAGCCAAGCCGCGACGGATCCAGCGGCCGCGCAGAGTTTGACGCTGGCGACTACCGCTAAGCAGACGGCGCGCACGGTGGCGCAGAAATTCCGGCCGGACACGATCGACAAAGTGGATCAGCTCACATTGAAGATCATGGAAGACCCGATCACTTATGTGGAGAGCTTCCTGCGGAGCCTTGGGCCGGCGGAATTGAACGGCGCGGGCGCGGGTTTTTGCAAGGACTTTTCGAGTTTGATTTCGAAGTATCCCTTTAATCCGAACTCCAAGGCACAGGCGACCATGCAGGAGTTCAATAGCGTATTTGCGCCGCAGACGGGCTCGCTCTGGGTTTTCTACGAGACGAAGTTGAAGGCCATGCTGGTGAATCAGGGTGGGGAATACCGCGCGATCCCAGCGGCAGGCATGGCGCTGACCCCGCAATTCGTTTCGGCGTTTAATCGCTTTGCGGCTGTCACGAGCACGGCGTACGGGGCGAATCCGAACCCGAATTTCCGCTTCAGCGTAAAGTCGAATGCGGAGACGAATGAGCCGGTTCGCTTGACGATCGACAATCAGGCGGGTGAGTTTAAAAACGCCAGCGCTCCCGCCAAGCAGTTTGTGTGGGCCGGCGCGGGACCGGGGACGCGTTACACGCTTGGCTCTCGCGGCGGCGTAAGTTTCGACGGCCCGTTGGGCGTCTTCATGTTCTTTAACGACGCTGAGGTTTGGAACTCCGTGTCCAATACAAATCACACGGTGAAGTGGCCGCAGCGTTCCGGTAGTCAGATCCTGAAGGACGATCAGGGTAAGAATATCTATATGGTCTTGGACCTGGAAATGCCCATTCCGCTTTTCCGCAAGGGTTATCTCGCGGGTCTGCAATGCACCAGTAGCGTCGCAAGGAGTGGAAACTAGAAGCTCGTGGAGCAGCCGCAACAGCTAGGGAAGTACAAATTCGAACAGTTCCTCGGCGGCGGCATGAGCCACGTCTATAAGGCGCGCGACACGCTGATCAATCGTGTGGTGGTGGTAAAGCTGCTGACCGACAGCGGCATGCACGACGAGGAGACCAAGAAGCGCTTTCTGCGGGAAGCGCAAATGGCCGGGTCGATCACGCACGAAAACATCATTCGCGTTTACGATTTCGGGGAACACGAAGGCCGGCCGTACATGGTGATGGAGTACTTGCAGGGCAGCGATGTCCGGCAGGCGATCAACCAGGGCCAGATCATGTCGGTGTTGGAGAAGCTGAAGATCCTTGTCCAGTTGGCCAAGGCCATGGAACACATTCAGAATCTCGGCATCATTCATCGCGACTTGAAGCCCGACAATGTCTTCCTGAGCGAAACCGGCATCGTGAAGCTGATGGACTTCGGTATCGCGAAGACGAAAGATCTCTCGATTACCCGCACCGGTTACACGCTGGGAACGCCGTACTATATGTCGCCCGAACAGGTGACTAGCAAGGACGTGAACGCCAAGGCCGATATCTACGCCTATGGCATCGTCATGTACGAGCTCTTCACGGGCGCTAAGCCATTTCAGGCGCAGAACGTGCATGAGGTGTTCTTCAAGATCCTGAACGAGCCGCTCGATCCGGCACCGTTGGTGGAGTTGAAGGTGCCTACGCCCATCGTTGAGCTGGTCAAGAAGTGTACGGCCAAGGATCAAAACGAGCGCCCGCCCGACTTCGGAGTGATTGTCCGCGAACTCGACAGCGTAATCCGGACGCTGGAAACCGCGGACGAAGACACGATCACGAAGCTCTCGAAACCGAAGTTTGAGATTACCAAGCCGATGTGGATCGGTGGCGCGGTGGCGGTGGGCGTTCTTGTGTTGTTGATTCTGTGGAGCCTCATTCCGAAGCCCGGGGTGGAGAACGTTCAGAAGAAGACGGAAGACCCGAAGAAGACCGAGGTGGTGGAGCTTCCGATCAGCATTAAAACCGCTACCGGCGATATGGTCCTGGTTCGGGCCGGCGAGTTTCTCTTCGGTGAGGACAACCAGAAGCAAACGCTCAAGGACTTCTACATCGACAAGCACGAAGTCACCAACGAGCTCTTCAAAAGATTCGCTACAGAGAAGAATTGGCCATTGCCGCCGAATTTCCCCGACGACGAGGAATCGAAGAATCTGCCCGTGGTCAACGTTACTTTCGACGATGCCCGAGAGTTCGCGGAGTGGGCCGGGAAGAGAATTCCAACCGCGATGGAGTGGGAAAAAGCGGCGCGCGGTCCGCAGGGACGCACGTATCCATGGGGATTCGATCACTTGCCGGACTTCGCGGTGGTCAACAACAACAATACACTCAAAGGCCTGAAAGGCCCCAAACCAGTTGGCAGTTGGCGGGAAGCCACTTCTCTGTACGAAGCGATGGACTTGGCCGGCAACGTTCACGAATGGCTCGATGAGCGCGTAAAGCCCAGCGCCGGCGCGGTGACGGCCATGTCGAAAATTATGAAACCGCCGCCGACGGCGGATGAAGTCTGGATGCAGTATCGCGGAGGAAGTTTTTTTGTGCCGCTCATCCAAAATGTCAGTGTTCAGTATGGGAGCGCCCCCGTTAGATTCCGCACCCCCGATCTAGGATTTCGATGCGCAATCGACGCAGGAGTAAAACCGAAATAATGATTTCCCGCCGCTCTCTACTCGGATCTTTGGCCCTCGTGGCCGTAGCCCAAGAAAGCCCAAAGTCTGAAGCCAAGCCATTCGTTCCCGCGGACTTTCAAGTCCCGGAGATGTACACCGACCCGACCGGTAAGTACAAGTTGAAGCCGCTAGGGCCGCAATACGCTTCCCACGATTACAAGGCTTACATGAGCTCGATCGAGCATCTGCAAAAGACCTTCTCTTACTCGACGAACTGGCCCAAGCCCGGCATTACGATGGCCGAGGCGATTGCCGATGTGGAAGGCGAGTTGAAGGGCTTTCAGGCGCGGCGTAAGTTTACGTATGCAGTGCTCAACATGACGGAGACCTTGGAGCTGGGTTGTGTTTACATTAGTCCGAGCCCGAAAGAGGGCTACGACGCGCAAGTACGAATGTGGGTAACGCAATTCCAGTACGATCTTGGTTTTGAGAAGACGCTTTATCAGGACATGCGGGCGTGGATCAAGTCCCGCTGGCCTTTCGAAAAAGTTGCGTTCCTCGGTCACGAGATCCAGCGGGACGCCTATCGTGCTCTGCCGAACAAGCCTAAGAATTAGTCTGCTCTTGCTAGCGGTTTCGGGTCTGCCGGCCCAAGAAGCCGAGCGCCGCCGCCGCATCGAACTTGTTTCGAAACTGCCTGGATTTGCCTCGTTGTGGGATTTTGTGGCGAAGAAGGGGGATCATTTCGACGCCATTCAGCCGAGGGCTTCGAAGTTTGACTTCCATTTAGAGCCCTTGAACCCGGTGCGCGAGTTCTGGGGTGAAGGGCGTGCCGCGACGATGGATGACTTTCCGTTGCTGGGCCGTGGACCTTTTGGTCAGGCGATCCGCATTCGGCCAGAGACGGACGCGACTTTTCGCCCCACGCTGATCGTCCCGCGCGCCAGATTGCACGATTCGCCGATTGATGTGAAGGGTCCAGGGAAGAGCGTCACTCTGGTCGCCTGGATTATTCGTGAGTCTGGGAATCACGCTATCGCCGGTATATGGCACGAAGGCACGGATTTGAAGGAGCGAGCCGGTGAGGCTAAACGGGTGGAGCCCGGCATGCGTCAGTACGCTTTGTTTACGGGTTTGGCGGCGAACAACGGCGCCTCCGCCGCGCATGTCTCCGAGAATGGTGGGGCTTCGTTTGGCGACAAGTATGCTCGCAATCTTTCGGTGACCAAGCAGGTGATCGCGCCTCGCAGCGAGCCGAATGGGGACTTCGATGTGATCGCGATGGTTTTCGACAATAAGAAAAATACGGTGACGTCTTATCTCAATGGCGTGGCCGACGAATTCTGGATCGACAATCCGCTGGAGCATCCTTTCTTCCAATGGCCCGCCAAGGCTTGGCCGCGGGAGTACAACCCGCCGAAGTCTTTCGTCAGGGTCGATGGTGGGAAGCTACGCGCGCTGAAGGTAAACCCATACTACTTTCCGCACGACCTTTACACCCCGCCGTCGATCGAACGCGGAGGTCCTTTTACCATTAGCCGGGTGATCCATTCGAGCCGAGCCGTCGGGTCCACTGGGTGGATTGGGGGAGTCGCCGTTTTTGCCCGGCCGCTTAGTTCGGCGCAGATTCGGCGGTTGACGGAAAGCTCTCGCAGTCCGATTATTCTAAATGCCGCACGGTAGAAGCGATTCGGATTGATTGACTTGGAGCAGAAAGTGAATGCTCTGCGGTAGGCGGAGCGTTTGCATCCTGCTAAGTCTAAGAACAATATCCACAGCGGTCGATAATTTTCCACAGTCATTTTGTTGCGGTTTTGTTAAGTATCCTTGAATCAATGAGTTGGGCTGTGGATTCCTCTGTGCAAAAACGGGTACGGAAGTGTCCGAATTCAGCCCTTCCGGTAACTCGTTGTCCCATATACAGTTATTTTTCTTGATCGTCCCCAATTCCTTGTGTCATGATCGCAGGGCAAACAAGAAGAGCTGCGCCCCCGCCGTGTTGCGCGCATCCTATAAAGATCAAGAGGTTTTGTTCCTATGGGCCAAATCGCCGTAGCGGTCGGATCGAAGATCCCATCCGCTAAAGTCTCTCTCCCCGTCACGCAGCGCTCCGGAGTATCCTTCCCGCGCTTTTTCACCGCGAAACTCGCACCCCACAAGACTCCTTATGACGAAGTCGTTTGGGAAACCCGCACTGCAACGATCGGGAATGCTTCCGGCGCGGTTGTGTTTGAACAGCGTGATGTGGAGGTGCCGGCGGATTGGTCGCAGACGGCGACGAATATCGTTGCGAGCAAGTATTTCTACGGCAAGATGGGGTCGGCGGAGCGCGAAACGAGCGTACGCCAGTTGGTGCATCGGGTAGTGGACACGATTACCGAGTGGGGCAAGAAGGACGGCTACTTCAAGACGCACGACGATGCAGAGAACTTCCGGCATGAGCTCGCGCATTTGATGTTGCATCAGAAGGCTTGTTTCAATTCGCCGGTTTGGTTTAACGTCGGCGTGCAGGATCAACGTGGCTATGGTTGGGTGTGGGACGAATCCAAGCAGCAACTGCGGAAACTGCAGGCCGGCGAGCATCGTCCGCAGTGTTCGGCCTGTTTTATCAACTCGGCTGGGGATTCACTGGAGAGCATTTTGGAGTTGGCTAAGACGGAAGGAATGTTGTTTAAGTGGGGTTCCGGGACGGGTTCGAATTTGTCGAACTTGCGGGAAGAGGATGCGATTTTGTCCGGGGGCGGGAAAGCGAGCGGGCCGTTGAGCTTTATGAAGGGCTTCGACGCTTTTGCTGGTGTGATCAAGTCCGGCGGTAAGACGCGGCGGGCGGCGAAGATGGTGATCCTGAATTCCGACCACCCGGACATCAAGGATTTCATCTGGTGCAAGGCCAAGGAAGAGAAGAAGGCGCATACGTTGATTGAGGCGGGCTACGATTCGTCGATCGATGGCGAGGCGTATGGCAGCGTGTTTTTCCAGAACGCGAATAACAGCGTGCGGGCTGACGACGCGTTTATGCAGGCGGTGGAGAAGGACGGGGAGTATTGGACGAAGTCGCGAATTAACGGGCAGGCGAAGGACCGTTATCAGGCACGCGAGCTTTTCCGGCAAATCGCGGAGGCCACTTGGCAGTGCGGCGATCCGGGCATGCAGTTCGACACAACGATAAACGCTTGGCACACCTCCAAGGCGACGGCGCGGATCAACGCTTCGAACCCTTGCAGCGAGTACATGTTCTTGGACGATTCGGCTTGTAATCTCTCGAGCTTGAATCTGATGAAGTTCCTGGGACCGGATGGGCGCTTCGACGTTGTTGCGTTTCGGCATGCCGTGGACACGATGATTTTGGCGCAGGAAATTCTGGTGGACAACGCGAGCTACCCCACGGAGCGGATTGGGCAGAATAGCCATGAGTTCCGGCCGTTAGGCCTGGGCTATGCGAACCTGGGGAGTTTATTGATGTCGATGGGCCATCCTTATGATTCGGATTCGGGGCGGGATCTGGCGGGGGCGGTGACGGCTGTGATGTGCGGGCAGGCTTATTTGACGAGCGCGCGCATTGCCGAGGCCGTGGGGCCTTGTGCCGGGTATGCCGTTAATGAGGAGTCTTTCCTGGGCGTCATTCGCATGCACCGCGATAGCGTGGCGAAGATCAACAGCAGCAACGTGCAAGCGGACCTGCTGTCCGCGGCGCACGACACTTGGAGCAACGCTTATGAGGCGGGACGCGGGGCGGGTTATCGCAATGCACAAGTCACGGTGATCGCGCCGACGGGCACGATCGGCTTCATGATGGACTGTGACACGACAGGCATCGAACCGGAACTGAGCCTGGTGAAGTACAAGAAGCTCGTTGGCGGCGGCGTCATCAAGATCGTGAACAACACGGTGCCGCAGGCGTTGATCAAGCTGGGTTATTCAGCCGAGCAAGTGGAGAAGATCGTCAGCCACATCGACGCCACGGGCACCATTGAAGGCGCGCCCGGGTTGAAGGATGAGCATCTGGCGGTTTTCGATTGCAGCTTCCGGCCGCAGAATGGCAAGCGCTTCATTCACCATATGGGGCACATCAAGATGATGGCGGCGGCGCAGCCGTTTATCTCCGGGGCGATTTCAAAGACGGTGAATATGCCGGAGGAATCGACAGTCGAAGACATCATGGATGCCTACATGCAGAGTTGGAAACTGGGCATTAAGGCAGTGGCGATTTATCGCGATGGATCGAAGAAGGCGCAGCCGCTTTCGAGCGGGACCGGCAAGGGCGAGAAGAAGGCTGCGGCGGTGGCCGGGCCGGTGGAAGTGAAAGTTGTCGAGAAGATCGTTTACCAGCCGAAGCGGCGGAAACTGCCCGAGGAGCGGCAGGCGTTGACGCATAAGTTCTCAATCGCCGGCCATGAGGGTTACATTACCGTTGGCTTGTTCGAGGACGGGACGCCCGGTGAGATCTTTATATCGATGGCGAAGGAGGGCTCGACGATTTCGGGCCTGATGGATAACTTCGCTACGGCGATTTCGTATGGATTGCAATACGGTGTGCCGCTGAAGTTTTATGTAGACAAGTTCTCGCATGTTCGTTTTGAGCCGAGCGGCTGGACGGGGAATCCGCAGATTCCCTATGCGAAGTCGATCATGGATTATATTTTCCGGTGGCTGGGATCCAAGTTCCTGGGGCCGGAGTATGCGCTGGGCGAGGCCGGTGAGTCCATGAAGCTGAAGCCGACGGAGGAGAGTCCGCAGCAGGAACTTTTTGCGCCGACGGCGGCCGATGCGCCGGCGTGCAGCGAGTGCGGCGGGATGATGACGCGCAACGGGTCTTGCTACAAGTGTGAGAACTGCGGGAGTACTTCGGGTTGTAGCTAGGGCTTTGGCCGTGCATTTGACTGCATGCGAGTAAGACGCTATCTTACCTGTATGCGGACTACTATTTCGAGCAAGGGGCAGATCGTCCTGCCGGCGGAATTTCGCCATCAGGATGGGATTGAAGCGGGGCAGGAGTTTGAAGTCGAGCGGGTTGAGGCGGGTGAGTACCGGCTTAAGCGTCGCGAAGCGCCACCCAACCAAGGCCTGATGGATTGGTTGCATTCTTGCCCGGAACCGGGATTTTTTGAGCCCATTCCATCCGAATCCACGGATACTTTGTGAAGTTTCTCGTAGACGCAAACGTCTTGAGTGAACCGACAAAGCCGGATCCCGATCCGCTCGTCGACAGATGGCTCTCCATCCACGTAAGGGATCTTGCCATTAATCCGATCATCCTGGGCGAGATGAAGTTCGGAATCCTCAAGATGCCTCAAGGGGCGAAACGGACTAGGTTGTTGAAGTGGTTCGATTCTGGAATCATGAAAATCACCTGTTTGCCTTGGGATTCCGAGTCGGGCTTGTTCTGGGCGGACCTCGTTGCCCGGCTCCACAAGGCTGGTAGACCCATGCCGGTTAAGGATAGTCTGATTGCAACGACGGCTCTTCTTCACAACCTAAGCGTGGTGACACGCAACGAAGCGGATTTCGCGCATTGCGGTGTCCGCGTGATAAATCCCTTTCGGCGCTAACTGATTGGCGCCTTTGCGGGCGAAACTATAAGAATGCGTCTCGCCCTGTTGCTGAGCGCTTGCGCGGCGTTTGCGCAACAAGCTAGCAACTCCAACCAAACCCTGATCGTTACCGGCTCCTATGAGCCCATCCCCTTGGAAGAAACCGAACGTTCGGTGCGCGTCATTCCCGCGCGGCAGATCAACATTTTGACCGCTTCAGTAGCCGATTTGTTGCATCTAGATCCTTCGCTCGATTTGCGCGGGCGTGCGCCGCTGGCGGTGCAAAGTGGGCTGTCTATCCGCGGGGGAAGCTTTGGGCAGACGCTCGTGCTTTGGAACGGTTTTCGCCTGAATAGCGTGCAGACTTCGAATTTGAGCATGGACTTGCCCGTTCCCTTGGAAGCGATTTCGCAGGTGGAGGTGTTGAAGGGGTCCGGCTCCACTCTCTACGGCTCGGATGCCACGGCTGGTGTATTGAACGTGATCACGGCAGCACCGGAGGCGCCGGAGTTTCGCGTTCGGACGGGGTACGGCAACTTCGGCACGCAACAGCAGCATGCGTCGCTGGCATTTCGCTTCAAGTCCATCTCGCAACACTTCACTGCGGCGCGGGATTTTTCGACGGGCCACTTGCCCAATCGCGACTTCCGCAATTTATCGCTTGCCTCGCAGACAAATTGGCGTCGCGGCGAGATCCTGCTTGGCTATAACGACCGGCCCTTTGGCGCGGAACAGTTCTACGGCAACTTCAACTCCTGGGAACGCACGAAATCCTGGTTCGCCGCGATGCGCCAGGGCGTTGGTGAGAAAACCGAGGCGAGCTTCGCGTATCGGCGTCATGCCGATCTTTTCGTGCTTTACCGCGACCGCCCGCAGGTCTATACGAACCGCCATATCGCGGAGACTTATCAGGCTGCGCTACGCCGTCGCGAGGACTTCCGTAATTATGGCGGACTGCATTACGGGGCCGAGTTGATCGCCGACCGCATCGATTCCAACAATCTTGGCCTGCACTCGCGGGCGCGTTCGGCCGCATATGTGGCCTATGATCTTCGTGCCTTGCGGCGATTCTCGCTAACGGCTGGACTGCGTGACGAGATCTATTCGAATATGCGCCATCAATGGAATCCTTCACTGGGCTTAGGCTACTGGCTATCCGGCAAGGCCAAACTGCGAGCTTCGTTGAGCCGTGCGTTCCGGCTTCCTACTTATACGGATCTTTACTATCGAGATCCCGCGAATGAAGGGAATGCGCTCTTGCGGCCGGAGAAGGCATCGACGTATGAGGGTGGACTGGATTTGCACTTGCAGGACGAGTCCCGCATATCGCTGACGCTTTTCACGCGCCGCGAGACGGACGGCATCGACTACGTTCGGAGTTCTCCCACTGCCATCTGGCGTGCTACTAATTTTCAGGCCTTGAACTTCACGGGCGTGGAAGCTGCCTGGGTTCGTACGTTCCAACGGATTCATCGCGTGGAGTTGGCGTATACGAGTTTGACGGGTTCGCAGTCGGTGTTGGATGGAATTCAGTCCAAGTACGTTTTCAATTATCCGCGGCACTCGGGTGTTGCGAGTTGGCAAGCGCTATTGAAGAACGGCCTGCTGCTCCGGTCGCGGCTGGGCGCGCTAGAGCGCTATGGACGCAACCCGTATGCGGTTTGGGATGTCTTTGCCGCTTACCAGAAGGGCCGGTATCGCCCGTACCTGCAACTGTCCAACTTGACAGCAACGCGTTACGAGGAATTCATCGGCATCCGGATGCCGGGGCGGTCGTTTCTAATGGGCTTAGAATTTCGCTTATGAGGCTGCACTTCTATCTTTTCTTCTTCGCCACTCTGGCCTTTCCACAGCGGCCGGCGATCAATACCGACGAAGCGAAGGTGGGGCCTTATACTTTGCCCGATCTCGAGGCGAAGTCGAAGAAGGATTGGGAGACGCGGCGGCGGCCGGAGTTGTTGGCGGCTTTTGCGGCCAACATTTACGGCGTTACTCCCAAGATCGAGACCAGGATGCGGGCGGAGGTGACTGCCGTCAAGAAGGATGCGCTGAACGGATTGGCGACGCGGTCGTTGATTACCTTGCACCTTTTCGAGGACCCCGCAGCGCCCAAGATCCATTTGATGCTGTATGTCCCAAATGGTGCGACGAAGCCGGCGCCCACTTACCTGGGTTTAAACTATCTCGGCCTGGGCAGTCTTGAGGCGGACACTTCCTTGCCGATGACGGATAAATTCGTGATCACCAATCCGGAGAAAGGGGTCGTCAACAATCGCGTCACGGAGAAGACCCGTGGATCTCATGCTTCCCGTTGGCCACTGGAAATGGCGTTGCGGCGCGGCTATGCTGTCGCTACCTACTTTTACGGCGATCTGGAAGAAGACTATCCCGAAGGCTGGCGGGATGGGCTGAAGGGCTATTTGCGGAAGAACGCAGGCCAGTCGCTTGATGCTCCTGCCGCGCCAACGGAATGGGGATCGTTGGGCGTCTGGGCCTGGGGGCTGAGCCGTTGCCTCGACTATCTGCTAACCAATAAGGCGATCGATGCGAAACGCGTCGCCGTGTTTGGACATTCACGGCACGGCAAGACGGCGCTGTGGGCGGGCGCACAAGACGAGCGCTTCGCGGCGGTGATTTCGAACGATAGCGGCGAAGGTGGCGCTTCGATCACGCGGCGTAATTTCGGCGAGCACATTGCCCTATCGGTTTACGCAGCCGCGCGCTGGTACTGCCCGAACTATAAGAATTTCGCCGGACGTCCGGAAGCGCTGCCCACGGACCAACACATGCTGGTCGCCTTGGCCGCTCCGCGCCCGGCGTATGTGGCGAGCGCCACCGAGGATCTTGGCGCGGACCCGAAAGGGGAATTCCTCGCCGCGCTGCATGCGGCGCCAGCCTACAAGCTTTATGGTTTTCGGGGGCTGGAAGTGGAGGCGATGCCCCCGCCGGACCGGCCGGTTGGCCATCGCATTGGCTACCACGTGCGGACGGGTATTCACGACATTACCGCTTACGACTGGGAGCAGTTTTTGAATTTCACGGACAGAAATTGGGGGAGGCCTTAAGCCTCGAAGCGCGGGCGGCTGAGGTGGTAGAGCGCGCGGCCGGGAAGTAGTTGGACGGCGTAGGGGGCGATGGGCCAGCGCAAAGACTTGCGTAGCAGGCTGGAAATTGAGTAGGGCGAGCCCAACAGTTCCCGGGCAGCGAGCCGGTGTTGCTCGATGGACTTGCCATCGTGCAGGCTGCGCGCGGCGAGGCGTCCGGAAAGCAGGGCGCAGAGCATGCCGGAGCCGGTGAAGGGATCGGTGAAATTCAGGGCATCGCCGGCGGCGTAGCCTTGGGCATCGGCGGCGGCGCCGTAGGCAAGAGGACCGGTGAACTGCCAATCCATAGCGAGTTGACAACCTTGGAGACGCGGGGCGAGATGCGGCTGGCTGAGTAGGAATTCGAGGGCGTCCCAGTTATGGCGTTTGAGGTCGGCCTCGCTGGCCAGGCCGCAAACGTTGGTGAGGCCGTCTTCAATGGGGTTGACGCCGGTGTAGCCGCTTTCGTGAAAGTACAACTCGACGGCGTCGTTCTGACGGCCGCGGATGTGCACCTTGTAGCCGAACTGGCGCGCGCCCTTCACCTGCGCGCTCTTGCGTCCGTAGGCGAGGATGGCCTTAGGGTGAGGAGTGCGTGCTTCGTTGACGAAGCGGGCGCCTTGGCGCTGGGCGGAGGCGAGAAGCGCCGCATCGAGTTGATAGCGGCTGATGCCGAAGGCGGGGCGGGGAAGCGTGAAGTCCTTGCGAGCGTTCCGCCAAATCAGCGATACGCGGTGGATGAATTCATAGCGCAGGTCGCCGAGGGCAAGTATCCATGGAGCTGCCTGCGGATCGAGGAATTCGCCGCAGACCTTGTGGCGCGGAAATTTCGACTTGTCGAAGAGATTAACTTCGTGGCCGAGAGATAACAGTTCGAGCGCCGCAGCCGAGCCGGCAAGCGAAGCGCCGATGATCTCGATCATGCGCTATGCGCCGCTGGACGGCGTTTCCTGCTTGAAGCGCTTCAGGACTTCGGCGATCGGGCGCGGATACCAGGTGGGCTCGGTGTAGCGAAGCTGGGATTCGCGGCGGCTCGCGTCTTCGAGCTTTTCAATGGCCTGATGGGGACGGCCGGCGAGCCAGAGCAGGTGTCCGTCGAGTTCCTGGCGCGCGACGACGAGTTCTTCGGGAACGCTGAAGTTCGTCAGGCGCAGATATTCGCCGAGGGCCTTGTCCATTTGGCGGGCGTGGTCGCGAGCGGCGGCGAGGTCTTTGGTTTGGTGCACGGCAGCAAGGCCTTGGAGCCAATGACGCCAGGCGACGAAGCGCGGCTGATTGATGGCGGGGATGAAGGACTTGTCGTTAGCCAAGTCCCAAAGTTCGTGTTGCGCGATGGTGCGTAGGGCGGCGAAGAAGCCTTGGCGGTAAGCGCCCGTTACGACGTCGGGCTTGGCGGCATCGTTGGGGTTGTCGCCATAAGCAAGCAGGTGTTTCGCGGTGCCGAGGGCCTTTTCCTTTTGGCCGTCCATCGAATAGACCATAGCCAGGAAATGGACGTTATGGCCGTGGTGGCCAAGGCCGTACTCCTTGTCCGCGGACATGTAGCTCAACTCCAACTGCATACAGGAAGCGAAGGCTTGTTGGGCTTC
>VFQP010002403.1_pt1 | contig 21005 bp, 23 predicted proteins | sample 3512351 | NCBI WGS metagenome assembly VFQP01 (sample SAMN10412372, study PRJNA504923) | tailings metagenome | isolation source: Relicate 1 Philex TSF1 revegetated site | place: Philippines: Tuba, Benguet | collected 2017-08-29
GGTGCCTCGAAACTCAGCGTGTCGAGCAGGCGTTCCAGCACGGTGTGCAGGCGACGCGCGCCGATGTTCTCCTGGCGCTCGTTGACGTGCGCGGCGATCTCGGCGAGCCGCTCCACGGCATCCGGTGCGAACGTCAGGTCCACGCCCTCGGTGCGCAGCAGCTGCACGTACTGCGTGGTCAGCGCCGCCTTGGGCTCGGTGAGGATGCGGACGAAATCGGCCTTGGTGAGTGCGGTGAGCTCGACCCGGATCGGAAAGCGGCCCTGCATTTCAGGAATCAGGTCGCTGGGCTTGGCGAGATGGAACGCACCGGAAGCGATGAACAGGATGTGGTCGGTCTTCACCGAGCCGTACTTGGTGCTGACCGTGCTGCCTTCGACCAGCGGCAGCAGATCGCGCTGCACGCCTTCGCGGCTGACGTCGGCGCCGCTGCTGCCGCCCTCGCTGCGCTTGGCGACCTTGTCGATCTCGTCGATGAAGACGATGCCGTGCTGCTCGCAGGCCTCGATCGCCGCCTCGCGCACGTCGTCCTCGTTGACGAGCTTGCCGGCCTCGTCCTCGATCAGCTGCGGGCGTGCGGCGCGGATCGTGAGCTTGCGCTTGTGGGTCTTGCCGCCGCCGAGGTTGGCGAACATCTGCCGCAGCTGCTGGCCCATTTCCTCCATGCCCGGCGGGGTCATGATGTCCATGCCCTGCCCGGCGCTGAGTTCGAGTTCGATCTCGCGATCGTCGAGCTCGCCGGCGCGCAGCTGACGACGCAGCTTCTGCCGCGTCTCCGATTCCTTCGACGACGGCTCGGCGCCGATGTCGACGGTCGCGGTCTGCGCGCCGAAGCCGAACGCCGGCTGCGGGGGCTCGCGCCTCGGCAGCAGGGCGTCGAGGATGCGGTCCTCGGCGCGCTCCTCGGCCTGCGTGCGCACGCGGACCTTGGCCTGCTCGCGATACAGCTTGACCGCGGTGTCGGCGAGGTCGCGGATGATCTGCTCGACGTCCTTGCCGACGTAACCGACCTCGGTGAACCGCGTGGCCTCGACCTTGACGAACGGTGCGTTGGCGAGCGTCGCCAGGCGGCGCGCGATCTCGGTCTTGCCGACGCCGGTCGGACCGATCATCAGGATGTTCTTGGGCATGACCTCGTTGCGCAGATCGTCACTGAGCTGTGCGCGGCGCCAGCGGTTGCGCAGCGCGATCGCGACCGCGCGCTTGGCCGCGGTCTGGCCGACGATGTGGCGGTCGAGTTCCTGCACGATCTCGCGCGGGGTCATGGTGGAAGAGTCGTGATTGGTCATTTGTGATTCGTGATTCGTAAAAGCGGAATTGAGCGGCGGGCAGGACTCGGCGGTGATCCGGCTGTTTCGAATCACGAATCACCAATCACGAATCACAGTTCTTCGACCACCACATTGCGGTTGGTATAGATGCAGATGTCACCGGCGATGTTCAGCGCCTCGGTCGCGACCGTGCGGGCATCGAGATCGGTGTGCGCGAGCAGCGCGCGCGCGGCGGACAGCGCGTAGGAGCCGCCGGACCCGATCGCGATGATGCCGTCGTCGGGTTCGATGATGTCGCCGTTGCCGCTGATGATCAGCGAGGTCTCGGCATCGGCGACGGCGAGCAGCGCCTCGAGCTTTCCGTAGCGGCGATCGGTGCGCCAGTCCTTGACCAGCTCCACCGCCGCGCGCACCAGCTGGCCGCCGTGCTGCTGCAGCTTGCCTTCGAAGAGTTCGAACAGGGTGAACGCATCGGCGGCGGCGCCGGCGAATCCGGCGAGCACCTTGCCCTCGCCCAGACGCCGCACCTTGCGCGCGTTGCCTTTCATGATGGTGTGGCCGAGCGTGACCTGGCCGTCGCCGGCGACGACCACCTTCCCGCCCTTGCGGATCGAGACGATCGTCGTGGCGTGGAATACGTTGGGATTCTGGCTGGGGTCCATGCGGCCTCCGTGGATCGAATCCACTGGATGGGGCCGGCCGGCGGCGGATCAAGCGGGGGCGGCAGGCCGCCGCTCAGGCTTTGCGCTTCGCCCGCGGATGCGCGGCGTCGTAGACCTTGGCCAGATGCTGGAAATCGAGGTGGGTGTAGATCTGCGTGGTCGCGATGTCGGCATGGCCCAGCAGCTCCTGCACGCCGCGCAGGTCGCCCGAGGATTCGAGCACGTGGCTGGCGAAGGAATGCCGCAGCAGGTGCGGATGCACCCGCTTGAACAGCCCCTGACGCTGGGCCAGCAGCCGGATCCGCAGCTGCACCGCGCGCGCGGTGATCGGACCACCCCCGCGCCCCGGGAACACGGGGGCCTGCGCCGCGCCGCCGCAGTCGGCGCGCCAGTCCGCCAGCGCCCGGCAGGCGTGGCTGCCCACCGGCACGCTGCGCTGCCTGCTGCCCTTGCCGAGCACGGTCACCAGACCGGCATCGAGATCCAGATCGCGCCAGCGCAGCGCCACCAGCTCCGACAGACGCAGGCCGGAGGAATAGAAGAGTTCGAGCAGCGCGCGGTCACGCAGGCCGAGCGGCGCCTCGACCGGCACCTCGACCAGCTGGGTGGCCTCGTCGACATCGAGCACCTGCGGCAGATTGCGCGGCGCCTTGGGACCGCGCACGCCCGCTGCCGGATTGGCGGCGATATGGCCGTGCTTGAGCAGCCACTGGTAGAAGCTGCGGCAGGCCGAGAGCCGGCGTTGCAGGCTCTTGGGCGACAGGCCACCGCGGTGCCCGGCGGCCACGAAGGCACGGATGTCGTCGCCCTGCAGCGCACGCAGTTCACCGCGGCCGGCCGCCTCGGTCCAGGACACGAGCGCGGCCAGGTCGCGGCGGTAGGCATCGAGCGTGTGCGCCGACATCCGCCGCTCGACCTGCAGGTGCGCGAGGAAGGCGTCGACGTCGGCGTGCATGGTCGGGCTCAGGCGGCGAAACGCCGCATCGCGGCTGCGAAGGCCTCACCCATCATGCGCAGGAACAGCGTGCCCATGCCGGGATAGAAGCGATTGGCGTCGCGACTGCCGACGGCGACCAGACCGATGCCGGCCAGTGGCAGCAGTGCGCTCGACTGCACCTCGTCCACGCGCGGCCCGTAGAGCAGCGACTGCTTGTCCGGATGCAGGCGGCCGCACAACGGCTCCTCGTCCTTGAGGCAGTCGGTGAACGGCTGCAGCGCGCGGTCGTCGCGCGCGACGATCTGCACCCAGTCCTCCTCCAGCCCGGGCACCGGCGCGAACAGCACGATGCGCACCAGATCGCCGTTGAAATCCTCCGCCAGCGTCGCGGCCAGTGCACGCACCGTCGACGCCGGGTCGGACTGGCGCATCAGCGCCAGCGTCAGCTGGTGCGTGCGCACGGCGAGGCGCTCGTTCTCCTGGGAAATCGCGTAGAGATCGCGCAGGCGCTTGGACAGCTCGCGGTTCTTGTCGCGCAGGACTTCGAGCTGGTAGCTGGCCAGCGAGGCCGCCGGCCCGTCCTCGCGCGGGACCACGAGCGTCAGCGCCAGGTCGGGGAATTGCTGCAGGAACTTCGGCTGGCGACGCAACCACGCTGCGACTTCGTGGGCACCGAGGGTCTCGGTCGTCTCGCTCATGCGTGCATCCTCATGTCCACCACTCCCCTTCGAAAACGAATGCCGCCGGCCCGGACATCGTCAGCGTGGCGGTGTCGGCCGGCCAGTCGATGTCGAGCGTGCCGCCCGGCAAGGCCACCGCGACCGAGCGCGCGCAGCGCCCCCGTCGCACCAGCACCGCCACCGCCGCGCATGCGCCGCTGCCGCAGGCCAGCGTTTCCCCGACGCCACGCTCGAACACGCGCAGGCGCACGTGGCCGGCATCGAGCACCTGCACGAAGCCGACGTTGACCGACTCGGGAAACCAGGCGGAGGCCTGGACGGCACGGCCGATGCGCTCGACCTCGGCGACCTCGATGTCGTCGACTTCGAGCACCGCGTGCGGATTGCCCATCGACACCGCACCCAGGGCCAGCGTGCCGACGCCGTCGACCGGCAGCGCGTACAGGGCCTGCGCCGCATCGACGCCGGCCATCGGAATGCGCGCCGGTGCGAACTCGGGCACCCCCATCGCGATGCGGAACGCATCGCCGTCGCGGCTCACCGGATGACGACCGGCGGGGCTGTCGAGCGCGAAGGTCTCGTCCGCGACGCCGTCGCGCACCAGCCAGGCCGCCACGCAGCGCGCGCCGTTGCCGCATTGCTGCGAGGCCGACCCGTCCGCGTTCCAGATGCCGTAGCGCGCGACCGCGCCGGCCGCCGACGGCGGCTCGATCGTGAGGATCTGGTCGCAGCCGACGCCGGTGTGGCGATCGGCCAGCGCGCGGCACAGCGCGGCGTCCGGGGCGGGCGCGCCGTGGCGCAGGTCCAGCACGACGAAATCGTTGCCGGCCCCGTGCATCTTGGTGAAGCGCATTGGCGGTCGTGACGGCGACATCGGACTGCGATCGGGCGCGGGACGCGCGGCGTCCGCCTGCTCAGGGCGTGCCGGTGGCGGCGGGCACGTCGCGGATCAGCGGCACCGACGGCGCGGCCGCCGGCTCGACGGTCTCGTCGGTCGTATCCGCGTCCTCGTCGTCCCAGCCCGCATCCTCCTGGGCATCGAGCTGTTCCCGGGTCGGAATCGAGCCCTTGAAGATGTAGCGCCCCCGGTCCTCGGGCGGCACCTGGGAGGGCTGCAGGAGATCGGCCTTGTTGCCGCAGGCGGAGAGCAACAGCGCGGCGGCGAGGAGCAACGGAAGACGGGTGTGCATGCGGCGGAGTGTACCCGGCGCCGGCGCGCAGGACATCTCCGCGCGCCGCGTCGCAGGCCGTGCGGACGCCCCGTGCACCAAGGGTCGCCCCCAGATTGTGGGCACGGCTCGCGCTGCCGACACTGGCGCCGTCTCCCCCGGCAGAACCGACGATGGGCATTCTCGATGGACTGGGCAACGCCGCCGCGCAGGCCGGCGGGTTCTTCAAGGGTGCCGGCGAGGTGCTCTGGGAGACCGGCGAAGGTGTGGTCACGCTCGGCGGCAACGCGCTCAAGGCCGGGTACGACCTGAGTCCGGCGGGTTACGCCGTCGACGGCGTGACCGGCCTCTACGCACGCGCCACCGGCGATACCCTCGATGCGCCCGACTGGCTGCCTTCGGCCGCGCGCGGCGGCGAGCGCATGGAAGCGGCCGCGGAGGTGTTGGTCACGCTGGCCCGCAATCCGGAGCTGCTGGTGGACGCGGTGTTCGATCCCATCCAGGCCGACTGGCAGGCCGGGCACTACGGCGAGGCCATCGGCCGCGGCGCCACCGAGCTGGTGCTGGCGCTGGTCGGCACCAAGGGCGTCGACAAGGCGGCCAAGGGCGCGAAGGTCGCCGATGCGGCCGACACCGCCGCCGATGCCGCGCGCGTGGCCGCGCAGGCTGACGATCTCGGGGATGCAGGCCGCACCGCGGCACGCGCCGCGGACGACGCGGACCTGGCGAAGATCGTCGCCGATGCCGAAACCGGCCGCACCGTCGGCGGCCGCCCGGTGCTGGCCTTCGAATCGATGGACGACTTCAACGTCGCGGCGAATGCGGCGCGTCCCGACACCGTCTACGAGTTCGGCACCTATCGCTGGACCACCGACGACCAGGCGCGCGTGATCCGCGCCGAGGGCCGGGTCGACCTCGAACCGGTCGGTCGCAACGATCCCGGGCTGCAGCGCGACATCGGCAACGAGGGCAGGCCCACCGACGTCGGCTTCCACGTGATCGCCGACCGTCTCGGCGGACCGACCAATCGCCTCAACGTCGTGCCGGGCAACGGCAAGCCGATCGGCGATGGCCTGCCCAACCTCAACAACGGCGACTACAAGCGCTTCGAAAACGAACTCGCGCGCCTGGCCGAGGCCGGGCACGAAGTGGATATGCGGGTATCGCCCCAATACAATCCGGGCAATACCAGCAACCGCCCCGACGCGTTCGTTGCCGAATACCGGGTGGATGGTGGCGACTGGATCGACCAGACCTTCCCCAACAAGTGATGCGACCGCCCCATGGATGATCTCAACGCCGCCTACGCCGACACCGTGCGGGAAGTCGCCGCCTGCGTGCGCGACGTGAACGACGGCGAATGGGGCACGCGCGACTGGCTGCGCCTGGTGGTGGACTTCGAGACCGAAGGCGGCGAATCGCCCCGCACCAGCAGCATCTCGTTCGCGATCGCGCGCGACGGCGATGGACCGCTCGAAAAGGTGGCCTTCCGCCTGTCACCCGCGGCCAAGGCGGGCTTTTCGCGGATCGCCCGCATCATGCAGGCCCAGAAGGGCCAGGCCTGGAGTACGAGCACGCTGGTGGTCGAGTGCGACGGCCGCTACGACTTCCAGTTCGCCTATACCCCGCCCTACCGGCTGTCGGGCCATCTCAACGACACGCGCTACCGCGATTATCTCGAGCGGTACAAGGCCGAAACCGGGACGCCCTGAGCCCGCAGGCGCCGCGCATCGCGCGGCGGGAACAGGCCGGAACGAGCAAACGCCAAGACGACCGCGTCGTGGGCGCGTGCCCACGCGTCACGTGCTGTGCCGGCCACACGCGCGCTCGCGCGTTTCCGCGCGGGCCGGTCGGTACACCCGATGCGCGCCTGCGCCGAGCCGCCGCACACCTACGGCGCCGGCGGCTCCGGCCGCAGCCACAGCCACGTCGCCACCGCCGCCATGCAGGCGATCGGCAAGGCGGTCATCCACCCGCGATGCGCCGGAATCAACAGCATCAGTGCGAGCAGGACGACCGCGCACGCGGCCATCGTGGCGGACGCCATCCATTTCGCGCGACGGCTGACCGCGCCGTGCGCCTGCCAGTCGCGGATCGACAGGCCGAAGCGCGGGTGATCGAGCAGCCAGCGGTGCAGACGATCCGAACCGCGTGCCGCGGCCCAGGCGGCGATCAGCACGAACACCGTCGTCGGCATGCCCGGCACGAACACACCCACGATGCCGAGGCCGAGACTGGCATAGGCCAGCAGCCACCAGGCCCAGCGGAAGCGGGTACGCCCTTGCATGGCGCGCATTCTATGCGGCGGGGTGGCACGCGGCTGTGCAGCAGGCCGCGCCCCTGGACGCCCGCACGCCCCCCCACCCGCGGGATGGGGCGAGGTCGACGTCCGGGATTCTGCAGATCGGGCGCGGCCTCAGACGCCGTCGCCCGGGTCGGCCGGCCGCTCGACGCCTCCCGCGCGGCCTTCCGCCGCGGCGGAGGCCGCGGCTTGGGTCATTCGATGCTGCGCGCGTCCGGCACCCGCGACGGGTCCGCCGCCGACTGCGGCACGCGACGGATCTTGGAGATGTCGTAGCCCAGCGCCTCGATGCGCTGCATATGCGCGGCGTAATCCGCATCCGGAATCGACGGGGTGCGCGCCATCAGCCACACGTAATCGCGCTTGCTGCGGCCGACGATCGTCTGCTGGTAGTCGTCGTCGACGTAGACGATCACGTACTCGGCCTTGATCGGCCAGACGAACTGCATGCCCCAGATCGCGTTGCCGGTGCCCTCGCGCACGGTGCCCGTGGGGTGCAGCGTCTTGATCTTCTCGTCGAATCCGCCGTCGCGATAGCGGAACGTGGTGTCGACCTTGCCGTCGTCGCGCAGGGTGTAGGTCTCGACCGAGTCGTAGGCCTCGCGCTCGAGCCGGGTGGGGATCTGCGCGATCACGTACCAGTCGCCCATGAAGCGGGGCACGTCGACGTACGGCACGGGGGGAATCGGGTCTTTCACGTTGGCGCCTCCGCAGGCCGCGAGCATGCCGGCGGCGATGCCCGCGAGGATCAGGCCGGCGGCGTATCGCCGGTTCGTTGTGGTCATGGAAACGCTCCTGTCGTGGATGCGACGTCGTCGACGATTCAGGCGTCGCGGGCGAAGCGGTAATGCGCGACCAGCCACTCGCGTCCGTGGTCGTAGCCGAACAGCTCCGCGCACGACATCCAGAACATGCGCCAGCGCTGGAACCAGAGCTTCGCGCCGTCGGTGCCGTACGCCTGGTCGAGCACCGCCATCACCGCATCGCGGTGGCGGTCCTGGTTGGCCAGCCAGTGATTGGAGGTCTTCTCGTAATGGGTGCCGTCGAGCAGCCAGCGCTGCTGCAGCGACAGTCCCTGCTGGAAGTGCAGCAGCGTGTCGGCCGCGAGCATCAGCCCGCCGGTGAAGAAATGCCGGCCCATCCAGTTGTCCTCGCCCTCGGTTTCGTAGGGATACATCAGCGTGCGATGGGCGAAGATGTGCACGAACAGCTGTCCGCCCGGCTTGAGCCAGCTGCGGATGCGCTGCATCAGGATCTGGTAGTTGCGCATGTGCTCGAACATCTCGACCGAGACCACGCGGTCGAAACGCGCGGCGTCGAGCTCGAGCTGGTTCACGTCCCGGGTGATCACCGACACGTTGTGCAGGCCGCGCTCACGGCACTGCGCCTCGATGTGCTGGCGCTGCGGCGTGGAGTTCGACACCGCGGTGATGCGTGCGTTCGGGAAGCGTTCGGCCATCCACAGGGTCAGCGATCCCCAGCCGCACCCCAACTCAAGAATCTCCTGGCCGTCGGCGAGCGCCGCACGCTGGCCGTACAGGGCGAGCATCGCGTCTTCGGCCTCGTCCAGCGTTTCCTCGCCCGTGGGGTAGTAGCAGCTGCTGTACTTGAACCGCCGCCCCAGGCACAGACGGAAGAACGCGGGCGGCAACTCGTAATGCTGGGCATTGGCGGCGTCGGTGTGGATCGCCACCGGGCTGGTGCGCAGCGATTCGACCAGCTGCGCATAGCGGCGCGACTGTGCCTCGAGACCGCCAGCGCGCTCTTCGGCCAGACGCTGCGCGCACAGCCGGCGGATGCCCTGCCGCAGCAGGGCATCGGGCACCAGCCCACGTTCGGCCAGGCCGAGGACACCGGGGGCGGGCGCGTCGTGCGCCAGTTCGGCGCGGGCGATCGTGGTCATGCGGAACGTCCTTTCGAATGCTTGGGAAACCACGGGAACAGCATCGGCGTGGTGCGCTGGTACTCGCGGTAGTCGTCACCGCGGCTGCGCACCGCCTGCTGCTCGGTATAGGGAATGCCGCTGACGTAGCGCAGGAACAGGTACATCACCACCGGCCCGGCCAGTGCCAGCCACCACAGCGGCGACCCCGCCGCCAGAATCACGTAGGTCAGCCAGTGCAGCCATTCGAAGAAGTAGTTCGGGTGACGCGAGTAGCGCCAGAGACCGTCGCGACAGGTCTTGCCGCGGTTGCGCGGATCGGCGCGGAAATCGGCCAGCTGCCGGTCGGCCACCGCCTCGCCGCCGACGCTGATCAGCCACATCGCGATCGCACCCAGCAGCCACGGCGTGTCCGAGGGATTGGCGGCCACGGCGAGAAACGGCAGCGAGAACAGCGCGATCAACAGGGCCTGGGCCTGGAAGAACAGGAAGAACTTGCGCTGGTCGCCGTTCCAGTGCGCACGCAGGTACGCGTAGCGGCCGTCCTCGTCCTCGCGGCGGACGCGCTTCCACAGATGCACGGCCAGACGTGCGCCCCACAGCAGACCGAGCACCCCGAGCAGTGCGCGCGGCAGCGGCGCGCCGTCGCCCAGCGCCGCGGCCAGCACCGCCGCCACACCGACGCCGGCCGCCCAGACCACGTCGACGATGCCGGCATTGCGGCGCGTGCGCTGCCAGCGCCAGGCGAGCGTCATCGCGATCGCGGCCGCGATCCAGACCAGCAGCAGGGTCAGCCACGGCGTGCTCATGCCGCACCGCCAGGCGCGCGCACGTGACCGGGCTTGCCGAGCAGCAGATGGGCCACGCCGATGGAGCGTTCGCGAAACCCTCCCTCGCAGTACGCGAGATAGAACTCCCACATGCGCACGAAGCGCGCATCGAAGCCCTGGGCGCGCACCTCGGGCAGACGCGCCAGAAAGCGCTCGCGCCAGAGCTGCAGCGTGCGCGCATACGACGGACCAAAGTCCTCGAGCTGCAGCAGTTGCAGATCGCTGGCTGCGGTCTTGGCCTGCAGCATGGCCGACACCGAGGGAATGAAGCTGCCCGGAAAGATGAAGCGCTTGATGAAATCCACCGAGTCGCGCGCCTGCACGTAGCGGTGATCCTCGATCGTGATCGCCTGCACCAGCGCGATGCCGTCGGGCTCGAGCAGGGCGCCGAGCTTGCCGAAATAGGTGTCCAGGTACTGCGCGCCGATCGCCTCGATCATCTCGATCGACACCAGCTTGTCGTAGGTGCCTTCGAGATCGCGGTAGTCCTGGAGCAGCAGGGTCACCCGGTCCTCGAGGCCGGCCTCGGCGATGCGTGCGCCGGCCAGGGCGTGCTGCTCGCGCGAGATCGTCGTCGTAGTGACGTGGCAGCCGTAATGCTTGGCCGCGTGCAACGCGAAGCCGCCCCAGCCGGTGCCGATCTCGATCACGCGGTCACCGGGCGCCAGCGCGAGCGCGCGGCAGATGCGGTCCAGCTTGCGGGTCGACGCGACCTCCAGCGTGTCGTCCTCGTGCGCGAACAGCGCGGACGAATACATCAGGTCCGGGGAGAGAAACAGCTGGAAGAACGCATTGCCGAGGTCGTAGTGCGCGGCGATGTTGCGCCGGCTGCCCGCATGCGTGTTGCGGCGCATCGCGTTCCAGGCGCGCAGCGCGAGTCCACCGACGCGCGCGAGCCCGGTTTCCATGCGGTCGAGCAGGTCGCGGTTGCGCACCAGCAGACGCACCAGCCCCACCAGGTCGTCGCAGTCCCAATGGCCGTCCATGTAGGCCTCGCCCGCGCCCACGCTGCCGCTGGCCGCGGTCATCCGGTAGAAGGCGGGCGCGTGCACGCGCACGGTGACGGGACGCCCCGCGGACGTCTCGCCAAAGCTGCGCGTGCCCAGGCCGTCCTCGACCCGGAGGGCGCCCCCGCGCAGCTGCGCGAAGGTCTCCAGCAGGCGGGTGCGAAGCACGCGATCCAGCGCGCCGTAAGGGGAAGGCGCCATGTCGGCGACGAGGTCATTCATTGGGGGAAGTCCGAGCGAGGCGCGGGTGATCGTGCACCGGGGTGCGCTTGAGCCAGAGTTTCAGTGCCTGCCAGTGGATCGCGCCGACGACCTGGGCGGTCATCGCCGGATACCGCCACAGCACCCGCGCCAGCGACGCGCCGTCGAGCGGTCGCCGGCGCAGGCTGAGCGTGGCGTCGAACTCCGGTGCGCCGTCGTGCAGCACGTCCATGTGCACGTGCAGGTCCTCGGCCGGCGCGGTGAAGCGCCAGCGGTACGCACGCGCCATGGCCATGAACGGCGAGACGTGGAAGCACTTGTCGAAGTGCCACTGCAGGGCGCGCCCGCGCCGCTGGGCGGCGTCCACCGGCAGCACGTAGGCGTGGCGTTCCTTCCACGGGGTATTGGTGATTTCGGCGACCACGGTGTCGAGCGTGGTGCCGTCGGCGTGGTAGCAATAGTAGAAGCTGACCGGATTGAACACGTGGCCGAAATAGCGCAGATGGGTCAGCAGCCGGATCGGGCCGTCGGGCACACGCCCCGTCGCACTCTGCACGCGCCCGCGCACCGCATCGGCCAGCGACAGCGATGCGGGCCCCATGTAGTCGCTGCGCCGGAACTGGGCGAGGTTGGCGCGCCGGCTCGACCACAGCCAGCGGCGGTCGAACACGTGGTCCACTTCGTCGAGATCGAGCCAGAGCTGGACCATCCGGTAGCGGAACGCATGCGCGCGCGGCAGATGCCGGCGATGGCGCACGACGCCTTCGTACACCGCGCTGACGGTGGCGGTCGCGTCGCGATGGGGGGTCAGGCCGACGCCCACGACGCCTCCGGTGAAATTGCGGGCGCCGAGCGTGTCAGGGCGGCCGTCTGCACGGCGTCCACGTTCGGCCCGAGTCCGAAGGCCGCGGCCACCCGGGCCGCGCTGCGGATGCCGTCTTCGTGGAAGCCCCAGCCCCAGTACGCACCCGCGAACCAGGTATTGCGCACCCCCTGGATCTCGTCCGCACGTTGCTGGGCGGCGACCGCGGCGGCGTCGTGTACCGGATGGGCGTAGCGCATGCGGCGCAGGATCCGCTCCGGGTCGATCGCCTCGCTCCGGTTGAGGGTGACGATCAGCGGCTCGGGCGCATCGAGCCCCTGCAGCAGGTTCATGCAGTAGCTCACCGTGCAGGCCTGGGCCGGTGATGCCGGCACGTGTGCGTTCCACGCGGCCCAGGCCTTGCGCCGGCGTGGCAGCAGCCGCGCGTCGGTGTGCAGGACGACGTCGTTGGGCTGGTAGCGGATCGCACCGAGGATCGCGTGCTCGGACGCATCGGCATCGGCCAGCAGCGCCAGCGCCTGGTCGCTGTGGCAGGCCAGCACCACGCGGTCGAAGCGCCCGGTGCCGGCCGCGGTGGTGATCTCCACGCCGTCCGCGTCGCGGCGCACGGCCTGGACCGCGCAGCCGACGCGTTCCTCGACCCGCCAGCGCGCGCGCAGCGCGTCGATGTAGCGGGACGAGCCGCCCTGCACCACGCGCCATTGCGGCCGTCCCTCGACCTGCAGCATCTGGTGGTTGGCCATGAACTGCACCAGATACCGCGCCGGGAATTCGAGGATGCGCTGTGACGGCGACGACCACAGGGCCGACGCCATCGGCACCAGGTGCTCGTCGCGGAACGCGGCGCCGTAGCGCCGGGACTCGAGCCAGTCACCGAGCGACGGACCCGGGCCGGGACCGTCGAGCAGCGCCGGCGCCTCGCGGTAGAAGCGCGTGAGATCGCGCAGCATGCCGAGGAAGCGCGGCGAGAGCAGATTGCGCCGCTGGCAGAACAGGCCGTCGAGCGAGGTCGCGTTGTACTCCACGCCGCTCGCTTCGCTGTGGACCGAGAAACTCATCGTCGTCGGCACCGAGGCCACGCCGAGCGTGTCGAACAGGCCCGACAGCAAGGGGTAATGGTCCGGGTTGAAGACGATGAAGCCGGTGTCGACCGCGTAATCGCGTCCGCCGAGGTGGATGTCGTGGGTGTGCGTGTGCCCGCCGATCCGCGACTCGGCTTCGAACAGGGTCACCGCATGCCGCTGCGACAGCCACCACGCACTGGCGAGACCGGCGATGCCGGAGCCGACGACCGCGATGCGCAGGCTCATGCGCGTGCCTTCGCGTGCACCCAGGCCGGCACGGGTTTGAGATCACGCACCAGGCCACACCAGGACAGCACGGTCAGGCCGTACCAGGTCAGGTCGATTTCCCACCAGCGGAAGCCCTGGCGCACGGTGCCGGGAAAGAAGTGATGGTTGTTGTGCCAGCCTTCGCCGAAGGTCAGCAGCGCCAGCCACAGGTTGTTGCGGCTGTCGTCCCCGGTGTCGAACCGGCGGCTGCCATAGCGGTGCGCGAGCGAATTGATCGTCACCGTGGCGTGGAACAGCACCGTGGTCGAGATGAAGAAGCCCCAGACCAGCATCTGCGCGCCCGTCGTGCCGAGCCCGGGCGCGACGCGCTCGAGCAACGCGCCGAGCCCGTAGAGACCGAGTGCCAGCAGCACCGGCACCAGGGTGTCGAACCGGTCGAGCCAGCGCAGTTCCGGGTACTTCGCCAGGTCCGGGATACGCGACCAGTCGGTGCGGAAGCCCTCGCGCGTCAGGAACCAGCCCATGTGGCTGCGCCAGAACCCGTGCACGCGTGGCGAGTGCGGATCGCGCGCGGTTTCGGTGTGGCGGTGATGGTTGCGATGGTGCGCCGCCCACCACAAGGGGCCGCGCTGCACGCTGGCGGCGCCGACCAGCGCGGCGAGGAACTGCACCGCGCGCGAGGTGCGGAACGTGCGATGGGAGAAGTAGCGATGATAGAAACCGGTGATCGCGAACATCCGCAGCGCATACAGCGCGACCGCGACCAGCACGGCGACCGGGGACACACCGACCCAGAACACCGCCAGACAGGCCAGGTGCATCGCCAGGAACGGCACCGCACGCAGCCAGTCGATGCGGTCGTCGTCGCGTCCCTCGGGCACCGCCGCATCGGTATCGAACCAGCGGCGCACGTCGGCCCGAAGCGTACGCGGCGAAGACGGCGGGCTGCCGGCGTGCGGGTCGGGCATGGGGGTTCCTGCGGGGGGCGTTGTGCATACCTTACGGCGCAGGCCGACATTCGGATGCAGCGGGCAGGCTGACCGGGTCGCCCCCGGCACGCCGGCGGCGACGCGGACGCACGCGGTCGATGCATCGATACGCGTCGGGCCTCGGGCATCGGCGACGATTGCCGCGCCGGCGGTCACCCTCGACAATGCGGCATGGATATCTTCAAGGTCTTCACCCTCGAGGCCGCGCATCGGCTGCCCAACGTGCCGCCGGGCCACAAGTGCGCACGCCTGCACGGGCATTCGTTCCAGGTGGAGGTCCACGTCTCGGGCACGCCCGGCGCCGACAGCGGCTGGATCATGGACTTCGGCGACCTCAAGGCCGCATTCGCCCCGCTCCACGCACAGCTCGACCATCACTATCTCAACGACATCCCCGGGCTCGAGAACCCCACCAGCGAGATGCTCGCCATCTGGATCTGGGACCGGCTCGCCCCCACCCTGCCCGGCCTGAGCGCCATCGTCATCCGCGAGACCTGCACCTCGGGCTGCCGCTATACCGGCCCCGGCCGGTCCGCCTAAGCCCCTGATCCGGAAGCGGAAATGACCTGTTTACTGAACAGGCACCGACCGCTCGTCGGCATTTTGTTGCACTGCACCATGAGTGCGTTATGCTGCACCGCACAAACCCGGCAGTCCGCCGGCCCACGCAGGTAACCGCCATGTCCTACCAGTTCAACGAGCAGTTCACCGCCGCGTCGCGCCAGTTCGCCGATGCCGCCGCTCACATCAACCACATCGCGCTGCAGAACGTCGAGAAGATCGTCGGCGTGCATCTGTCGACCCTCAGCGAGAACGCCAACGCCACGTTCGCGTTCGCCAACGAGGCGATCGACGTGCGTGACCTCGACGGCCTCAAGGCCCTGTGGCCGAAGGGCGCACAGGTCGCGCGCGAGAACGTCGAGCGTCTCGTCAGCGCCAGCCAGGAAGTCATGGGCCACACCGTCAAGACGCACGAGGCGATCGCCGAACTCGCCAAGGCCCAGATCGAGGCGACCACCGCCGACGTCCGCGCCGAGGCCGAAAAGGTCGCGCGCAGCGCCGCCAAGGCCACCAAGCGCTGAGTGCAACGCGGGGCATCGCCCCGTGGATCGAACAGCCGGGCGCTCCCTCCCTCGCCCGGTTCGAACCCGGCAGCCACGTGCTGCCGGGTTTTTTTATGCGCCGACCGGCGGCGCCGGCGGCCGCACCATCCGCGCCAGCAGTCGCTCGCACAGTCCGTCGGGATCGCGGGTCCGCCCGGTGTGCACCGGCGAGACCTGGATGATCGAGCTGCGCCGTGCGGTCAACCAGTGGAAGCGCGCACGCGCCGGCAGCGCGGCGATCGGCCCGCCGTCGGCATCCCCGCGACAGATCCGCACGATCGCGTCGAGATGGCGTTCCACCGTGTCGACGTCGACATGCGGATCGAGCGCGCGCAGGCGTGCCGGGTCCAGCGCCATCGCCGCGGCCAGCGTGCGCGTGGCCTGGCACGAGATCAGCACGCCCGCGTTGATGAATTCCTCGCGCTCGACCCGGGGCACGACCCGGATCACCGCGTAGTCATAGACGACCGGCGTGCGCACGTCGTGCCTCCTCGACGAAGACGGCGCGCTGCGCCAGCCGCTGGCAGAAGAAACTGACGTAGGCCTCGCGGTGTGCCGCGCGGTCGGCGAATCCCGGCTCGCTGCCGAGCCAGGCATCGGGCACCAGGCCGACGATGCGCCGGATGTCGTCCTCGCCGATGCGCGCCGACAGTTCGGCATCGGCCGATGCCAGTGCCGCGGCGAACGGCAGCAGCACGTGATCGGTGATCCGGGTGAACGGCGACACCGCGATCCGCGCCGCACTGTCCCAGTCGTGGTGGAAGTACAGCGCCGCGCCGTGGTCGATCAGTGTCAACCGGCGATGCCAGACCAGCAGATTGGTATTGCGCGGCGTGCGGTCGACGTTGCAGGTGAACGCGTCGAACCAGACGATCCGCGACGCCAGCGCCGCATCCGGCGCATCGACCGCGGGATCGAAGTTGATCGCCCCGGGCAGATAGTCGAGCGCGAGATTGCAGCCGGCGCTGGCGCGGATCAGGTGCTGGATTTCGGAGTCGGGTTCGGTCGCGGCCATCGCCGGGTCGAGATCGATGAACACGATCTCCGGAATCGGCAGGCCGAGCAGGCGCGCGAACTCGCCGGCGACGAGCTCGGCGACCAGCGCCTTCGCGCCCTGCCCCGCGCCGCGGAACTTCATCACGTACATGCCGTCGTCGTCGGCTTCCACCACCGCCGGCAGCGAGCCGCCCTCGCGCAGCGGGGTGACGTACCGCGTGGCCTCGACGCTGCGGATCACGTGGCGAGTTCCGAGCGCATCGGCAGCGACCAGTCGATCGGCGCGATCCCGCGCGTGCGCAGGAAGCTGTTGGCCTTGGAGAAGTGTCCACTGCCGAGAAAGCCGCGATGGGCCGACAGCGGCGAGGGATGCGTGGTGCGCAGCACGCAGTGCCGGCGGGCATCGATGACCTTGCCCTTGGCCTGGGCGTAACTGCCCCAGAGCAGGAACACCAGATCCTCACGCTCGCGGCCGAGCACGTCGATGACGTGATCGGTGAAGCCCTCCCAGCCCTTGCCCTGGTGGGCGCCCGCCCGGCCCTCTTCGACCGTCAGCACCGCGTTGAGCAGCAACACGCCGCGCTGCGCCCACGGCATCAGCCAGCCGTGATCGGGACGCACGAAGCCGGTGTCGCGCTGCAGCTCCTTGTACATGTTGTCCAGCGACGGCGGCACACGCACGTCGGGCCGCACCGAGAAGCACAGACCGTGGGCCTGGCCGGCGCCGTGATACGGGTCCTGCCCGAGAATCACCACCTTGACCGCATCGAACGGCGTGGCCTCGAAGGCGGCGAAGATCTCCGGGCCCGGCGGGAAGATCCGCGCGCCGGCGGCCTTGCGTTCGCGCAGGAACGCCGACAGCGCGCGCATGTCGTCACGCAGCAGCCAGTCGCCGACGCGCGCCTTCCACGACGGTTCGAGCCTGATCTCGGACATGCGGATTTCCAGCGCGGGGGCGCACAGGGTACCGGCCGCGGCCTGTGCGCCCAAGCGCACCGGGCCGTCAGCCGGCGGCCTGCATCGCCGACAGCCGCAGCTGGAACAGGGCCTTGCTCGCCAGCACGCGCTCGTCGGCCGGCTTGACCACCAGATCGTTGGCGCCGGCGTGCAGCAGATCGATCTGGTTGTCGCGATTGCCGTCGCCGGTCATCACCAGCACCGGCAGCCGGCGCTTGCCGTAGCCGAAATCGCGGCGCACCGCGCGCAGCAGGTCGTGTCCGCTGAGATCGCCCTTCAGATAGACGTCGGTCAGCAGCAGATCGGCGCCGGGCGCGCCGGCCGTGTCGCGATAGGCGTCCAGATAGGCCAGTGCATCTTCCGCGCTCACGACGTGGGTGACACGCATCTGCTGCGCCTCGAGCATGCGCCGGGTGGCCAGCGCGACCGTGCGGCTGTCCTCGACGTAGAGCACGTGGGCGTCCGGAATCGGCGCCGGGTGCACGTAACCGCGCACGAATTCGGCCAGCGCCCGATGCCCGAGCGCCTTGTCGAAATGATCGGTGATGTCCTCGTTGAACCGCCGCGCTTCCAGATGCGCCTGGGCATCGCCCGACACCACGATCACCGGCACGTAGCGCTGGCCGGCGGCCTCACGCACCGCGCGTGCCAGATGCAGCCCTTCGCCGTCGGGCAGCAGCAGCGAGGTGCTGACCAGATCGACCGGCGCGCGCGCGAGCGCGGCACGTGCGTCCTCGAGCCCGCCGCATTCGACGATCTCGACCTCGCTCAGCGCCTGGCGCAGCACGTCGCCGATCAGGCGACGCACGAGCTTCGAGCCGTCCACCACCATGATGCGTGGCGACGCGCTGACGACGTGGCGGAAATCCTGCACGGGCATCGGAGGGCTCAGGTGTCGGTGGGGCGCGTCTGACGCAGGAAATGGCCGGTCACCAGGCCCGCGCCGAGCCAGCCCAGCGCCGTCGCGCCGCCGAGCACCGCCGCCAGGCCCGGCGGCCCGAAGCCGCGCAGGGCGAAGCCGGCGCCGTAACTCGCGGCGAGTTCGGCCAGCGGCGCCTGCAGCGCGTAGGCGGCGCCGGCCAGCAGAGCCAGCGCCACCGCACCGGCGGACAGGCCGTACCACGCGCCGAGGTAGAGGAACGGCCGCCGGATGAACCCGTCGGTGGCACCGAGCAACTGCAGCACGCCGAGTTCCTCGCGTCGCGCCTGGATGTCCAGACGCACGGTGTTGCCCACGACCAGCAGTGCGCCGATCCCGAGCAGCGCGCCCAGCACCCAGACCACGCGCCCGCCGAAGCGCAGCCAGCCGTCCAGCCGCTGGCGCCACTCGGTGTCGTGCTGCACGAGTTCGGCCTCGGGCAAGGCGCGCAGCGCGTCGACGAGCAGGCGCTCGTCGCCCGAGGGCGTGAGGATCAGCACGTGCGGCAGCGGATTGGCGTCCAGCGCGTCGATCGCATCGCCGAACTGGCCGCGTTCACGCAGCTCGGCCAGGCCCTCGTCCGGTGTGCGATGGACCACGCTGCCGACATCGGCGCGGCCGCGCAGTTCGCCGGCCAGCGCCTGCGCACGCCCGGCCTCCACCTCCTGGTCGAGAAACACGCTGATCTCGCGCGAGGCATCGATGCTGCCGCCGAGGCGGCCGAGGTTGTCGAGCACCAGCCACAGGCCCAGCGGCAGCGCGAGGGCGACCGCCATCACCCCGATCGTCAGCGCGGTCGACCACGGACGGTGGAACAGGCGGCCGAGGCTGGCGACCACGCTGTAGGCGTGGTGGTCGGCCCAGGTGCCGACCGGCGAGGCGGCGGCACGTGCCGGTGCATTGCGGGGCGTCTCAGGCATCGGCGAGGTCCTCCGGCGCGATGTCGTCGGCCAGCGTGCCGTGATCGAGCACCAGCGTGCGCTTCTTCATGCGCTTGACCAGGCCCAGGTCGTGACTGGCGATCAGCACGCTGGTGCCGCGCTCGGGCAGCTCGGCGAACAGGGTCATGATTTCGGCCGACAGCGTCGGGTCCAGATTGCCGGTGGGCTCGTCGGCGACCAGCAAGGTGGGATCGCCGACGATCGCGCGGGCGATACCGACGCGCTGCTGTTCGCCGGCCGAGAGCTGGGTCGGCAGCGCGCGCTCGCGGGCGCCGAGCTCCAGCCGCTCGAGCATCGCGCGCACACGCTTGCCGATCTCCGGCCGACGCATGCCGCGCAGGATCAGCGGCAGGGCGATGTTGTCGAACACGCTGCGGTCGGGCAGCAGCCGGTGGTCCTGGAACACCACGCCGACCTCGCGCCGGTGCAGCGCGACCTTGCGCCCGCGCACCTTCAGCAGGTTGCGCTCGGTGAACAGCACCGCGCCGCGGCTGGGCCGCTCGGCCAGATGGATCAGTTTGAGCAGCGTGCTCTTGCCCGCGCCGGAGTGGCCGGTGACGAACAGCATCTCGCCGGCGGCGACATCGAACGTCACATCCGACAGCGCGACGTGACCGCCCGGATACTGCTTGCTGACATTGTCGAATCGCAGAATGCTCATGCGCGCAAGTATCGCAGGGAATCGCGCATGCACGACGTCATCCGGCCCGTGCGAGCGGCGGAGTGCGACGCACCGCGCAAACAAAAAAGGCCCCGCCGGAGCGGGGCCTTCGTGCAACCGCCGCGCTCAGCGCGTGTTGCCACCGGAGACCAGACGGCGCAGGCCGCGGCCGATGCGGCTGAGCAGCGACGAACTCGCGTCCTTGGGCGCGGCGGCGGGCGCCGGCCGCTGGCTCGGCCGCACCTCGCGTGGCCCGGCCTTCGCCGCGGTCCGCGCCGGCGTCGCGGGCGCGCCGGGCGTCGCGTCGACGGTCGGCGTGGAGGCCGTCTCGCCGCCCTCGATCTTCTTGCCGCCACGCCGGCGACGGCGCTTGCGCGGCGGACGCGACTCGTCCGGCATCGCGGCCGCCACGGCGCCGGCCGCGTCGATGACCGGAGCGGCGACGGGCGCGGACGCGGCGACCGCGCCGGCGTCACCGGAGGCCCCGTCGGCCGCGCCGCGCGGCTTGCGCGGCCCGCGCGGACCGCGTCCCTCGCCGGCGCCGCCCGGCCGCGGACCACGCCCGCCGCCCGGACCACCGCGACCACTGCCGCTGCGGCCGCCGCCACGCTTGGCGTCCTCGGCCGCGCGCGCCTCGCGCACTTCCTTGAAGATCTCGCCGATGCTTTCGCCGTCCTCGGCCTCGGCCTCGACACCCTCGCGCGGGGCGCGCGGCAGCGGCGTCAGCAGCTCCTGGGTGACCGGCTCGGACGGAATCTTCTGCTCGATGTAGGCCTCGATGTCCGGCAGCGACATCGCGTAACGCTCGCAGGCGAAGCTGATCGCGTCGCCCTCGGCGCCCAGGCGCGCGGTGCGGCCGATGCGGTGGACGTAGTCTTCGGCGTCGAACGGCAGGTCGTAGTTGAAGACGTGGGACACGCCGTCGATGTGCAGACCGCGCGCGGCGACGTCGGTGGCCACCAGCAGTTCGAGCTGGCCGGCCTGGAACTTCTTCAGCAGGCTCTCGCGCTTCTTCTGCGGCACGTCGCCCGACAGCACGCCGACGCGGTAGCCGGCCTTGTCCAGCGCGCGGGCAACGCGTTCGACGAAGGCCTTGGTGTTGACGAACACCATCGTGCGCGCGCCCTCGCTGCGCGACAGCAGGCCGATCAGCAGTTGCAGCTTCTCGTCGTCGGATGGGTAGTAGAGCTTCTGGCGCACACGCGCAGCGGTGATCGACTCGGTCTCGACGACCAGTTTCTCCGGCTCGTTCATGTGCTCGTAGGCGAGCTCGAGCACGCGGTGGCTCAGCGTGGCGGAGAACAGCAAGGTCTGACGCTCGGTGCGGATCGGCATGCGCCGCAGCAGGAAGCGGATGTCCTTGATGAAGCCGAGGTCGAACAT
>VFQP010002404.1_pt1 | contig 21003 bp, 14 predicted proteins | sample 3512351 | NCBI WGS metagenome assembly VFQP01 (sample SAMN10412372, study PRJNA504923) | tailings metagenome | isolation source: Relicate 1 Philex TSF1 revegetated site | place: Philippines: Tuba, Benguet | collected 2017-08-29
ACGCCAGCCATGTCCTCGATGGATCGAACCATCTCGCGCAGCAGCGGCGCCACGCGTTTTTCCATCATGCCGCGCCTCACGCGCAGGCCAGGCACCGCGCAGTTGAACAGCAGCGGCCGGTTCAGGTAGACGATGCGCGAATACACGCCCACACCATGCACATCGCTGCCGGCATCGCCTTCATTCAGCGCGAAACCACGCTTGGGGTAATGCGCAACGTTGTGGCACAGCGTCTCGTAACAGGCCGCGAATTCATCGGGACGTTCCACGCGCGCCGCATTCATCAGTTTCTCGAACTCGCTTTTCGACAGCGTGCACAGGAACGCTCGCCCCATGGCCGTGTTCAGTACCGAACGCACCGCGCCGACCGTAGGACGTGCGGGGGTTCCTTCCATGTGCGTGCACGACTCGAGGTAGGTCACGTCCAGCCGGTGGGCCACGCCCATCGATACGGCACCCTCGACCTGGTTGGCCAGCGCCTGCATCAACGGGCGCGCGAGGTGCCGCACCTGCAGGCCGGCCAGGTACGGATAGCCCAGCGCCAGCACTTGTGCGCCGACAAAGTACTTGTCGAGTTTCGGGTCCCAGTCGAGGTAGCCGAGTTCAAACAACGTGCGACAGATGCGCGACACCGTGGCACGTGGCAGTTGCAGTCGCTGCGACAACTCGCCATTGCCGAGCGGGCGCGGATCGTCGATAAAGCAGCGCAGCAATGCAAACCCCTTGGCCAATAGCCCACCGAACGAGGGATCCTCGCGACGGCGTTCGGCAATGAATTGTTCGACCGGGGTGTTCATGGGCATCTCGTCTCCTGTCTTTAGTTTGGTCGGCGATCTTGGCATGTGTCAAAAAGCGGAATCGATTTCCAAATATTGGAAATTCAGATCGTAAACCCCTACTTGACGGTGCGCAGCAGCGAAACGTAAGGTTAAAACCGAATCCGAATTCGAATACGGAAACCTTGATGCCAGCCACCAGCCAAAGTGCCCGAGCGATCGCTCCAGCAGCACCGCCTTCCGCCTTCCCACAGGTAGATACCTCGTCGATCCTGCAACCGCCGCGGCAGCGCCGCGCGCGAGAAACCGAGCACGCGCTGCTGACCGCGGGGCGGCAGTTGCTGGCCGAGCGCGACTTCGCCGCGGTGTCGGTGGCACAGATCGCCGCGGCATGCCAGGTTTCGGTCGGCGCGTTCTACGGCCGGTTCCGCGACAAGATGGCGTTCTTCGATGCACTGCGCACGATGGTGATGGAGGAGTCAGATGCCTCGGTGGACCGCTACATGGCCGGGCATCGCTGGCAGGAAGTGCCTCCGCACCAGATCATCGAGAAGACCATGCGCTTCATGGTCAATGGCTGCCACAACAACCGCGGCGTGATACGCGCCTCGCTCAAACACGCCACCACACGGCCCGAGGAATGGCTGCCGCACCAGAAGAACGGCCAGCTACTGGTCGACCGCTTCGTGGCATTGCTGTTGCCGCATGTGCCGGGCTCACGCGAAGACGCCGAGCTGCGGCTGAATTTCGCCATGCAGATGGTCTTCGGCACGCTCGTCAACGCCGTGCTCAACAACCCCGGGCCGCTGCACCTCGACGACGAGCGGCTGCCGGCCGAGCTGACCCGCATGATGATCACCTATCTCGGGCTCGACGCGGCCTGACCCATTTTCCCTCGCTGAATTCAACCAACCGCCCGCATCAGCCGCAGCCATAGCGGCATGTCTTCCATCAGACCGGGCATAACGAGGAGACACACCATGAAGCATTCGACACTGCCGCGCCGGCAGTGGGCCACGCGCGCCGCATGCGCCGCGCTGTCGCTATTGCCACTGGCGGCACTCGCCCAGGGCGACTATCCCGTCAAGCCAATCCGCATGGTGGTGCCATACCCTGCCGGCGGCCTGACCGATACGCTGGCGCGCCAGATGGCCGATGGTCTGTCCAAGCGCCTGGGGCAACCGGTGGTGGTCGAGAACAAGGGCGGAGCAGGCGGCATCATTGGCACCGACTTCGTGGCCAAGTCGGCGCCCGATGGCTATACGCTGCTGATGACGATTCCGGGGCCGATCACCTCCAACCTGGCGCTCTACAAGAAGCTGCCGTATGACCCACGCACCGAGTTGCGGCCGATTTCCGATGTGGCCATGGCACGCACCGTATTGGCAGTGAACAGCAGCGTACCGGCGAAGTCGGTCAACGAACTGCTGGCCTACGCCAGGAAGGAACCGGGCAAGCTGCGCATGGGTTCATGGGGACCTGGCACGCTGCCGCACACGATCCAGGCGTATATGGACAAGACCTACGGCGTGGATATCCTGCACGTGCCCTATCGCGGCGAAGGCCCGATGGTCAGTGATCTGCTGGCCGGGCAGGTCAATGTCACCGTGGGCTCGGTTACGACGTTGCGCCAGCATATGGCCGGCGGCAAGCTGCGTCCGTTGGCGGTGGCCGGCACCACGCGCGTCAAGGCGCTACCTGACGTGCCGACGTTTGCCGAAGCCGGCTATGGCGATGCCGCCTACAAGCTGGTTGGCCCGACCACCTTGCTGGCGCCCGCGAAAACGCCCGATGCCATCGTCGAGCGACTCGGCCGCGAAGTTTCCGCGCTCGTGAAAACGCCGGAGATGCAGGCCAAGATCGACGAGATGGGAGCCGAGCCAATCGGCAACACGCCGGCCGAGGCCGAACGTGCCTACAAGGCCTATCTGCCGGTGGTGCTGAAGCTGACGGCCGACACCGGCGTGACGCTCGACTGACATCGTCCGGCCGGCCAGCGCGCAATGCAGCGCAACCATGGCCGTTATGAATTCCGGCGGGACTCGCTAGGTCCCCCGGAAGCGGGCGTCTAGAATCGCGGCATATTCCTCTGCGCAATTCACATCATGGCCACGCTATTCCTGGTCCGTCACGGACAAGCCTCGTTCGGTGCCGCCAACTACGATTGCCTTTCCGATGTCGGGCGCCAGCAGGCGCGCTGGCTCGGCGAGTACTTCCGCGACCGCGGCATTCAGTTCAAGCGCGTGGTGGCCGGCACACTGGTGCGCCAGCAGGACACCGCCAGTGAAATCCTGCTCGGCATGGGCCATGGCGGAACGCCGGTCGATGCTCACGCGGGCCTGAACGAGTATGACGGCGAGGCGCTCTACCGCAGCTTCACCAATGGTGCCGATCATCGCGCCCACCAGAACGGCGACTATCAGGACTACTGGCGCACGTTCCGTGCCGCATTTGCAGCATGGACGCAGGACCAGCTCAACGGCATGCCCGAGACGTGGGGAGAATTCGGTGCGCGCATGCAGGCGGCCATGTCGCAGGCAACGGAAGGCAGCGCACGCGAAGACGCCTTGCTGGTGGTCAGCTCCGGCGGCGCTATCGGCCGCGCCATTGCCGATCTGCTTGGCGCACCCACGCAGACCGCTATCGAACTGAACCTGCAGTTCCGCAATACCGGGTTCTGCGAACTGATCGTCGGCCGTGGCACGCAGCGTCTGCTGAGCTTCAATAACGTGCCGCACCTGGAACATCCGGAACGGCGTCGCGCCATTACGTTCGCCTGAACAACCAGGCTGGGGGCTAGCGCTGCGACAGCGCCAGCTTGCCGGCCAGCGCCAGGAACACCGTTCCGGCAAACCAGTTCACGGCGCGCTGCACGCGTGCCGAGCGCATCAGCACGCGACCAAACACGCCCGAGAACCACGCAATCGCGCCAAACACCAGCAACGTTGCCACGATAAACACCAGGCCAAGCACCAGCAGTTGCAGCGCCACGTGCCCCCGCTGCGCAACAACGAATTGCGGCAGGAACGCCAGGAAAAAGATCACCACCTTCGGGTTGGTCAGGTTCATTACCACGCCGCGCCAGTACATGTTCTTGCCCGGCTGCGCATGTACGCCTGACTGGCCGATCTGGCCCACCGGTGCACGAAACGCCTGCCAGGCCAGATAGACCAGGTACAACGCACCAGCGATCTTCAGCACCGCAAATGCCACGGCCGAGGCCGCCAGCAACGCGGCCAGCCCTACGGCCACCACCGCGGTATGCACCAGCAAACCCGTGCACAGGCCCAGCACCACTGTCAGTCCAGCCCGGGTCCCGTGCATCGCCGATTGCAGCAACACGAAGATATTGTCAGGCCCCGGCGCCAGGCCAAGCAGGATGGCAATACCCAGGAACGGCAGCAGTGTTTCGAGCGGCGGCATGCGGTTGGCTCCATCGAATGAAGCGCCATGGTAGCCCAATGCACCGGGCCACGCGTATCGCTCATATATTTCTGCCGTATCGATTAATCGATCCAAACAATCAATTTATCGGAACAATCTTCGAGGCCTATATTCGAGGCGCCTCCCGCATCGCATGACGGGACGCGTATTCGAAAACAATGACGAGGAGACATCAGATGGAAGCACGTGCACATGGGCGGCACGCGGCGGCGCTCGCCCTTGCGGCATCGGTAGCGCTGCTGGCGGGTTGCGGCGGTAGCGACGACAACAACAGCAGTGGCGGCAACACCAGCAGCACTGGCACCACGCCATCGCGTACGCCGGCGTTGACCCTGAAGATCACGGGCACGCAGGATTTTGCCGGCACGTATGGCAGCGTGGGCCAGTACGAACAGGTGAGCGGCACGATCAGCGGCGAAGTCGACCCGAAGGATCCGAAGAACGCCATCATCCAGGACCTGGCGCTTGCACCGGTGAACGCCAATGGCATGGTGGAGTACACGACCGACTTCGTGATGCTCAAACCCAAGGACATCAGCAAGGCCAGCGGCGTGCTGCGCTACGATGCCCCCAATCGCGGCAACATCCTGACGATGCCCAATCCGACGGTAACGCCCGGCGACGCGGTCTACCTCGAACGTGGCTATGTGTTGCTGTACTCCGCGTGGCAGGGAGATGTGCCCAAGTCCAGCGCGGCCCGATTGACTGTCACCGTGCCGGTGGCGAAGAATGCCGACGGTTCCTCGATCACGGGCACGTATCGCTCGGAACTCGTCCCCACCAGCGCCACCCCGATGATGTCGCTGCCCGGCGGCGTGTTCAATGGCACGATGCTGCCCTACGCGCCGGCCAGCCTCGACAACACGCAGCCAGGGTACTCACTGACGCGACGCATCAACGAGACCGATCCCCGCGTGGCCATTCCGGCAAGCGACTGGAAGTTTGCGAAGTGCGACGCCGGCAATCCGTTCCCGGGCACCGCCGATCCCGCCAACGTCTGCCTGCGCGGCGGCTTCGATCCGCAGTATCTGTATGAACTGGTCTATGTGGCGAAGGATCCGAAGGTGATGGGCGTGGGCCTGGCCGCCTTGCGCGACACCATCGGCTTCTTCCGCAACAAGGCCGTCGATAGCGCCGGCACGCCCAACCCGCTGGCGGGCCGCATCAAGTACGCGATCGGCCAGGGCACCTCGCAGTCGGGCAATGCGATGAAGACGTTCCTGCACCTGGGCTTCAACCAGTCGCTCGATGGCTCGAAAGTGTTCGACGGCATCTACGCTCATGTGGCAGCACGGCAGACCAATATCAATACGCGCTTTGCGGTACCCGGCGGTGGCGGTGGCTTGCGTACCGACCACACGGCGTTCGGGCAGACCGCGCCGCGCGGGCTGGACAAGAACTACACCGACGACATCTCGGGCAAGACCGGTGGCGTGATGGCGCGCTGTTCCGCCACCAGTACCTGCCCGAAGTTCTTCCTTGGCCTGTCCGGCACCGAGTTCTGGCAGTTGCAAGGGTCGCCGGTGCTGACCGACGCGAACGGCTTCAGTGACCTGAAGCAGCCGGACAACGTACGCATCTACTACTACACCGGCACCCAGCACGGCGGCGCCGGCGGCACTGCCAGCATTGCGTTCGCACCCACCCGCAATGTGTATCCGGCCGGCACCGTGATCCATCACAACGATACGTTCCGCGCGCTATTCATCGATCTCGAGGACTGGGTCGTGCGGGGCACGCAACCGCCGGCCAGCCAGGTGCCCGCACTGGCGGATGGCACGCTGGTGCGGCCTGCCAGCCTGACGCTACCCATCATGAAGGGCGTGGCATGGCCAATCTCAGGCGTATCGACCGCGATTCCGGATTTCCAGTATCTGGCACGCTACAACGGTTATCCGCTGCTCGACTTCGGTCCGCAATACCGGCGTGAGGATGAGTCCGGTATCGCCTCGATCCTGCCGCCCGCCTATCTGAACCGTGACTATGCAATTCTGGTGCCGCAGGTGGATGCGTCCACAGGCATCCCGCGCGCCGGCATCCATAGCGTGGAGGCGCGCGCGCCGATCGGGACCAGCCTGGAGTTCAACTATGTGGCCACAGCGGGCATTGTCGACCTGTCCAACCTGACCGGGTCGTTCATACCATTCCACAAAACCGAAGCCGCCAGGCTAGCCGCCGGTGACGGTCGTCCATCGCTGGAGTCGCTGTACACCAATCAGGCCGGGTATGTCGCCGCCGTGACCACCGCGGCCAATGATCTGGTTGCGCAACGCTTCCTGCTGCAACGCGATGCCGATGCAATCGTCGCGCGGGCAGTGGCAAATCCGGTATTGCCATGAAGCATTGATGGCGCCGCACTACGGCAGGCAGGGTCGTCGACTGCCAGCCGTAGTCGCTGCAACTACATCAGCCGGGCGATCGCCTCTGCCCGGATGGCTTCAGCCTTGGCCTTGAGCCGCAATGCGACATCGGCACCGCGCTCGTTGGCCACGCGCTCGATGAAGGCCATGCGTGGAACATCGCTCAGTGTTGCCACGTGCGAGGCTTCGCAGAACACCTTCCATGCCATCGACTGCCCCGCGTATTCATCACGACGGCGCAGCATTGCGGTGTCGATGGTGGCAACGATGGCGGCATCGTGCACGATCACGGCAGCGGCAGGGGCGGCAAAGGTCTGGAACATGATGGTCTCCCGGTCGGCAAGTCTGGATGCTGCGTTTCAGTCGTGTTCACCGACCATGGTCTGCAAACGACATGCCAATATCGGCACCAGGGGCCGCGATCCATACCCACGTTTCAATGGACACCTGCGGAAGCCGCGCCACGCGGACCTTCCCGGCTTCTCCACCCCACTTCAGTCGGGCGCGCGGCACACGTGCCGGAGATCCACGAAACGGGCTCACCAAACAAAAAAGGCGTTACGGGTTACGTAACGCCTTGCTCATTGCACGTGACATGACTCATGCGCGTGCGCCGTCCAGGTACGGGTCGAACGTGCGGCCCGGTGCGGCCGAGACGCCAACCTGATCGAGACCTGCGACAAAGCGTGCGCCATCGGTATAAGGGTCGGCGTTGCGGGCGCCGTCCAGGTACGGATCGGACTGACGGGCAGGCGCGGCCGAAACACCAACCTTGTCCAGACCGGCCACCGTGCGGGCGCCGTCGGTGAATGCATCCGCGTTGCCGGTGCGGGCGCCGTCCGTGAACGTGTCGTGCGTGCGGAACTCGTAACCGTACTTGTCAGCAGAAACGGTGGTGCGGAATTCGTAGCCATACTTGTCTGCCGGAACCGTGGCTGCGTGCGCGGCACCCAACGCTGCAGCGGTCAGGGCGAAGGCCGAAGCGACGTTCAGGGCAAACTTCAGGGCGGTGGTCTTGGTCATGATTTCTCTCCGTAAAATTTAAAATTCATTCAGCTTGTCTGAATGGTCCCGGCCTGCTGCACAGCTTTTTTTGCGTTGCTGCTGTGTTGCGCGCCGTCCATGAACAGAACTATAGGCCTCGGATCCCGTTGAAAAGTGACGCATCTGCGGACAAGTTATTCAGTTTTTTTGAATTAACATTCCAGGGTCGAAGCGTCCGGCAACCGACATTCCCGCCGCCCATGGCGCGGCAATGCGCTACAGTGACGCGCATGCTGGCTTTCCGACGGTGACAACTGCCGCCCGCACCCTTCCATGCATCGCTTGCGCCCCCACATCCCGCTGCCTGCCTGGCTCCAGGTTGCATTGCTGACGCTGACGCTGCTGCTTTGTGGCGCGGCTTACGGTGCCGGATCGCCGTTGCTCAATGTCGTGCAGAAAGCTGGCAGCAGCGCCGCATCTACCCCACCCGCCAGCGCGCCCCTGGCCCAATCACTCGACCAGGTCATTGCCACGCTCCAGAACGACGCCGATCGGCAGGCGTTGCTCACCCAGTTGCAAACGCTGCGCAAGGGGCTCGATGCCTCCGCAGCCTCTGCCGCAGCGGCCAGCGCGCCCTCGCCCGGACTGATTGGCGCCGTGACACAGGCGCTTCAGGAGCTCGACAGTACCGAGCACCATAACCGCGGCCCGTGGCAATACTGGCGCTGGCGCATCGACTTCGCGGGTGAGGAACTGCGTGAGGCACTAACCATCAGCCACACGCGCGCAGCCGTGGAATCGTGGCGCGAGTTCGGCATCGTGCTGGCCGGCTGGGCCATCACCGGATGGCTGCTGCGCGAACTGTCGCGCCGCATGCACAGGCGCCGCCTGCGACCGCCGCAACCCACGCAATTGCCGATCGTGCCGTCATGGATCGATGTAGGCATCTACTTCCTGAAGCACATCGGCCCGTGGATTGTCGCGTTCGGCCTGACCCTGCTGCTGGCCTACCAGGTCTTCGGCCGCACGCCCGCCAGCATGGGTGCCGTGCTGGTGGCCTATGCGATCGTGGCCGGCGCCGTGATGTCGGCGGTCTGCCAGGTAATCTTTGCGCTGTTCCAGTCCGGCCATCGCGTCCATGCGGTGCGCGACCTGCTCAAGCACTCGCCAATCCTGCTCTTTGTCACGGGTGCACTTGCGGCGTTGGGGGAAGCCAATACCGATCCACGCGTAATTGCCGCGCTCGGGGTAAACCTGTCCGCGTTGGTCAGCACGTTGGCCAATGTGCTGGCGGCGATCCTGATCGGCGTATTCACGGTGCGATTCCGCAGGTCGATCGGGCAACTGATCGCTTTCCGCCCGTTTGCGTTCCGCCAGGAGCATCCGGCGGTGATGGATCTCCTGCGCATGGCGGGCGAGGCCTGGTACCTGCCAATGCTGGCCGTGGTGGCGGCCTCGGTGATCGGCACCATCATGGCCACCGGCCACGCCGATGAATTCCTGCGCCGCGCTGTGATCACCGTGGCGCTGTTCGTCGGCGCCACGTTGCTGACACTGGTGGCGGGCCGCTCGCCCAAAGCCACGGTGCGGGCGCCACGGCTGCGCGACCGCCGGCGCTCGGCCTATATACAGCGCTTCGGACGCTTTGGCGTAGCGCTGATACGTGTGGCGATCTGGACTGCCTTTCTTGAACTCAACGCGCGCATCTGGCACACCTCGTTATTCCAGCTTGCGGAGGCCACGGTGCTGGGCCGGCATATCACGCGGTCGATCCTCAGCGTGATCGGCGTGGTGCTGCTGGCGTGGCTGGTCTGGCTGCTGATCGATACAGCCATCACGCAGTCGCTGTCTCCGACCCACAACCGTGCAGCGCAACCAAGCCTGCGCGCCAAGACCATCCTGCCGCTGGTGCGCAATGCGTCGTTCGTTGCGCTGCTGGTAGTGGCGATGATCGCGGTACTGGCCAACCTCGGGGTCAATGTCACGCCATTGCTGGCTGGCGCGGGCGTGGTGGGGCTGGCCATCGGCTTTGGCGCGCAAAGCCTGGTGCAGGACCTGATCACCGGCCTGTTCATCGTGATCGAGGACTCTATCGCCATTGGCGATTCGATCGAACTTCCAGACCACGCCGGTGTGGTCGAAGGCATGACGATCCGCACCGTGCGGCTCCGCGACGGCAAGGGCGCGCTGCATACACTGCCCTATAGCCAGATCAAGACCGTCAAAAACCTGTCGCGCGGCTATGCGTTTGCGGTGTTCAATATCTCCATCGCCTACCAGAGCGATTTCGATCGCGCGCTCGAAATCATCCGGGAGACCGGCGCCGAAGTGTCGCGTGACTATCGGTATAGCCGCAACCTGCTGTCCGGACTGGATGTCCTTGGCCTCGACCGTTTCGACCCGAACGGGCAGGTGGTCCTGGCCCAGTTCAAGACGCGTCCGCTGACCCAGTCCGAGATTTCGCGCGCGTTCAACGTCCGCCTCAAGCGCAATTTCGACGCCGAGGGCATCCGCATGGCGGCGCCGTATGTCACGGTTCAGGTCGATGCCGCCAATGGCGCCGCTGCTGTTGCCGATGCCGGGCAAGCCGCGGCTGCCGGCGCAGGCGCCGAACTCGTCACCTCAAAGATGGGAAAGGCTGGCTGACGGGACCGGTAATGTGCAGACCCGGTCTCGCCTGCAAGAGCATTGTCTCTTTTGCGCAATGCCACACAGCCACATCTTGGCGAATGGTTTGAAATAGCCCGGTCATCGCATTACTATCTCGCGAACTTCAGCGGTCGCCGCAGGTGCATGCCTGCGCTGGGCCGCAAGCCGCAAAGGCAGGCGTGACGCCGGTTTTCCGTTTCGTCCCCTCCCTTGGCGGGATATTCCCGCAAGCGGTTTATGCACGATGATCATCATATGGATTTGCCGCGGCCAGTCGCACCATAAGCGTACGGTCGCGGGCAGGGAATACCAACACATAAAGAAAGGTCGCGCCTCGCTGCAGCGGCCTTGAGGAAAAGGCGTTTGCCACCGGGGGAAAAAGAAATGGGCGAACACTTGTCTGCCGACGACGTCTTCTATCGTCTGGTCGATAGCATCTATGAGTCCGCCATGGACGTGGCTGCCATGCCAGCCGCCCTCGACCTGTTTTCCGACTACACGTGTTCCGCGAGTCCAAGCTACCTGATCTGGGATAAGCTCGCTGGCCGTGCACGCCTTGGCGTCACACCTCACGGTTGCTTCACCAGCGCCAGCAGCATGCCCGAAAGCATGCGCATGCTGCCGTCGCGTGCGGTGCTGGCTGCCACCGCCGATGCCGCCATCCCGGACGTGTCCGGGCCAGACGCGGCGATGCCATTTGATTGCAGCGGCCTGGCGCATGGAATTCGCCTGTTCGATACGCACGATGTCTGCGTCTGGATGAGCGCCACGCCCGGCTGCGATGGATGCGGATCGCATGACTGCAACCGTCGCGTGGCACAGGTGATGCCCCACTGGGCGCGGGCCGCGCGCATGCAGCATCGCAATTTCGAACTGAGCGGCATGGCATCTCTGGGACTGGCCGGACTCGACACGCTCGACTTCGGCGTCATGGTCTTGCAGGCCGACATGCGCGTCCGCTACGCCAACAGCTGGGCCGAAGCCCTGGTGCAGGCCGATACAAACTTGGCGCTCGATAATGGCATGCTGCGCGCGCACCCCGAATCGCTGCAATTGGTGCTGGTGAAACTGCTCGGCAACGCCGTGCATGGCGGCCGCCATGGTGACGCGGCGGCGGGATCATGGATGCACATCACATCGGGCGGCCAGCCTGTGCCACTGATCGTCATGCCGCTGGTATCGCGCCAGCCCGTCGACGGTCCGTGGCAGTTGCCGATGGCGATGATGCTGATGGGCAACTCCGAATCACGTTCGGTACTCGATGCCGGCGTACTGACATCGCTGTTCGGCCTGTCGAAGAAAGAAAGCATTATCGCCATCCGCCTGGCGGCAGGCGAAACGCTGAACGAAATCGCGGAACGCGAGTTCCTGTCGCCACATACCGTGCGCGTGCATATCCGAGACACGCTGCGCAAGACAGGAACCCATCGGCAATCTGAACTGGTACGCCTGCTGCACCTGTTGCCGGGAGTGGATCTGGAGCGTGCCGGCGTTTGCTCGGAGGCACGGCCCCGGTCGGTGCAAAGCAGGGGTCGCTAGCGGTTGACCCGCTGACCCTCTCCCCAGCCGCTCTCCCGCGCTGCGGGAGAACGGCACCTGATCGTGGGAATTGGATTGGATGCTAAGCGGCCTTGCGCTGCTGCTGATGCCGACGCTCGGGCTTGCACTCGTACTTGAGTTCGCGCCGGCCGTCTTCGTAGGCCACCTCCAGGCGAACCGTAAAGCCCCACAGCCGCGTCACGTGGCGCACCACTTCATCGAAGTTCTGCGCCAGCGGCCGGCGTTCGTTCTGCAGGTGACGCAGCGTCAGCGAGCGGTCACCACCCACATCGACATTGGTCACCTGGATATTGGGCTCCATGTTCGACAGGTCATACTGATTGGCCAGCAACTGGCGGATCTCGCGATAGCCTTCATCGTCGTGAATCGCCGTAACGCGCAGCTTGCCTTCACGGTCATCGTCGAGCACCGAGAACAGCTTCAGCTCGCGGATCACGCGTGGCGACAGGAACTGCAGCAGGAAGCTCTCGTCCTTGAAATTGCGCATGGCGAAGTCCAGCGTCGTGCGCCAGTCACTACCGGCAATCTCGGGCGCCCAGCGACGGTCTTCCTCAGTGGGGTTCTCGCACATGCGGCGCAGGTCCTGGAAGATCAGGAATCCCACCGTGTACGGGTTCAGACCGCTGTAGTAGGGGCTGTGATACGGCGGCTGGTAGATGACATTGGTATGCGCCTGCAGCAACTCCAGCATGAAGGCGTCGTTGACGAGCTTTTCCTCGTAGAGCTGGTGAATGATCGTGTAGTGCCAGAACGTGGCCCAGCCCTCGTTCATGACCTTGGTCTGGCGTTGCGGATAGAAATACTGGGCGATCTTGCGCACGATACGCACGATCTCACGCTGCCACGGCGCCAGCTTCGGGGCGTTCTTTTCGATGAAGTACAGCAGGTTTTCCTGCGGCTCGGGTGGGAACGTGACCTCGTGGTCGGCCGCCTCTTCCTCCTCGCGTAGTGCATGGGGCCGATGCTTGGGTAGCGTGCGCCAGAGGTCATTGACCTGCATCTGCAGATAGTTCTCGCGCTCGGTCTGGCGTGCCTGCTCCTCGGTGATCGACAGCTTCTTGGGCCGCTTGTAGCGATCCACGCCATAGTTCTGCAGCGCATGGCAGGAATCGAGCAGCAGCTCCACCTCCTGCTCGCCATAGCGTTGTTCGCACTCGGCCACGTAGTTCTTGGCAAACAGCAGGTAGTCGATGATGGCATCCGCATTGGTCCAGGTGCGGAACAGGTAGTTGCCCTTGAAGAACGAGTTATGTCCGTAGCACGCATGCGCGATGGTCAGCGCCTGCATTGGCATCGTGTTCTCCTCCATCAGGTACGCGATGCACGGATTGGAGTTGATCACGATTTCGTATGCCAGCCCCATGTAGCCGCGCTGATAGCTGCGTTCCGAAGCCAGGAAGTGCTTGCCGTACGACCAATGGTTGTAGCCTACGGGCAGGCCGGACGATGCATAGGCGTCGAGCATCTGCTCCGCGGTAATGATCTCGATCTGGTTCGGATAGGTGTCCAGGCCGAATTCGCCGGCGATGCGGGCGATTTCGCGGTCATAGCGCTGGATCAGCTCGAAGGTCCACTCCGAGCCCGTCGAAAGATAGGCCATAGACTTCCCCAGTGACGTGCCGGTACATGCTTGGCTGCGACGTACCGGTTATTGCCGGTTACTGCCCGTTAATGCCGGTTGATGCCGGTGCTACCTGCCGGGCCATGCGGCCCGCTTCTGGAAGAGGTCATGCAGCACGGGATAGATTTCTTCGGCACCGATGATGCGCTGCATCGCAAAGTGCTCGAACTGGCTTTTCACCGTCAGGTACTCTTCCCAAAGGTTCTGCGGTTCTTCCGAAGCCACCTCCACATAAGCGTAGTACTGCACCAGCGGCAGGATCGATTCGCGCAAGAGCCGGCCGCAGAGCTCGGAGTCGCCAGCCCAGTTATCACCGTCAGACGCCTGCGCACAATAGATGTTCCACTGGCTTGGCGGATAGCGGTCGTGAATCACTTCCACCATCAGCTTGAGCGCGCTGGAAACCACGGTACCACCGGATTCCCGCGAATGGAAGAAATCTTCCTCCTCCACCTCTTTCGCAACCGTGTGATGGCGGATGAACACTACGTCGATGCGTTCGTAGTTCCGCTTCAGGAACAGGTACAGCAGCATGAAAAAGCGCTTGGCAAGATCCTTGCGACTTTCATCCATCGAGCCCGACACGTCCATCAGGCAGAACATCACGGCCTGTGCCTGCGGGCGCTTCTTGAGCACGCGGTTGTTGTACCGCAGGTCAAGCTTCTCGATGAATGGCACGCGATCCACCTGGGCACGCAGGTGGCGCATCTTTTCCATCAGTTCCTCGGCCTTCACCGAGTAGGGATCTTTCTCGAGCTCCTCGTTGTATTCATTCTCGAGCTCGTGCAACCGCTTCAGGTAAGGGCTTGACAGCGCGATGCGTCGCCCGAGCGAGCTGCGCATGGTACGCAGGATCGAAAGGTTCGATGGCGTGCCGTCGATCGAGAACCCGGCCCGCACCTTGCGCACCTCGGCAATCTTGGCAAGGTGGCGCTTGGCCAGATCAGGCAGCGCCATGTCCTCGAAGAAGAAATTCAGGAAATCCTCGCGCGACAGCGTGAAGACGAAATCGTCCTCGCCCTCGCCACTGTCGCTGGCACGCGACCCGGTTCCTCCACTGCCCTGCTGCTGGCGGTCGAAGCTGTCACCCCGGACGAACTTCTTGTTGCCGGGGTGAATCCACTCGCGCCGGCCGCCCTGGCCGTGATGAAAAATCGGCTCGGTGATGTCCTTGACCGGAATGGACACCTGCCCGCTCTGCTCGATGTCCATGATCTTCCGGCCGGACACCGCCTTCGCCACCGCCTGCCGGATCTGCTCGCGGTAGCGCTTGATAAAGCGTTGCTGGTTGACGGCGCTCTTGTTGCCGCCGTTTTCGCGCCGATCTATCACCGTAGCCATATGCCGTTCGCCCGCCTGGTTGAGGCGCCGGGAAAGCGCGCCATGGAAAAAGACCGCGTCGGGTGCTGGTTACGACGACTTCCTGACGCGCAGATACCATTCCACCAAAAGTCGAACCTGCTTGGGTGTATAGCCTTTCTCAACCATGCGGTTGACGAAGTTCTCGTGCTTGTCCTGATCCTCGCGTGACGACTTGGCGTTGAACGAGATCACCGGCAGCAGATCCTCCGTGGTGGAGAACATGCGCTTTTCGATCACCATCCGCAGCTTCTCGTAACTGGTCCAGACCGGGTTCTTGCCACCGTTGTTGGCGCGCGCCCGCAGCACGAAATTGACGATCTCGTTGCGGAAATCCTTCGGGTTCGAAATACCCGCCGGCTTTTCCACCTTCTCGAGTTCATCGTTCAGCGCGTTGCGGTCAAGGATTTCGCCGGTGTTCGGATCACGGTACTCCTGGTCCTGGATCCACAGGTCGGCAAACACCACATAACGGTCGAAGATGTTCTGGCCATACTCGGAATACGATTCCAGGTAGGCGGTCTGGATTTCCTTGCCGATGAACTCCACGTACGGCGTGGTCAGGTACTCCTTGATGTACGACATCAACTTGGCTTCCTGCTCCGGCGGAAACTGCTCGCGCTCGATCTGCTGTTCGAGCACATAGAGCAGGTGCACCGGATTGGCCGCCACCTCGGTATTGTCGAAATTGAAAACCTTCGACAGCACCTTGAACGCGAAGCGCGTGGACAGCCCATTCATGCCTTCGTCGATGCCGGCGTAGTCGCGATACTCCTGATACGACTTCGCTTTCGGGTCCACGTCCTTCAGGCTTTCACCGTCGTAGACACGCATCTTCGAGAAGATGTTCGAATTTTCCGGCTCCTTGATCCGCGTGAGCACGGCAAACTGCGCCATCATCTTGAGCGTGTTCGGCGAATTGGGCGCCGCCGACAACGAACTGCTGCGCAGCAGCTTGTCGTAGATCTTTACCTCATCGGACACGCGCAGGCAGTACGGCACCTTGACGATATAGATCCGGTCGAGGAAAGCCTCGTTGTTCTTGTCGGCCTTGAAGGTCTGCCATTCGGCTTCGTTCGAGTGGGCCAGGATGACGCCGTCGAACGGTATCGCGCCAAAGCCCTCGGTACCCTTGTAGTTGCCTTCCTGCGTCGCGGTCAGCAACGGGTGCAGGACCTTGATCGGCGCCTTGAACATTTCAACGAACTCGAGCAGGCCGCGGTTGGCCAGGCAAAGTCCGCCGGAATAGGAATAGGCATCCGGATCGTCCTGCGGGAAGTCCTCGAGCTTTCGGATGTCGACCTTGCCGACCAGCGAGGAAATATCCTGGTTGTTCTCATCGCCAGGCTCCGTCTTCGAGATGGCGATCTGCGACAGTACCGACGGACGCAGCTTCACCACGCGGAACTTGGTGATATCACCATTGAATTCATGCAGGCGCTTGACCGCCCATGGCGACGGAATGGTATTCAGATACCGTATCGGAATGCCATAGTCCTCTTCCATGATCTTGCCGTCTTCCTCGGAGGAAAACAGTCCGAGCGGCGATTCATGAATGGGCGATCCCTTGAGCGCATAGATCGGAATCTCTTCCATCAGCGCCTTGAGCTTCTCGGCCAGCGACGACTTGCCACCACCGGGAGGTCCAAGCAGGTACAGAATCTGTTTGCGTTCTTCCAGTCCCTGTGCCGCGTGCTTGAAGAAGGAGACGATCTGTTCGATCGTGTCCTCCATTCCGTAGAAGTCGCGGAACGCCGGGTAGACCCGGATGACCTTGTTGAAGAACAGTCGGGACAAGCGCGGATCATGGTGGGTGTCCACCAGCTCAGGTTGTCCGATTGCAGCAAGCATGCGTTCTGCAGCAGTCGCGTAGGCAGTAGGATCCTTCTTGCAGATCTCCAGATACTCCTGGATGCTGTATTCCTCTTCCTTGCGAGCTTCGAAGCGCGTGGCGTAGTGGCCAAAAATGTCCATACCTCACTCCCGTCAGAGTCCCACGTCCGAGGCGAAGGTAGTTCTACTCCCCTAAGACTTCGCGGCAATCTTGCGTTCCGCCACCCCGGCTTGGTGGAGTTGCCAAGTTGCGAAGTCTTTACTTCATCATAGTCAAATAACGGCGAATGTGAGCCCGGAGTTGACGCGTTGTTGCCGTCTGCCAGATTGTTTGCATCCGTCATTTGCGTGCATCCGCTCATGACATCTGCCCTTCAACCTGACACTCGCTTGCTCACCCCGCTGCGACGGGCCATTGACCATGCTTGTGACACACATTACACCTTTCACGCCCATCGTGCACAGCGCGTTGTGTAACGATCCCACAAATCCAGAAACATCTGACACACAGTGTCGGCAATGGTCCTACACGCAGGCTTTCACTGTGCGCGAATATCGCTAAGGCCGACATCGTGCAAACGCATGATTTGCACCGTATTTCTCATATCGGCCTGCGCATTTCATGCTTGCGTTGATACCGACTGCCTCAACCGCGTCGATCTACCGATCCGATCCAACACCCGTTCGGAACAAGCAATCACTATGCGCGATAACCATCTCCGCACCATGGACGACTGAATGCTTGTCCACTGCATCTCCACGTTCTTGCGCCTCAGCGCCTGCGACGCAATGCCGCGCCATTGCCGCATGCATTGCCCGGTTTCAGCACTGTCGACGTGAGAGTGCCAATTGCACGCCGATTGCACATGCCGATTGCACATGCCGATGCGACTGCGCAATCATGCCGCGCCGAAGCCATGCACCGCTTTTGCGTATCCGCTGTCATCACCACGCACAGTCCGAGTGCGTGAGTCCGTTGCAAGCACCTTGCAGTAACGATCAAACAACAATCGAACGGCAATCAACCTGGAATATGAGGAGATGAGCAGATTGCGTGCCACGCGCACTGCCAATGCTGCACTGCAACGCGCGCGGACGTACAAAACACGGAAAGCTCAGGACGCGGGACGCGTCAGATCGGATCCCAGTTGATCACGTCGGGGGAACGGTCGAGCTTGAAGAAGCTGCTGCGCATGGCCGGCATGGCGATCTCCGCCACGGTTTCGGGCGTCCACCCCTCGCTGGTATGCACCGAGCGCACCGGCCGAGGCTGGCTCATCAGCATGATCTCGTTGGCGCGCACGGCAAAGATCTGGCCGTTGACCTCGGCAGCGGCATCGCTGGCCAGGAACACCGCCACCGGCGCGATCTTGCCGGCCTCCATCTTCTGCAACCGGGCCACGCGGGCCTTTTCCTCGGGTGTCTCGGCCGGAATCGAACTCGTCATCCGGCTCCAGGCGAATGGAGCAATGCAGTTCGAGCGCACGTTGAAGCGCGCCATGTCCAGCGCGATCGATTTCGACAAGGCGGCGATGCCGAGCTTGGCGGCCGAGTAATTGGCCTGCCCCAGGTTGCCGATCAGACCCGATGTGGAAGTCATGTGCACAAAGGCGCCGCTTTCCTGGTCCTTGAAATAGTTGGCGGCGGCGCGGCTGACGAAGAACGTGCCATGCAGATGCACATCGATGACCGAGCGCCATTCCTCTTCGTTCATCTTGAAGAACATGCGGTCGCGCAGGTTGCCAGCGTTGTTGACGACCGCATCGATTCGGCCGAACTGGTCAAGCGCGCACTGGACGATGGCATTGGCGCCGGCCCAGCTCGACACGCTGTCGGTATTGGCAACAGCTTCGCCACCGGCTGCACGGATCTCGTCGACTACGCGTTGCGCGGGGCCCGCGTCACCGCCCTCGCCGCTCATGGACACGCCCAGGTCGTTGACCACCACGCGCGCACCGGCCGCAGCCATGCCCAGCGCGATACCGCGGCCAATGCCACCGCCGGCGCCCGTCACGACCACTACCTTGCCTGTCATCATTCCACTCATTGCTGCCTCCTTGGCTGCCAGTTGTTCGGGTTCGGGAGCGTCCCCGTTCTATCGCACAGCTGGATACGATAAATTGGCGGCGGCGTTTGTGGAATTCATGAATGACAAAAGTGGGGTTCACGCTCGCGGAACCCCATCGCCGTACTTCAATCCGCCTTTACGCCTGCCGCCTTGATGATCGGCGACCATTTGTCGATCTCGGAGGCCAGCCACGTGCGCAGGCCTTCCGGCGTCTGCTTGTCCTCGGGCACGATCACCGCGCCCAGGTCCTTCATGCGCGCGGTGACTGCCGGGTCCTTGAGCGCTGCACGCAGCGCACCGTTGAGCTTGTCGATGGCCGCGGGCGGCGTGCCCTTGGGCGCATAGATGCCGTGCCATACCTTGACCTCAAAGTCTTTCAGCCCTCCTTCGCGCAGCGTCGGTGTATTTGGCAGCGCCTGGATCCGCTCCGCGGTGGTCACGCCATACAGCTTGACCTTCTCGCTCCTGATATGCGGCAGCGTCTGCGTGGTCTGGTCGCACAGCACGTCGACCTGGCCACCCAGCAATGCCGTCAACGCGGGCGCCGTGCCCTGGTACGGAATCGTCTGCAGGTCCACGCCAATGGCCTTCTGGAACAGCATGCCGCACAGCTGAGACACCGCGCCCAGGCCGGCGTTGGCCAGGTTCACCTTGTTCTGGTTCTGCCTGATATAGCTGACCAGTTCGGGTAGCGTATTGGCTGGCAGGTCATGGCGTCCCAGCAGTGTCATCGGCACGTCGGCAACCTGCCCGACGAAAGCAAAGTCGGTCAGCGGCTTGTACGGCAGCTTTGAGTACAGCGCCGGCGCCGTTGCCATGCCATTATGGTGAATCAGTATCGTGTAGCCGTCCGGCGCTGCCTTGGCCACATAGGCGGCCGAAACCGTGCCACCGGCGCCCAGGCGGTTTTCCACCACCACGCTCTGGCCCAATGACTTCGACATCGCCGCCGCCACCGAGCGTGCCACCACGTCGGTGGGACCACCTGCCGCGAACGGCACTACCATGGCGATGGGTCGCGACGGGTACGGATCGGCGGCAAACGCCCGGCCCGGGGCCAGCACCACGGCGGTCACCGCCAGGGCGGCCCAGGTCACGGCACGGAATGCATGCCGAAAGCAGGCAACGGTTGCCGGCGGCTGCGGAAATAAGGTCATGCGCTGTCTCCTGTTGGCGCGTGTATCTCGCGTCCGGTTATCAAGGAACCTGTGTGATGCGCAGCGTGAAAGCAAAGGCGCCGGCACACAATTCCGATTTGCCGAAGGGAGGAGAAGGCAACGCAGAAGCCACGGGATAACCCCAACCATCCCAACCGTCGACGGCCCTACGGCGGGACCGAAGTCGCGCTTTCGCAAATGTGAATATTGCAGCCCCGATGGCTCGTGAATAATGACCCCCACCCCGACATTCACGGACATTGCCATGCATGCTGCACAAGACCAAGACCAGATTTACCCGGAAATCCGCGAGGCCGTACGCGACCTTTGCCAGCAGTTCGACTCCGCCTACTGGCAGCGCATCGAGGAACAGGTCGGGTTCCCGGAGGAATTTGTCCAGGCCTTGACGCAGGCAGGCTGGCTGTCCGCGCTGATTCCCGAGTCCTATGGCGGCTCCGGCCTGCCGCTGACCGCCGCCTCGGTCATCATGGAAGAAATCAACCGCAATGGCGGCAATTCCGGCGCCTGCCACGGCCAGATGTATGTGATGGGCTGCCTGTTGCGCCATGGCTCCGACGCCCAGAAGCAGCGCTGGCTGCCCGGCATCGCCTCAGGCGAACTGCGCATGCAGTCGATGGCCGTGACCGAGCCCACCACCGGCACCGATACCACGAAGCTCAAGACCACCGCGGTTCGGCGTGGCGACAAGTACGTGATCAACGGACAGAAGGTATGGATCTCGCGCGTGCAGCATTCCGACCTGATGCTGCTACTGGCACGCACCACGCCGCTTGACCAGGTGAAGAAGAAGTCCGAAGGCCTGTCGGTATTCGTGGTGGACCTGCGCGAAGCCATCGGCAACGGGCTGACCGTGCAGCCAATCCGCAACATGGTCAATCACGAGACCAACGAACTGTTCTTCGACAACCTCGAGATCCCGGCCGAAAACCTGATCGGCGAGGAAGGCAAGGGCCTCAAGTACATCCTCGATGGCCTGAACGCCGAGCGCATCCTGATTGCGGCCGAGTGCATTGGCGACGGCTACTGGTTTGTCGAACGTGCCAACGGCTATGCGCGCGAACGCATCGTGTTCGACCGCCCGATTGGCCAGAACCAGGGCGTGCAGTTCCCGATTGCGCGCTCGTTCGTGAACGTGGAAGCGGCCAGCCTGATGCGCTACAAGGCGGCACAG
>VFQP010002405.1_pt1 | contig 21000 bp, 26 predicted proteins | sample 3512351 | NCBI WGS metagenome assembly VFQP01 (sample SAMN10412372, study PRJNA504923) | tailings metagenome | isolation source: Relicate 1 Philex TSF1 revegetated site | place: Philippines: Tuba, Benguet | collected 2017-08-29
AGATGGCGCCCATCGCCAAGGTGGGCGGCCTGGGCGACGTGGTGACGGCGCTGGGCCGCGCCGTCAAGGAGCAGGGGCACCTGGTCGAGGTCTGCCTGCCCAGGTGAGCACTTTGACGACGCTGCGGGCGCGAGGCAGAGGGCGCCGGTGCAGAGGACGCTTTAGCGGAGGCTGCGGCACGTGTGCTATGCCGCCGCCTGCCGTTCGCTCGGGCCCGCTGCGGTGCTTTGGAAGACGCGCGAGACGCACCTGTGCGCGCCGGTGGAGCGCACTGCTTGCATGCCGTTCCGCTCTTCACTCGCGTACACACGAGCAGGTACGAGTTCTTCAACTACAGCCCGCTGCTCAACGGCCACATGCGCTTCGAGACGGAGTTTGAGTGGGGCGGCACGCGCGTGGTGGTGACGACGTGCGAGGTGGAGAACCTGCGGGTGAGGCCGGGCGCCCTGCCCTTGTCCTGAAGCTGGTGGTGGGCATGGTGGGGTTTGGGGTGTGCAGATGGCGACGCAGCACTTCTTTACCGTGTGCACGTGTGCGTGGCGCGCAGGTGTGGTTCATCGAGCCGCGCAACGGCTTCTTCAACACGCAGTCGGTGTACGGCCGCTCGGACGACGAGGTGAGCGCCCCAGAGTTCGTCGCCGTTCACCAACCTCTCGTGATGATCAGCCGCCTGGCAGGTCGGGCGGCAGAGTTTGGCGGCCTGCGCCGGCGCACTCCCACTGGCGGGCAACGCCCCCTGTCGCCCCCACCGCAATCGCCAAGTGAGCTGACGTTCGGGGGGGCTGTCCTGCTCACCGCGCGCTCCTCAGGTGCGCTTCGACTTCTTCTGCAAGGCCTCGCTGGAGTTCCTGCTGCGCACTTACCGCCAGCCAGACATCCTGCACTGCCACGACTGGTCCACCGCGCACGTGGCCAAGGTGAGCTTTTTCCTTCTCCCTCCCGCCGCCTCGCCCCTCCCTCCCTCCCTCCCTCCCTCCCTCCCTCCCTCCCTCCCTCCCATCCTCCCTCTGCGACGCCCGCTCCTCCGCCGCAACCCCGCAGTCATGAGTGCCGGCTGCGGATGCGCGCCCGCCCGCCCGCCCGCGCGCACACTCTTCACCTGTCTCTCACGCGCACTGCTTGAGACCAGGCGGCTGCCGTGCTGTGGCCCCCCGATGGCGCTCCTGCAGGCGTACTGGCAGGACTACCACCACTACGGCCTGTGGAAGCCCAAGGTCATCTTCACCATCCACAACCTCAACTATGGGCAGAAGAAGCTGGCCGAGGCGGCCTTTTACTGCCAGAAGATCACCACCGTCAGCCCCACCTACGCCTTTGAGACGGGTGCGCGCTCGCTCCTGTCGCGAGCTTCGCTGCGAGACAAGCGCCCGCCGCTAGCCACGGCGGCACAGGACAAGACAGCGTACGTCGTTTGTTGTCGTGCACGCAGGCGGCAACCCCATCATCTACCCGCACGTGCACAAGTTCTGCGGCATCCGCAACGGCATCGACAGCGACCTGTGGGACCCCGAGAACAACCGCTTCCTGCCGGCGCCCATCAAGTCCGAGGAGGTGGCGCAGGTGCGCGCGCTGCGAGCGCGCCCCCCGCTGCACTGGCGCGATCGCTCGACGGCCGCAGTCGCTCAGACGCCGCTGCCGCTTTGATGGCCATGCGTGCGTGTCCTCGCAGGGCAAGCAGCAGGCGCGCTGGGAGCTGCGCAAGCGCCTGGGCCTCAACGGCTGGAACGACAAGTTCATCGTGGCAGTGGTGCGCGGCTGAGCTGACGCCGTTGCTTTGCGCCGCGTGCGCTGTGCACACGTGATGCGTGCCCTGCGGCTCACGCTGCTCTCACGCTGTGCGCGCCACGCAAACGCTCTCTGCTCCGCAGGTGTCGCGCCTGACGGCCCAGAAGGGCGTGCACCTGATCAAGCACACGGCGTTCCGCACGCTCGAGCGCGGCGGGCAGTTTGTGCTGCTCGGCTCGGCGCCCGACCCCAAGGTCCAGGTGAGGAGAGCACCCCCGGCTCTTTCTCGTCGTCGGGCCCTCCACTGTCGCAGAACGAAGTCTCGTCACGGCTTCCACACGCTCGCGTCGTGGTTGCGCAGGGCGAGTTCAACGGCCTGGCGGCGTCCATGGGCGGCCAGGACGCGGCCTTCTGCTTCAAGTACGACGAGCCGCTGAGCCACCTCATCTACGCCGCGGCAGACATGATCGTGGTGCCCTCGATGTTCGAGCCGTGCGGCCTGACGCAGATGATCGCCATGCGCTACGGAGCAGGTGCGGCGCGCTGCCCGGACCGCCCGGCTCGGCTGCAGCTTGGTGGGGGATGGGAGAGCCGCGGAGGAGGTGCGAAGCCCACTCGCGCGCTGCGTCGCGCCGTGATTGCGCGTCGCGCGCAGTGCCGATCGTGCGCCACACGGGCGGGCTCAAGGACACGGTGTTCGACGTGGACTTTGACAAGGCGCGCGCCGCGTGGGAGCTCTTCGGCAGTTGCGACTGGCAGCGCGACAACCTGGACGCCACCAACGGCTTCGCCTTCGAGGTGAGGATGAACGCCGGGGCAGGTTCAGCGTCTGCCGTGGCCCACATCGCGCTCGCTCTGAGCCGCGTCGCGCCGCCTCGCTTGTATCGCGCGCGCAGGGCACGGACCCGATGGCGCTCGACTACGCGCTCAACCGCGCCATCGACGCGTGGTACAACGACCGCGCGTGGTTCCACAGCCTGCAGCGCCGCGTGATGGAGCAGGACTGGACCTGGAACAGGCCGGGCCTCGACTACATCGAGCTCTACTTCTCGGCGCAAAAGTAGACGAGGGCACCGCACCAGGAGCACCAGGAGCGTGGTGTCTGGTCTGGCTGAGTGGGGCCGACGGGGTGGAGGAGGCTGTCCTGAAACTGAGGGGCGTCGGCTCCCGCACGGCGTGCGTGGCAGCGCAGGGGGGGGCCAGCTGCAGGGTGTGCCTTGGCGTGGACAGGGAACAGAGGCCCTTTTGCGCAGGTTGGCGTCGCCTCTGCCTGCATGGCACCTGCTGCACACCTGCTGCAGAGAGACTGAGAGAGAGACAGGGAGTTGTGCATTTCCTTTTTGGAGGCGGCTTTTTCTGCGCCCCTGGGCGTGTGGGCCGCCGCGGCAGGTGGTTGCGTGAGGCGGGCGGCGCGTGCGCAGCGCCCCCATGTTGGTGGTCGGCGTCAACGGCCGCGAGGAGAGTCTTGTGAGGTTTTCGCCGTCGGGCACAAGAAGCGACGACCTGCTGTTCGCGTGTGCGTGGTGGGGGCGTGTGTCTCTCTGTCTGCCTGCGCTGGGCGGCAGAGTTTGGGTTGGATGGGAGGGAGGGTGGGTGCGCTTGTGCGGCACTTGTGCGATGAGGATCGTGCGCAGGCGCCCCCTTAACACGGGCGGCGCGCCTGCGCTTTCTTTCATTTCTTCTTTCCCCTGCGGCGGGGTCCCTGGTGCGCTTCCTCCCTGCCCGCTCACCTCTGCCTGCTGCCGGCACCTTTGGTTTTTCGTGCGGCTCAGCAGGAGCGTGAGCTCTGCAGGCGCCTGGGCTGATGTGCATGCACGGTGGCCAGCGGCGCTGCTCCTGGTTTTGGCGACTGGCCATGGGCCTCACGGCGAGGCATGCCAGCGCCACGCGGTGGCTGCGCTCCATCCCCCTGTACCATCCCGCCCCCTTCCTCTTTCCCGTCCCAGCCTGGTGTGGTGCTCTCTGCACGCCGCTGCAAGTGCTGCGGTGCAGCTTTGCCGCAGCCGCAGCCGCAGCACGCCGCCTCGCGAGTGTCGTCGAGACGGCAGCGGTGGAGTTGAGGACTTTTGGGCAGATGACGAGGTCACCAGAGGTCGGGGTGTCAGGTGGTTCCTGCGTGTTGCGCGTGTGAAGCTTGCTGTGCCTGTGTGCTGCGTGTGGGGGCTCGTGTCCTTGTCTGCCTGTACCGCCGCTGAGCGAGAGAGAGAGAGTGCACACTGGCTGTAGGAGAGGTGGATGGGCACAGAGCTGCACTTGGCTGGCAGGGGCCTGGGCTGCGAGCGAGGAGGAGACACGCTGTGCCTTGCTGCCTGCTCTGTCCGCTGCACGATTCTTCCCCTTGCGGCTGCGAGTGTCCCTGCATAGAGAGAGAGAGGAAGCGCCACCGCGGGCTGTGTGTGCTGCTGCTGTCATGCAGAGGAGGAGGACGAGGTTTTTGCTCTGGCGTTGTGAGTAGCTGCAACACCCCGGGAGAGGCCACGCTTCACGCCTGACTTGCACGACGAGGGGTGTCACGCACACCGCCACAGGAGAGGACCGAGGAGACAAGGAGAAGGGGAGCGAGGAAGAGGGGAGCAAGATGCCGTGCGTGCCACGGTGTCACGGGAAGGAGCAAGAGCACGCCGCAAAAGGACTGGCAAAAGGAGCGGGAAGGGGAAAAGATCTCACCGTCAGGAAAGCGCGCACAGACAGCGCAAAGCGGCAGCAGCAGCACCTGGCAAGAGCAGAACGTCAGGGTCCACTCCACGCGTGGGAGGCTGTGCGCTTTGGTCCTCGTCATTGTGAACATGTCGTCAGCGCCGCAGAGCCGCACGGCACAGAGTATACTCCACTCTCCTCAGCATGCCCTCTCTCCGTCTCCCAAAAACGCGGCGTGGCCAGCACGCAAGTTCCCCGCCCGCCCCTCGCCCTAGCACAATGGTACACCGCCGGATCCAGGATGCGCGCCAAGACGGATCACGAGGCCAAGCTCAGTTTACGCCGTCTGGGCGGGCGCCGCCTTGTCCGCCACCTCCTTGTCCACGGCAGGCTCGCCAAACAGGCCGCCCAGCACCAGGATGGCAATGCCGTTCGCCGTCGCGACCTGCGCGGGTTGTGGTTGCGCGGCAGAGAGCCGTGAGCCATCCACATGCACTCCGCGCAAAGGGACACCATGAGGAGCAGTGGAGAGTGAGGGTGGTGGGGGGAGGAGCGCTCACCATGATGGCACCGGCCGTGATTGTGCGGATGCGGTTCTGGGGCGAGCCGCCGTCGTCGTAGAAGGGCAGCTCCTGGGCCGTCAGGAACGTGTTGGAGGTCTGCGCAGGGGGAGAGAGGAGGGGCAGGCCAGGGAGAAGTGCGTGAGGAGCGAGCGGGGAGGTGCGGTTCAGGATAGGGAGGAAGGTCAAAGTGTGCAGGAAGAGGAGCGAGTAGCGTGGGGCGCCACGGCGCACGCACCTGGATGAAGAGCACCAGGCCCACGGCCAGCAGGGCGACCAGCGACTGCGAGGCGTGGGCGATCTTGCCCGTCACGGCGGCGGCGGCGATGGCCACGATCACAAAGATCTCAAAGGCCATGTAGAACCAGTAGAGACGGTACACTGCGCGGCGGTGGACGTTGGCAGTCAAAGGCAGCGCGGCGGTGAGCGGGCTGTGTGTGTCCACGCTGGCAGAGGGACTGGTTGGTGCCTCGTGGACCTGCCCCACGCTTGGCGGAGCGGAGAGCAGCACGCGGAACGTTCCGCTCTCTCAAGGCTTGAGAGAGGGTGAGTGGCACTCACCCTTGTGGCAGGGCAGGTTGGCGTCGATGCCAGCGACGGCAAGGTTGGTCGTGCCGTCATCCACGCATTGCTGTTGGAGCGAGGCCAGGCCGCCCAGGTACACGGCCCTGCACAGCAGGAGAACGTGGGACACGTCGGCGGGTGGAGCCCAACCGCCGGGGACGCGCGTGCAAGCCAATGGCAGAGGGAGGCCCCACCACCACGCGGCAATCGCATTTGCTGTGCAGCTGCTGTGCAGTGCAGAGAAGGCAGCTGCGTATCTGGGGCGCGACAAGCTGGATCGCGTTCGGGCCGCGGGTCGGATTTTGTCCGAAACAACGCAAGGAACCGAGTGGGCGGCGGTGTTGGCGCAACGCAGGGGCGCCCCCACGCGTCGCCCATCGCGCCCGTGAGCGCCGTGGCGGCGACGGGGAGGCGGTGGCGCGCGCTCCACGGCGTTCGACCTTCCAGAGACAACTTTGACCGGCCCTGGCCCACTCACCAGGTGGCGAACATGAGGCCAGCGAGGGGCACGGCGAGCTTGGACATCTTGCGCGTTGCTTGGCGGTCTGCGCGCGGGCGAAGGCGAACGTGTGCACCTCCAAAACCTGCTGACGCGGACAGGTGTTCTAGAAGGGTGGGCCGCGCTGCGTGAGAGACCTGCTGGCCACCGGCTGCCCGCCCAGCGACGTCCAGGACTCTCCCTGGCGCCTGCATCGTGGCCTGGCGCCCGCTCGTGCTGCCGACGGGGCGGGGGCTCAGCGGAACTAGGAGAGGTGGGCGCGCTCACCTCGAGACGCAGAAGGAGGTGTGTAGTCGCGTAGGACGCAGGCGAACGGGCCGCTGCTCGAGTGTGGGGGACGAGTGTTTGCTCGAGGGCGAGGAGAGTTGAAGCTTCTGCTGTTCCGTGGCGGGGTGCGGGCTTTTATATCGTAGTGGTGCCCTACGGCCCATGCCGTGGTCAACGTAAGTGGTGACGAGCGCGGCGCCGGGCCAATGAGGTGGAGGTTGTGGCTGGGAAACGCAATGGCACTTGGCGCAGGTGCGCTGGGGGCACCGGGGCACCGAGGAGGCCAGGCACCGGGCGCCCAGTCATCTCACCTGGAGATGACAGCGCGCGCGAAACGCTGAGCAGCCTGAGGGTGCGGCGCGCACGGGGTGGTGACGGTGCACATGCGGAGTGAGCGGCTTTGGTGGCTTGCTGCCAGGCGCTGCGTGCGGGCCGGGGAGAGCTGCTGAGCGCCTGGCCGTCCCGCGCGCAAGCGTCAGGATGACGCGATAATCCGCCAAGGGGCCGCGGGTGCGATGAGGTGCGCGGTGACAGGTGTCAAGGAGCAAGCGCCTTGCACATCACCGCCACCAGCACAACACCGACAAGGTCTCCACGCCGCCGCGGATGACGGGGGAAATCGGGATCCTGACATTCAACTGCAGCAACCGCAACGTTAGAGAGAGCCATCCAACCACAGATCAGCCAGAGGCGGCACCCGCCACCAGCGCCACCTTGGTCTGCACGGCCTGCCGCGCCGCCGCCTGCACCAAGCCGCCCCGGCCGATGGGCAGCGCTGCGAGCGACGAGCACGCAGGCACCACCACCTTGGACAAACAGCCCTGCCCCCGCTTTGCTGCCAGTTTGTGCATAGCGGCCCAGACACGCTCACGTGGCAGCAGGCCGGCAGGCGCTCCGGTGGACGCCGGGGCAGCGGCGGGCGTGGGCGTGGGCGTGGTCGCGGGCGTGGGCGTGGGCGAGGCAGCGCCGCCTGCAGCGCACGGAGAAGGCAGGTGGATGATGGCGCCGCTCCGCGCCGGCGCCCCCGGATCAAGCAAGCATGCTGCGCACCGGATGGGGAGGGCGCCGGGCTGCCTCCCGCACCAGCCGGCGGTGGGCTCGCGGCGCCGCCGCCGCTGCCGGGACAGGCGGCGCCGCCCGTGCCCTCGACGAACGGCACGTTGCACGACTGCAGCCTGTACAGGTGTTGGCCAGACGACGAAGACGTGCACTTGGGGCCGCTTCGCGTGCCACCCAGGCACTGAGGCCGTGCCGCACAGCGCCACTCACGAGTTGGTGACCTGCTGTGTGGTGACGCCAGCGGAGCGGGCCAGCGGGTTGGTGGAGACGGTGTTGAGCAGCTCGTCATACAGGGGCCGCAGGCAGAGGCAGCCGCCCAGGGGCGCGTTGGGCGTGAAGCCGCCCACACCTTGCGCCTGCGTGGGTGGGTGCACGCGGCAATGCAAGAGCACCACAGCGCCCCTGAGACAGCTCACTGGGGCCTTTCACTGGTGAGCAGCTGAGGCGCGTGGATGCTGGTGGCGCACACTGGCCCTCGTCGCGCGCGCTTCTTCCCGGCCTGCTTGAGAGCGCCCGGCGAGCGTTTGAGCGGCCGCAGCTCTGAGCACGAGCCCAGCCCCAGGGCCCCAGCCCAATCCCGAGAGACGTGCTCACCGCGCTGCAGCACTGCGGCGACGGCCCGCCTTGGCAGGGCGCCAGGCGCAGCAGCAGGTTGTTGGGATTGATCGCGGCGAGCTGGGACCGACAGGTCGCCTCGGACGGGATTTGCTGCGCTGCGGCCGTCGAGCTCAGCGCCAGGCACGCGACGGCCAGAGCCACCAGCGCCGACATGGCGCGCTGCTGCATTTCGACCTGGGCGCTGGTGATGGGGCGCGGCCGCGATCTACACGATCAAGTCGATGCGCTCGACGGCTGCGGCGAGTGGACCAGCGTGGTTGCGCGACGATGCTTTGTTGTTGCTGTGTGTGCCGCACTCGCTTGTGGTGCTGCGCGTGTGGCGCGATTGGGCGCAATGGCAGCCCGAGCATCCATCAAATCGTCTTCGAGAGCCGCCAACCCAGCAAGCGAGGGGTGTCCGCGTGAAAGCATAGAGACGCACATCCTGCTGCCATGCACCTCGCGCACGTGCCGCGCCTACTGCCCGCCGCTGCCGTCGCCGCCCTCACAGGTCCCCACCCCGAGGCTTGCGCTGCTTCACAGGTCCCCACCCCGGGGCTTGCGCTGCTGCCTGCGCTTGGTCTTGTCGTGCGCCGACGTGAGCGGGAAGCCCAGCTCCAGCAGCGTGGCGATGAGCAGAGGCTCGGCCTCCTTGGCCGCCTCGGGCGCATCCTCTGGCATGAGCGCGTACACCACGTTGGTGTCCGGGCCTGCGACAGGAGACAGCGCCAGCAGCACCGGCAGCAGCATGGCAATGCCGGCCCATCGCCCATTGCTATTGAGGACCGTGATAGGTTGCCAGGTGCGCGGCGCACCTCGGTTCCTCTGCTGGTGGTTGCGCGGGTACTTGGGCACGGGCCGGCGGTGGTCCACCACGCGGCTGAGGATGCAGTCGGTCTGGCCCGCGTAAAACTGCCCGTTGCCCCACTGCACCACGTAGAGCGCCGCGCGCTTGGTGTGCCGCGGCGGCGGCGACTGCGCGCATGGGGCGGGCGCGGCAACGGCAACCCCAGTTCAGCGCCCCGCCCCGTTGCTGGCACGTGCGATTGAATGCTGCTGAAGTAAGAAGCCGCGCGCGGCCCCCTTCGGCCAGAAGCAAGAAGCGGGGCTGGAGCGCGCGAGAGACGCAGGGGCAGAGGCACCCTGGCGTGCAAAGCTCCCGCACCCTGCCATCGGCGCTCATGAAGAGCCCGTCCGGGAGCTGCGCCGTCTCGCCCGCAGCGCCCGCCCGGAAGCTGCCGGGAAGGTGCGCCGCCAGCACCGTGTGCAGCACCACGGCCGCGTCCTGCAGCGTCTTTGCGGGCGGACCCGGCTCGGGCGACGCCTCCTCCTGGGTGCCTGCGGCAGGCTGGCCTCCCACGCCGCCACCCGCTGCCGCCGACGCGGACGGGGAGGGCGAGCGCTCCTCCGCGCCTGCGACGCACGACGCGGGCGCACGCGCACAGCCCAACACAACGAATGATCGACGACGACGACGGCGGCGGCGGCGGCGGTGGAGGGAACGAGAGCTTGCAGCAGCCGCAACGTCCTCACCTGGGCTGCCCTCCTCGCCCTCGCCCTCCTCGCCGTCCTCTGCCGCCTCGCCGTCCCCGCGCGCGTCGCCCTCCCCGCGCGCCGCTGGCGGCTCAGGGGGCGCCTCGGCCGGCCTGCCGCCGGCGGGCGCCGCCGCCGCCAGCGCGCCCGTGAGCGGGTAGCGCCCCTGCTGGATGCCGCGGTAGAGCTGCTCGGCCTTGCGGATCAGCCCGTCGCGCATGCCCTGAGGCGTGCGACAGGCAGACGATGCGAAGCGATCTTTTCTGGCATGCTCCCCATGCGGATCGTTGGCCACCTCCACTCGCTGCATTCTCTTGGTCGTGAATGCGTTCGCCAGGCCCCAGCGCAAAGTCTCACCTGCTGGCGCGCCACCTCGAACGCCAGGCTCTCGAAGCACACGCCGTCGAGCAGGTGCCACGTGCCGCGCCGCCCGCGCCCCAACTGGTCGCCTGCGCGCCACCACCACCACCAATCCACCCACCACCACAGCACGCAGCAGTGTTAAGTCCCCGCCAGCACCTCCCCTCCCGCGCACGGCGCAAGCAGACGCATCGCTCCCAGCAAGCCCCCTGCCCCGGCGGCACAGCTCGCGTTGCCGCTGCGCGGGCCCGGCCGACCGGACCGCGCGCCCAACCGCCGCGCCGCGCCTCACCGTCGGTGAGCCCCATGCACTTGTAGTCCAGCAGCCCTTGGTCCTCCAGTCGGTGGTCGCGCGTGATGCCCACCTGCGGCATGCAGAGCACCTGCCCACGCCACCTTCGGCGCGCCCGTCGTCAAACGCCGCTCACGCACGGGAACGCAGGCCGGCGCCCTTCGGAGTCTGCGCTTGCCGACGACGCTGCAGCGCGGAAAGGAGAGCATGTGCCACGGGCGGGCAGGGAGAGGGAGCAGCCCGCTCACCAGGCAGTGCAGGTGGCTAGCGAAGATGCCGGTGAAGCCGCGCTGGCACCAGTCGATGAGCACGGCGCCGGCCAGCGCGCTGCCCTTGCCCACCTGCCCAGCACGCACAGCATGCGCACGTCGCGCTTCACCCTGCCCGTCCCCGCCAGCCTCGACGAAGACTCGCAGGGAGGCGTCGGAAAGAGGCGCGCAACCCTTGGCTCAACCCTAGGGTTGCGCATGGGCGCGAGCAAAGCGCCGCACCTCGGTGCCCTTGGACATTTCGTCCAGCAGCACGAGCGAGCGCTCGGTGCACTGCTGGTCGGCGATGCTGCGGGCAGCGGGGCGCGCAGCACAGCCACAGCGTAAGCAGTTGCTTGTGTTGAGCACCCGGCCACAACCAGGATGCAGCGCTGCACCTGCCCGCCATGAACGCCTCTGCCCGGCGCCCGCGCCCTCAGCAATAAAACGCAGAGCGCGGCGTTTTTGATGTCCCCCTCGTGCCCCTCCCCCCCTCCAACGCCGCGCCACTCACTGCACTTCCTGCATCTCGAGCGCGAAGCTGCTCATGCCCTCGACCGGTGAGTCGCCGCTGAAGTTGCGCAGCAAAAAGGCGTCGTAAAAGGGCACGCGCACGCGCCGCGCCGGCACCAGCAGCCCGCAGTTGGCCAGCAGCGCCACGGCGCACACGGACCGCAGCACCGTGCTCTTGCCTGCGCGCGCGTGCGTGCGTGCGTTGCGTCAGGCGTCACAAACGGCAGCGTCAGCAAAGCAGGCCACCGTGCGTGCCCCTCGAACACCCTCACCGGCGACGTCGGCTCCCTCAGCAGCACCGCCCAAGCCCTCACCGGCCGCCCTTCCCAACGCCCTCACCGGCCATGTTGGGCCCCGTCAGCAGCACCATGCGGTCCAGCACCACGTCGTTGCACACGGTGGGCGCGTAGGGCTGCATCCAGTAGGGCCAGTAGCCCTCGAGCTCCATGCGCATGCACGGCAGCTTGCCCGGCTGCTGCCCCGCCGCCGGCCCTGCGCAGCGCCCCGCACACACGCGTGCACGAGCACCACGTCAACGCCCTCATGCCCGGCGTGCCTGCAAAGGCCGACGCTTTGCGGCGCAGCCGTGTTGACAGCTCACCTGCGGTGGCATGCGCCACCCCGTTGCCGTTGCCGTTGCCGTTGCTGTACGCGTGCCGGCCGTTGCCGTTGCCGTTGCCGTTGTGGTGGTGGTGGTGGGCGTGCGAGGAGCTGGGCGGAAGGTGCCGGGTCAGGTCGGTCAGCTCGGGGACGGTCCAGCCGGCCTTGCTCACCGCCTGCGTTGACGCACAGGCGCAGCGGCGGCGCATGCACGCCACCATTCTAGTCCTCTCGCCGCCCCACGCTCCAGCAGAGGGCCCTGACTGCGGACCCAGGTACAAGGAAGACTGCCGGACGCGCCCTCACCGCGACGTGGTGCGTGAGCGCCGAGAAGACCACGGAGCACCTGCGCAGCAGCAGCGCCACGCACGGGAACAGCACGATTGCGCGGTCCTTCGTGACGTCCACCCGCCCCAAGCACTGGAATGAACGCGCCGCCAGGGCCACGACCCCAGCCACCACCCCTGGGCAGTGGCGCACCTGCAGGCCAGCAGCAGCTCCTTGAGGGAGGGCAGCAGCTCCACGCACAGCTGCTCCAGCAAACGGTCCACCTGCCACGCGGTTACACGCGCATGCACGCAGGACCTTGCGTGGCCGCGGGCCCGCTGCGGCACGCTCGGCCCCGCCGCCGTCCGTGCCCGGTGCCCAGGAACGCCCCGACCGGCGGCGCGCCGGCCGCCCCTGTCCGTCCCACTTCCCGCACCGCATGCGCGCGCCGCTTGCATGACGGGGCGAGGTAGCAAGGTTCAGCAGCGAGGAGGAGTGCGCGCCAGCCCCGGCCAGAGCATGCGCCTCTCCCTCACCGTGTCCTGCGCCTCCTTGCAGGCGCGGAGGTACTCTAGCTGCTTGTCGTTGATGTGGCGTGTGGTCCAGCACTCGGCGCCGCCCTTGACCTCGGGCAGGTTGACGGCGCCGCTCTCCACCGACTGCACGCCCTTGGGACCGCCAATGAAGGCGTGGCGCGGCACCTGCGAGGGTGGCGGCGGCGCAGCGAACGATGCGCGAGGGCGGCGGCGCCGAGTTGAGCGAGCGCGCGTCACGGGCCGGGCGCGCAAGCAGCCGCAGCGGCGGTGCAACTGAGCAGGGACGTGCTCTCGCGGCTCTGGCCACCCCGCCAAAAGCAGCCGCCGCGGCGTCGTTCCGTTCCCGAGTCGCGGGCACGTGCGCTACCTCTCCGAGCCCATACGAAGGCACGCTACGCGGCGAGGCACTGCAGGGTGCTGCTCACGTGCACGACGAGGCGGTTGCCCTCGAGGTTGCGGATGCTGGGCATGGACGAGGCCTTGGTGTTGTTCACCTTGGCCTGCAGCGGCTCCAGGAAGGCCTGCAGCTGCGCCGTCAGCGCGCGCAGCGTGCGGTCCACCTGCGTCCGACTCAGGGCCACGCCGCAGGGCAAACTGCGTCAGGCGCTTGTCCGCATGGGGAGTCGGGCCGCGGCGGCGTGCGCGCAGTTGCCGCGGGGGTGGTGCACGGCGCCGCGCGACGCTGGGCCGCAGAGCGTGCGCCACTCGCCTCGTCCTCCTGCCTGCCAAGCTGCGCGCGTGTCACGTTGTAGCGGAACTTCTCGTTGGCCCGCGCGAACCTGCGACGCGCAGCAACGACCGTGGACGCAGGAACCATGCGCGCGGCGCGCTCAGTGGCTGCGTCCCTGGCTTGACAGCCCGCGCAAGTGCCGATGTCGTGCGCGTGCTTAGGGGCTTTGGATTGGGGGGGTGAGAATGCAGGACGGCTGAGGAAGGCGGGGCCGTTGCAGCGAGCGCGGAGGCGGCGAAATGCGCTGCTGCGGCGCAACGGCACGAGGTGCCCCTCGGCTTGGTGTGACGGCGGCTCCGGCGGCTCCGATGATGCCGCCTCCAGAGTCCGCCTCGGTCCCGCCGGCCCCCCGCGCACCACCAGACAGCTAGGGCGCTTTGGGGCGAGCGGCGCGGCGCAAGCCACGAGCGCGCTTTGCGCCACGTCGCCATCCCCTTGACAGCCCCAAGCTGTCTGGTGGCGGGCGGGGGCAAGCGCGCCCACGACGGACTGTGGATGCCTCCAATGTGTGCCCGGCACGGACGCTGCCGCCACACCCGCTGGAGAGGTCCACGTGCAGACGCCCCGGGCTGCACGTCGCTGGCCCCCACGCTCGCTGCGTGGTCCTGCCGCCCCTCAGCCGTCGGCCCTGGCGAACCCTCTCACAGCGCCTGCTGAGCCTGCAGCAGGCCAGAACGCTGCCTCATGACACCACCGCGACTGAAGCTCCCCAGCTCGCCCCCCCCCCCCTCTGAACGCCACTCACGACTGGATCTCGAGCTCGCTGGCCCGGTTCTTGCTGGCCGTCGCCTGCTGCCTCAGGAACGCCTCCCGCGAGGGGTACAGCTGCTGGCCCGACCCCGCGTCCTCCTCCTCGTCCTCGGGGCTCCTGCGCCCCACAGCACATCCAGCGTGAGTCGGGTGGCGACGCGGGTTTACAGCGCACGTGCGCTGCAGCTGATCTTCGCTGCCCGCAACACGGATGCGTCGGTGCCGCGGCGCAAGCGCTGCGTGGCTCGCCTGCCGCGCTGCTGCCCGGCGCGCACCGGCCCAACGCGGGCGAGCTTGCGCGAGGCACGTGGCGCGCCGCCGCGCTCGCGCACCTGCTAGGGGAGCCGCTGCCTCCTGGGTTGAGGTCGGGCGGCCCCTGGAGGTCCACGACGGACTCGATGGCGGCGCTGATGCGCGCCAGGCGTTCGCGCAGCCGCCCCACGTCCTCCTCGTCCGGAGACCTGCATCAAGTGGCATCGCCACGAAGTCGTGACCCAAACACGCGTACCGGTGGAAGCAACAGCGCAGCAGCATCCGGAGCCGAGCGGGTGTCGCGCAGGCACGCGGGGGGCCGGTGGTGCCCAGGCCTCTTGCCCCCACGCTCCTCACCTCATGTCGAGCCACAGCGTGTAGGGCAGCAGGTGCGCCCACGCGTCGGCGTGCCCGGGGTCGTCCAGCAGCTGCACCACGCCCCGCACCATGCCTGCGGAGCAGGCCAGGGCAGGACAGTAGGAGCAAGCAGCTCAACCGTGGACACACGCGCTGCAGGCGTCCGGCGTGAGCGAGCGTGGAGACCGGGCGGATGCAGCGCGGGCGCGGCGCGAGAACGGCAGCGAGGCGTGCGTGTCTCTTGAGAGCGTGGGGCGCACCGTGGAGCTCGCGGAAGAAGGCGGCGTCGCCGCGCCTGCTGCTGAGCACCTCGGTCACCTTGCTGCCAGGCAGGCTGGCGTTGAGCTGGGGCGTTTGCTGCGCATTGTGGAAAGCCCAGCAGGGCACAGCATGGGCCAGGGCGCAACGCTTCGAAGCGCACGGACGACATGCTCAAGTCCGGTGGGCCCTGGCCACACGCAAGCAATCGCAATCGCATCAGCAAACGTGCAGGAGAGAGGACTCACCGCGTTGCTGTCGCAGAGGTGCTGCACCACGCCGTGCACGTGGCCGGCCATGGCGGGCGGCGGCGGCAGCAGCAGCAGCTGGCGCATCCACTGCTGGCACAGCGTGGAGCCGGTGGGCAGCACCATGGCCTGCGCGACACGCAAGCGCACGAAGCCAGCACCATGGGCAGAGGGCGCTGATGATTTGCTTCTTCATGCCTGAAGAAGCCTGGAGGTCCCCAGAGTTGGTCCTGGGATGAAGCGCTGGGACATGATGCCACGCCGTCACGCGACGAACGCACCTCACCCCTCCGCTGCCCTTCACGGCAGCGAGCGCACGCCGTGCATCACCTCACACCTGCAGCGAGCGCACGCCGACATCTCCCTCGAGCCCCAGCTGCGTGACGGTGGACTTTGGCAGCGGCTGCGGCCGCCCGTCCTCCTTGAACGTGCTCCACACCTGGCGGCGCGTGTGGTGCGAGAGAGCAAGGGACACTCGGCCTGACACGCCGCGGCTCCAGCGCCCAACGCTGAGGCCCAGCAGCAGCAGCAGCAGGCCGACGAGGGCAAACGGGCGCCGGAGTGGGCGCCTCGACGACAGGCTGCCTAGCTGAGCAGCAGACCAGGTCAACGAGGGCATAGGAGAAGCACAGGACGCGCCGCCACTCACCACGTCGAGCGCGCCGTCCCTGTCCTTGAAGTGCCCCGACTCGCGCACCTGCACACACACACAAGGAGCGCGAGATCTCATGCCGCGTTCCAAGGGCCATGGGCCGTGGGTTGCGGGCTGTAGCAGGAGGTGGACTGTCCTCCAAGTCTTTATGGAGGCGTGCGCTTGGCCCTCTCACCCGCGCGATGAAGCCCTGCGTGGGGTCCCCGGCGTATGTCTGCACCATGCCCACGTGCTCGCGCCCAATGGCCGACAGCGCGTTGCGGTACGACTGCCTCTGCGGAGGCGGGCACGCGGGCAGACAGGCGCCATGCTGGTCAAGCGCACTTTGCTGCCGTCCTGTCCCGCTGCTGCGCGAGACGGCTGCTGATCAGCAGCGGTGCGCCCCCATTCCGCGCGCGGCGGTGCGCTGCCCGGCGTCCACGCGCGCGGCGGCCCACGCTTGCTTGTGCATGCACGGCAGCATCACCCGCCCACCGACCTGGTTGTCGAGCGAGGAGTGCAGCAGCAGCGCCGCCGCGCCGCGCGCCGCCAGCAGCGCCTGCACCGCCTCCCACGTCATGGCGCTGGTGCACTGCACCTTGCGCAGCTCCACGTGCAGCACGTGCGCCTGGAACCCGCTGCGCGACCACGCAATGCCTGCGGGCGGCACGCAGCAGACGGGGCAAACATCAGGAACCACCAGCCGCTGCCATGCAGCCCTCCCTGGAAGTGCTGGCACGCGAAGTGCTGGTGCACGAAGCTGAGGTGTGGAGCGTGGCGGCGAAGCGGCAAGGGCACGAGGGCTGCATGTGAGGGGCGAAGATTCAGGCTGTCCACGGGGCGGCGCACCGACGACGGGCTTCTGCAGGCTGAAGAGCTCGTTGCTCGTGTCGCTGGCGCCCGACGCCGAGGGGAAGTACGACGGGTTGGCCTGCGGCGTGGCCAGCAGCAAGGTCATGGGTGGGCAAGGGCAGGTGGAAGGGTGTGGGGGGAAAGTACGACGGGTTGGCCTGCATTGCGCCACCACGTGCGCCACCAGAGCTCACGTGGACCATTGTCCTGGACGCCACAGGAAGCGACGGGTCATGCAGCGCTGCGGGGACTGGTGTGAGTCCGCACAACTGCGCCCTGCAGGCCCATCACGCAAGCCGCCCACGGCGATGGCAGTGGGAGGGCGCCTCCACTCACGGGCGTGCTGGTGCCCAGGAGGTACCTGTCCTTGGTGCGCCCCTTGGTGTTGCTGGCGCCCGCCTCGGGCTCACGCTCCGCCACCATGGCCTGCGCCCGGCACACCATACACACACGCGCCAGAGCGCGCAGCGCACGTCACGGGCCAGCCCACGCAGAGGTCCCTGCCAGCGCCGCACTGGACGTGTGCGTGCGCGCGTGCGCATGTCGCGTCAACGGAACGGGGCCGCCGCCCGCGTCCTGCATCAGCGGGTGTGGAGCGCCGAGCGTGTAGGGCGCTCACCACAGAGTAGCCGCGGAGGTTGAGCAGGCGGCACGCACCACACAGCCGTGCAGGTCGAGCAACCCCAGGCGCGCACCACAGAGCAGTCGTGCAGCTAAATCAAGCGGCGCGCACCACAGAGTAGCCGCGCAGGTTGAGGTCCTTGACCACCGAGGCCAGCTGTCCCTTGGGCGCGCCCGCCTTGGGCACGCCCGTGTGCCCGGCGCTGGCGCGAAAGTCCAGCTCGTAAATCATCACCTGCACCCGCCGCGCCACGCACAGCTTGCGCCGTGAACAACCCTTGAAGCTTGAGCCAAGGCAGGCGCAAGGGACGCGTGCGCCGCAGCGTGGCGCAGGGGTGGCGGCGGCGGTGCGGCGAGCGCTCCAGACCGCCCATGCACGGAGGGAGCCGAAGGCATCCCCCCTCAGAGAGCTCACCAGCGCGTCAATGCCGATGGTCTCGTAAAAGTCTCCGACCTGCGGACGCGCGCGGGAGGGCGGCGCGCGCACAGGCAAGTCAACGCCGCCAGTGGCACGACGCCACGTGTGCAGCGTGCTACTTGCATGACGGGGCGGTTCACCACCATGGCAAGGCAGCGAGGATCAGCAGCGAGGAAGGTTAGTCAGCAGCCCAGAGCAGGCGTCACCCGCTGCCAGGACACGGGCGGCGGAGTGTGCATGCGGCCGCACCCTTGCTCCTCACCTGCACGAGGATGACGGAGAGCGGGTAGGCCTGCTTCCAGCGCACAAAGACGTCGTAGCAGCTCATGGTGGCACCCATCTCCCTGCGGACAGGGGGGCGCGCGCCGGCGCAACGAGCGTCATCCTCAGCATCCGTTGGCTGGCTTGCAGCGCGTTGCGCCACGCACGCACATGCTCCGGCACGCATGGAGAGGACCAGGATTCGCGCAAGAGATCGAGGCAGCCACGCGAGAGGTGGGCGCGTGGGCGTGGGTGGGCGGGGACGAGAAGGAGCAGGGAGAAGAGGGCGCGGGCGCACGCACTTGGCCTTGGGGAGCGAGATGCCAACGGGGTGCTTGACGTCCATGAGCGCGCGCATGCGCTGGAACTGCGAGTCGCTCTCCCGCCTGCGCGGCAAGACGGTGCGCGCGCACGGCGTTGCCACGTCAGGCACGCCGCAGCACGTGCTCGTGCCGGCGGTGCACCTCAGCATCGCCACGCGGGCCGTGCGCTTCATTCACTAGGGCGGCATCAGACAGATCCCCGTGCCATGCTCCTTTCGCCCCAAACGCCGGCAGCAGGGGCGTGCAGCGCGTCTTCCTGGCGCTGCTCCAGGTCCGTTCGTTCGTGCACCGCATCCACAGCAGCGCGTGCCATGGCTGACACGGGCGGCACAACCAAGGGCGCACACAGGGCAAAGCTCGCTGCGCGGCCCTTGGGTGCTGCCACCAGGGGGAGCCCTGCTGTGGATGCGTCGCCGACCTCGTCCAGCTGGAGCAGCACACGTCGAGCGCAAGGTACCACTGCTGCCGGCGTCCCAGGATCACCAATGAGCACGCACTGGGCCTCTGACGTCGCCCCTAGCTCGCTCCCGCTCCCCCTCCTGCCTCCGCCGACGTACCTCCCTTTTCTCTCCCGTCCCTCCCTTTCTGCTTTCTGTCCCTTTCTGCTCCGGGCGGGGGTGCGCCGCCGCTCTGCTGTTCCGCCGCTCGCGGCTTGCGGTTGGGTGACGCAAAGGCCTGGGCTGGTGCCTAATCTTCCTCCCTGCTGATCCTTCCTGCATGACGCGGGCGGTGGCCCGTTCCGTTGATGCAAGATGGGCCGCTGCCTGCCACCCCTGCTGCGCTGAACCGCGGCGGCCGGACCAACGCGCCCATCCAATCGCCAGAAGACCGCCCCGTTTTGCCCACCGTACCTCTTCATGCCGTCCAGCACCTCGCGCCAGTAGGTCTCGGCCTCCTCGGGCGCCTGCAGGCCCTCTGAGGCGTCCGCCTTGCCCGCCGCCGCCCGCGCCGCCGAAGCCACCGACGCCATCGTCGCCGCCGCCGCCGGCGGGGCGGGGCGCAGCACGCCCAGCGCGGGCACGGCGGCCGCCCACCAGCGCCTGCCGTGGTGGCCCACGCCGCCCAGTGGCAGAGGGGGTGAGGAGGCGAGGGCGTGCGGATGGTGGCGATGGGCGGTTGCGCTGGGCCGCATGTGGAGGAGGCGGCGGGACGAGGGGTGATGCATGGCCGGGATGGCTGGGCGCTGCGTTGCGCTGCACGCGGCGGCGGGCTCGCTGCTGCAGCCACTGGATCTGCGCTGCAGCATGTTGGCGCCGCGCGGCGGTGAGGGCGGCGGGCGGTTGGCGGCGCCGGGCGCTGCCGCTGGGATACCTCCGATTCGCGTCGCGAAGTTCCTGGTGCGCGCTGCAGTGGCGTGGTGCGCCGCTGTTGCGCTGAGGCCGTGGAGGGCTGGCGGCGCCGGGCCGTACGCGCGCGTCAGGGGCCCGCCGCCGGTGGTCAAGCTGCCCGCCAGCGCCCTGCCGGCCTTGCGGATGAAGAGCAGCTGCTGCTGCGCCCAGCGGGGAGCGCGCATGTCACGCGCTGCGGCTCATCCTGGTGTGCTGGTCCGATCCAGTGATCAGTCGCGTGCGGCCGCTGCAGGGCGCCCGGAGCGGCGATGCGCGCACGAAAATGATTGAAGACGCTGCCCACCACCGCTGCGCACGCTCGTGCGCGTGAAAGCCTCCCTGCTCGCTGCTGCGCTGACGACGATCTTGAGAAAAGTGCTCGCCGCGGAACCTGTGCTGCTCTGAGGCTCTGCACAGCCTGAGTGAGTCGTCTGTGTTTGCTGCTGCTAATCGGATGCTGAAGGGGCTGCTCAGCTTCTCCGCTCGCGCTGCGTCGGGGCATAGGGTTCACGCCCACGCGTCCCACTAGCAGCACGGCCGCGTCGGCACCTGTCCCTCACGCGTCACGTTTGCACATCCTGCTGTCTGGTGCTCAGGTCCAGAAAGTCGCTCCGGCGCGCACGGCCATGCGCGAACGGCCCGCAAGCGCCCACCCCACCCACCGCCGCGACCAGCACGTGCGGCGCAGGGCGGCCGACGCACACGGCCCAGCGGCGCAGCACAACGCTCCCCGCCCGCTCCGCACGGCGTATCTCTTCAACCCCTGACATGTCCTTTGAAGTTCTTGGAGAACTTCTTGTTCCGGGACTTGGCGACCCTGTTCTGCACCTGCTTGAGCCTCGCCACAACTGGCATGGCCTTCTTGCGCTGCTTCTCGCGCTCGCTGAGCCCGCCCGTCTTGTCCTTCTTGCGGCCGCTCGTGGCGCCGAACTTGTCGCGCCCCTCGCGGCCCGCCAGCACCGTCGCCAGGCGCGCCTCCTTGTCGTGCCCCCGCTTCTTCCGGCTCTCCAGGTCGCGCGGGTCCACCTTGCTCTCGTTGATGGTGCCCAGGCGCTCGCGCAGCGCCAGCTGCTCCTCGGCCTCCTCCTCGGCCGCCTCGAGCAGCCGCTGCCGCTTGGCCTTGGTGGCGCTCTTGAGCCCGTGCTTGGCCAGCGCCTGCTCCACCAGCTGCTTCTGCTTGAGCCGCCTGCGCGCGTGCGTGCGTGCGCGCGTGCGTGGACGGCGGTGTGAGTGCGCGTGGACGTGAGGCGCCACGGCACGTGACGCGCGCCCAGCTGAACGGGAGGGACGCCGGGGAAGGCACTCCACCGCCCACACAGCCCCCGCTCCAGCCCACGCACAGCAGCACGCAGCGGCCGTTGCCGCAAGAGCGCTGCCAGCGTAACGGCACCTGGCGCGCGTTGAAAAGTCCTGCCACCTGACCGCCAATGCGCTCAACGCCCACCCAACTGATGCGTCACAAGTCCTCCCGCCCACCCAGGCCCTGATGCCCACCCACCCACCGGTTCAACCCCCTGGTGCCCTCAAAGCCCACCCACCCACCTGATGCGCTCAAAGTCCTCCTCGGTCAGGATGCGCGCCGCCTCGAGCCGCTCGCTCGGCGCCGCCGCCTCGCCGCCCGCGCCACCCGCCTCCTCCTCCTCCCCGCTGCCCGACGCCCCCTCCTCCTCCTCGTCCTCTGCGTCCTCCTCGGAGTCGTCGTCCGGCCCTCTTC
>VFQP010002406.1_pt1 | contig 20982 bp, 28 predicted proteins | sample 3512351 | NCBI WGS metagenome assembly VFQP01 (sample SAMN10412372, study PRJNA504923) | tailings metagenome | isolation source: Relicate 1 Philex TSF1 revegetated site | place: Philippines: Tuba, Benguet | collected 2017-08-29
ATCGCCCAGGTAGGCGCGCCGCGCCCCCACGTGATGCGGGCACGTCAACAGGTGCCCTGTATACCCGCATGCAGGGCATGAGGAGATCTCGGCGTGGCTTGCCGAGGTGGGCGACGTGGCGGGCGAGGCGGCCACGGTGCGGGCGGTTACAGCGTACGCGCAGCTGGCGCCGCACTGGGCGCTGGCCGGCAGCGCCCGGCGCTGGTGGTGAGCGTGAGCTGCTCTGCGTGCCACTGGCGTCAGCCACGCGTGCCTCTAGCCGTCAAGGTGCACGAAACGCGTAATCCATGTCGAGGCGACGGCGACGACGACGGCAACGGCGGTGCGGCTGTGGGTCGTTTGCCTTTCGTCACGACTTTCGCAGGGACTTCTTCATTAACGGCAAGACCAACATTGGCAACGAGCGGGTGCACCACCACTACGCCGCCGCGCTCAACGCCGTGCCTCTCTCCGAGTGGTTCCTCAAGTGAGGGAGGGAGGAGGGAGGGAGGCGCTCCCTCAGTGACGGCTTGCCTGTCAGGCGAGCAACCTTCGGGGCACCTGCCCGCCGCCAACAGCGCACAAGACGGGCAGCATGGCTCCCACCAGACCGCCGCCGTGTGTGTGTGTGACGGGGCCAGGCAGCAAGGATCAGCAGCAAGGAAGATGCACGTGTGTGCGCCCAGCGTTTCGCCCTCGCGCGAAGCGGCGTGCGTGCCTGGTCGCGGTGTTCCCGCGCCCCGCTCACGCCGCCAGGCACCCCTCTGAGCTGTTCTTGCTGCGCCTGGCCACGGCGGGCAACATGGGCTCTTTAGGCAACCTGCTGCCGGACGGGGGCGCCTCCATGGGCTGGCACGGGGACCCCTCGCTGCTGCGGCCCGACGGCTTTTCGGCAGACTATGGGCAGGGCTTCTTTGGGCACTGGTCGCAGGTGTGTGTGCATGCCACTTGCGTGACTGGGCGGTAGCCAGGTGCCAAGCGTCAGGGTGTGAGGTGGCCCGGGCCAAACACCGAGAATGGTCGGTTGCGCCCCTCTCAGGAGCAGAGAGGCTGTTGCGGGAGGGGCCTGCAGTTCAGGGATGGGATGGAGCGTGCTCAGCCCACAGGGGCATGGTGTGGTGGTGACGGTCTGTGCGCGCGGCATCCCCGGCCACTTCGCTGGGCCCCGCTCCACCTCCCTGCCGCCCCTGCCTGCAGGCCATGTCCACGCTGGCGTGCGACCCCGAGCTGGGCTGGCTCTGCTTCCAGTGCGACCTGCGGCGCGTGCAGCCGCACTGGAGCCTGGGCATGACGCGCGCAGCCGCCTCGGCGGGGTCGGCGGCCGCGTCCACCTCGGCGTCGCAGCACCAGGGCCCCTGCAGGCAGGTGCCGCAGGCGCTGGTGGAGCCGCGGGACGCCTTCCGCCGGCGGGTGTTCGTCGCGCCCCTGGCGCTGCTCATCGGTGCGGCCGCAAGCGTGTTTGAGCATTGAGCAGTTCTGGTTGCGTTGCGCAAGCCGCCAGGTGCAAGGGGGTCACATTAAACGTCGACGTGCCGTTGTGCTTGGCGTGCAGAGGTGGACAACGCGCGGGTGGCGCACATGGACGTGGACTTTTTCCACCGGCGCGCCGTGGTCGCCTTGGAGGCGCACGGGGCGTCGCTGGAGGGCGGCGGCGGCGGGGAGGTGGTGGCGCTGCTCACGGCGCGGCGCACGGCTCCGTCAGGCAGCGCTTGGGCCATTGCGGCGGCCTTGAACGTCACGTGCGGCGGCGGTGGCGGCGGAGGTGGTGGTGGTGGCGGTGGCGCGAGCGGGGCGGAGGTGGAGGCGTGCCGGGAGGCGGAGGGCTACGCTGGCCCGTGGGCGGGGCGGCAGCCCGGGGAGCAGTTGGGCGGCAGCAGGGTGTTGGCGCTGCGGTGGAGTGGGAGGAGGCAGACGGAGGTGCTCGTGGCGTGGAGCCTGCTGTGACGGTGGTGTGCAAGAGTTCGTCTTGACAGTCCGAGCCTGTCAAGGTCGCGTTTTGGATGTTTGCGGGTGGCGGGCGGGGAGGAAAAAGCGCACAAGGTCAGCACGCCGGGCAGACTGCGCAGAAATCCCGTGCTGAACGCACAGGGCGCAAAGGAGAAAGGGCAGGTTCAGCACTGCGGCGGATGATCGCGTGATCGCCCCAGCGGTGGCGGCGCGGAGTCCGGCCGGGCCCGGTTCGAGCCGAAAGCGGTGCGCAGGGCCAGCCATCGGCTGCGCGGTGGTCCACATCGGTCACCCCGTGAGCAGCGCTGGCGAATGCGCAGTGTTTGGGCGGGAGCGCGAAAAGCAGGGTTCTTGGTGCCAATGGCCCCGCCTGCGCAGGCGCCCACGCATTGAGCTGATTGACAATGGAGGAGGACTGGAGCATCGTTCAGGTGCGCGCCGAGGGTGGGCTGGCTGCGCGATGATGACTGGATGGGGGGCTCGCTCCTGGGCGGGGAGCACTTGCCCACGCTTGCTGGCGATGGTGTGAACGCAGGCGGGAGGCAGTGGCGTGAGCACCGTGCGCCCATCGCCCTCTGGCAGCCCTGAGCGCGCATCGCCAAGCATCGACGCGGAGGCGCCCCCTCCCGCCCCGCCGCAAATGGCCGAAGCGCCTGCGCTGGAGGAGCAGCCCGCCGCGCCCATTGGCACCGGCAGCATTGAGCGCATTGGCAGCGCCGACGCAAGCCCGGACGGCGCGCCCGAGCAGGTAGCTATTGGCTCCCCGCCCACCGCGCTTTTTCGGCGCCCGCAATCCCCGCACGCCACGCTCACCTCGCATCAACCGCGTGCCGCGACGCGCAGGAGGACGTGCTGATGGACGCCGGTAGCGACACGGAAGCACCTGCTGGCGACGAGCCAGCATCCCCACCGCCCGTTGCCGACACCACACCCACTCGCAACGGCGCCGCCCCGCCCGTCGCCCCATCCCCGCCACCAACCGAGCCGCCATCCCCGGCCCCGACGGAGCCCATGGACGGCGACGCCATGAACGTGGACACGCTCGGCGCCCCTGCCGACGACGAGGACGCCGACGCCCCGATGGCGCCTCCCGCGCCGGCCGCCCAAGACGACCCCGTGCCCGCCGCCGACGCGGACGAGGACGCCGTGGAGCACGGCCCTCAGGACCCGCCCAACGTGTTCCGCCTTTGGCTGGTGCAGGAGGAGGCGCAGGTGCGCTGACCTTTTGTCCCCTCTTTCTCCGCTCTGGGCTCAACTCCACGCGTTGTCTGCACCTCACGCTCCGCCAATCATGTGCATCACACGATGGCCTCAGGGCGGCATCATGGTGCCCAAGGTGGTGGCCAACCTGCCCCGCTGGCTGTCCTTCGTCCACCAGCTCACCGGCCAGCGCCTCCAGGCGGTGCAGGGCGGCACGCAGCGCGTGCTGCGCCAGGGCTTCGCCGCGCTGGACGCCGCGCACGGCGGCCTCCGCGTGGTCGGCCTGCTGGGCCTCCATGACGAGCTCTCCGCCGCGCTGGACGAGCGCGGCATGCCCGCCGCCGCCCGCCAGGCGCTCCTGTCCGGGCCGCCCTGCCTGGCGCTGTGGGTGCCGCGCGGCCTCCCCGGCGCGGCGGCGGCGGCCACCGGCAAGCCCTGCATGGAGGCGTACCTGGTGCTGGTGGCCGAGCACGGCACCTTTTGCGCGCAGGACGGGCAGCGCGGCCGCGAGAGCGCCTGCCCGCCCGCCACGTGCGCGCTGGCGAGGTGCGCGACAGTTCGTTGCCCGGTTCAAGGTCGTGTTGGCAGTTGCAGCTTAGCCAGTTCGATCTGGTGCTGAAGCAGTTGCTGGCGTTGACCTAATCGCGCAGGTACATGCTGGACCTGTGCTCTCACCTGGTGCTGCTCGTGGAGGAGCGCGAGTTCAACGCCGCCCGCGCGCTGGACCAGGACGACGACATGCCGGAGGCCGTTGACTACACGTGAGTGGCGCCTGCGGACGTGGAGAAGAAGAAGGCTTGCAGGACGCCGCAGGCAGCCGGTCCTTCACGTGTGGCGACGAAGACTTCATGCTGAGCGGCTCACACGTGGGCGTCATCGTCGCACGCGTTTTGCCCCCGTGCTGCATGCAGGCTGGAGGAGCAGCGGCAGGACAGCACCGTCGCCTTTGACGCCGAGCGCCCCGGCGCCTGCCTGCCGCTGGACGCGCCCGTCGCCACGCTGGAGCTCCGCGACCAGCTGGCGCCCATCGCCGCCTCGTACCACCTCGACGCTCGTTCCGGGTCCGACGCTCGCCTTCTCGCCATGGCCACCTCGGTGGCGCGCCGGCCCCTGGTGAGAAGGAGCGTCATGCTCATCTCTGGGCGCCGCCCAGTGCATCACCGCTCTTCGCAGAGGCGTGAATGGCGGCGCTTCGCGCTGGCCCTGCTCCGTCGCAGGCCATCACCAAGCCCGTCCGCCTGGACCTGCCGCGCGCCTTCGGCCAGGCGGCGCCGCACTGGCCCAAGGGCGGCGGCGGCTTCGCCGGCGCCTTCCGCGAGGCGTGGCTCCGCGCCGTGGGCCAGGCGCCGCCCTGCCCGCTGCAGCTGGACGCCAGCGTGGTGCGGCTGTTGCTCGAGCCGCCGGCCGGCCCGGGCGATGCGGGCGTGAGCGAGGGCGCGAGCCTGCTGCTGTCGCACGCCTGCCCGCTGGCGCTGGACGCGCTGCGGCAGCTGCGCGCCGCCTACGCCGAGGCGCTGGGCCAGGCGCAGCAGCGCGTGGCACTGGAGCAGGCGGCAGAGGAGGAGCGCGTGAGCGAGTTGATGCTGGAACGTGCGTGGCAGTGGTTCCCCGACGTGGCACCGCCAGGCTGGCAGCCGGCGGCAACGGCGACGCCTGGCGTGGCCGGCGCTGATGACGAGGAGATGAGCGCGGGCGAGGAGGGCGACGGCGCGGAGGAGGCGCGCCTGCGCTGCCCCATCTGCTTCGAGGTACGGTCGATACGGTCGGCCAGGGCGTCCTTGTTGCGCGTTCCACGCTGCATCGCTTGGCCGGCGCAGCGTGGTGGATTGCGTTCATTGAGCGCTCGACCCTCATGCCGCGATGTGTGCGTGCAGGACTACGCCGCGTCCGGCGACCACGTCCCCGTCAGCATCGCCTGCCGGGACGGCGCCCACGTGCTGTGCGCGCTGTGCTTCCACCACCTGCCGGGCGCGCGGCCCAAGTGCCCCATCTGCCGGCGCCACGTGGCCGGCGCCCCGGTCAAGTGCCTCGCGACCGTCGCCGCTGTGGAGGCCGCCGCACGCGAGCGCCAGCGCGGCGCGGCCGCGCGCAACGAGAGGACGGCGAGGAGGGCCGCCGCCGCGCGCGAACGCGAGCGCATCCGCGAGGTGGCCGACGTCGCGCGCATCCAGCAGGACCAGGAGCTGGCGTCCGTCGGCTTCTCGCGCGACGTCATCCGGCGCGCCGCAAGGGACCCCGACTTGCACGCCCTCGTCATTGAGGTGAACGACGAATGCTTCGCTTGCGCCGCGACTGCACGGCAATGCGCTTCAAGCAGGCTGCGGCATGTGCTTGCAGGCCCACGAGAAGCTGGCTGAGCGCGAGCGGAGCACCTCGGCGCACCCCTTTACGCCCGAGCAGCGGCAGGAGTACGTGGCCAAGTTCGTCAAGAAGCACCGCGGGCGTGGCAGGCCGGCGGTGGCGTCAGCGCCGCGCGGCCAAGCGTCCGGCGACGGCGCGGGCGCGGGCGGCGCCACCCGCTGGGGTGGCGTCCAGACGGTCGTGAGCTCGGTCGGCGCGTTCGTGGGCCGCATGTTCACCGGCGGCGGCGGCGGAGGCGCCGGCAGCAGCGGCGGCGGGCGCGGCGCGAGCGCCCAGCCCGAGCAGCGAAAGCGCATGCGCCGCAACAGCCAAGGTGACGCCACTGCCGCACGGGTCCCTCTACCCCTCTTGCGTCTTTGCTCCTGATCCATCACCACGCGCCCCTAGTCGATTGCTGCGCCTTCCTGCTCGCCCGTGGACTCCGCGCAGAGATGAGCTCGCACCCGGACGTGCTGCGCGTGGCCTGCAACGAGGTGGCGCTGGAGAGCCTGAAGCGGCTGCGCCGCCAGCAGGACGCCGATCGGCCGCGCCTCGTCGCCGCTGCGCTCGCCCTGCCCTGGGACGAGGAGCACATGCGCGCGCTGGTGGTGCGCCCGCTGGAGGCCGCGCTGTCGGACGCGCTGGGCGCGCCCGCCGCCGCGCCGCCGCCGGGGCCCGTGGCGCCCGCCGCCACCATCGACGACATCAAGGTGCGTGCACCAGCTGCCTGGGGCCGCTCGGGCAGCATTGCGGGCGGCGAGGCATCAGCCAGCAGTGGAGCGCTGCTGGCACTCCTCTGCTGCGAGAGCCCATAGAGTGTGTGTGCTACTTGCATGACGGGGTGGTTCACCGCCGTGGCAAGGCAGCAAGGATCAGCAGCGAGGAAGATTAGGCACCAGCCCAGGCCAGGGCATGCGTCACCTGCTGCCAGGACACGGACGGCGGCACGGACCTTTGGCACGGTCCTACCCGCACCCGAGGCACGAAAGCGGAGGGGATCGGCGTAGAACAGAGCGGAGGGGAGCGGTGCAGAGCAAGGGTGTGGACGGGGCTAGGCGTGCCTCTGCTTGCCCGCGCCGCACTCGTCTCCCGCAATGCCCACAATGCGCTGCCCGTTGCGTCGCAGTTTTTCAACCCCGAGTACGGCGTGCCGCACGTGACCATCACGGCGACGCTGTGCCTGCCCCAGCCGCCCGTCACCTTGTTCAAGTCTGTGGAGCTCATGCCCACCCGGCAGGCCGTGTCCGGCGGCGGCGTGGCTGGCACGGGCACCGGCCGCGGCAGCCAGGCGCTGTTCAAGTGCTACAGCGCGGCGGACACGCTCGTGTCGTGCGGCGAGGGCGCGCGCCGCGTGCTGCTGCTGCAGGCGGTGCCGGGCTCCGGCGACACGCGGCCGCTCGTGCTGTGCGTGCTGGGCTCGGACGCCGCCGCCGGGCCGCACGCCGAGTGCTGCACGCGGGTGCTGGTGTGGGCGCGCGGCGGCGCAGACGCGGCCAGGCACGCGGTGGAGGTGGGCCCACCGCTGACGCGCGCGCACGTGGAGGAGGCGGTCTACGAGGGCGTGCACCGCCAGCTCTTCCTACTCACGTGAGTGGCGGCCACATCGTGTGTTCCAGTCACCGAGTCGGACTGCGACGAGCGCATGCGAACAGCGGTGCCGGACGAGAGAGAGGCTGTGGCGGTGCGCGTGGCCCTCCTCGGCGCAGGCACGACCGCACCGAGGTGGCGCTCTTCGCGTTCGACAAGGCGCACCGCCAGCGCTTTGAGCGGGGCCGCCTCATGCTCGACGAGCCGGCGCGCTCCATCCACGCCATCGCTGGCCGCAAGGTGGGCAGATCGCGCGCCTCTGGGTCCCGTGCACGCCTTTCTTCATCGCCGTGCAGGCAGTGGCTGTTTGCGAGCGAGCTCTCACCTGCGCTGCCCGCTCGCTCATCCGCCTCCTCGACGCGCGCAGGAGCTGCTGGTGGTGACGGCCAGCGGCCGCGTGCAGGTCTGGGGCGCCTGCAACTGCAGCCGCCTTGACTCGCTCGACCTGCAGCTCGACCTGGCCACCGGCCTGCCGCTGCAGCAGCCCCAGCCCGCCCAGGACCTCATGGACGTCGCCCCTGCCAGCCCCGCCGCCGCCGTAGCCACCGCCGTCGCCAACGCCGCAGCCCCGCCGTTCACCGTGCTGGTGGCCGCCGCGCACAAGAACGACGGCAGCTGGGAGGGCACCATGCTGCTGGTGCTGCGCCAGGCGTCGGAGGAGGGGCCCGGCGGTGGCAGCGGCGGCTGGGCACTGGATGCTTACAGCCTGGAGGTGGCTGAGGCAGGCGCCGGCGGCCGCGCGCCGCCACGCCTGACGCCGCTGCGCCAGGGCCTGCCGCTGCCGCTCAGCTTGAGGGAGCTGCCCGCCACGGCGCAGGTGAGCACGCCCTTTCCGCTCCGCCCTCCCCCACTACAGCGCCGCCTTTCACTCGCGCTGCGCTTAGTCACTCGACGCCCACTCACTTTGGCCTCCCTCACAGTTCAAGTGCGTCCTCATCCAAGACGTGCAGTACCTCATGGCGCTCGCCCCGCCCGGCTCTGCCGCTGCCGCCGCCGCCTACGACCCCTCGCGCTACGCCCCCTACCAGCCCTACCGGCGCGACCACTACCCACCCCCCGCCCGCGTGCTGCTCGAGCCGCTCGACGTGACGTGCTCCGTCAGCTGGAGGGAGGCCCGACGCGCCGGCGGCGCCGCGGCCGGCGCCCACACCGGCGCCGGCGCCGGCCCCGCCGCCGCGCTGTCGGCGTCCGACAGCGTGCTCGAGCTGCTGGCGCACGTCTTCCACAAGTTCGCCGGCGACAACGCCTTTGGCCTGCACCCGTTCAGCGTGCAGGCCAGCCTGTGGGGCCGTGTGGGCAGCGGCGTCGGCGGGCTGCCGGCGTCGACTTCGTCGCGGCGGGTCGAGGCGATGAACGCCTTTGCGCAGCAGTGGTGGGAGCAGCTGCGCGGGCAGGCACTGCTCAAGCCGTTCGCCACATCGCGGCTGTGGTTCTCGCCCGACGCGCCGGCCGGCTTCGGCGCGCCGCTGCCCGCCTTTGGCGTCGGTGAGCGACGGCGCCCACGCACGCATCACTCGCTCCCTCTTCTCACTCCCACTTTGGCGCGTCCGACGCGTTTTTGCACCGTCCGAGTCGCCGCTCGCGTGCGCGCAGGCGCGTGGCTGCTGCGGGCCATGACGCTGTGCCCCACGCAGATCTGCCGCTGCGAGGGCGGCCACCTGGTGCCCATGTCCGACGGCCTGCCGCACGCCCTGCGCGCCGACGAGGTGCGCAGTCAGCTTTGCAGCCATCTCTGGCAGGCAGATGATGTCGCAAGTCGCGTGCATGCGCACAAGGAACGCGCACGGCGCCACGCATGGCATGGCCGCCCCCAACGTGGCTAACGTCCAGCCCTCCGCCGCCCTCTCGGCCTTGGGCCGGTGAAACGTTAACGCAGGTCACCGACATCACCGAGGCCGCCAAGTCCATCCGGCTTGGGCTCTACGAGGCCGTGCTCAACGCCTTTGCCCACCTGCCCGTCTACGTCGTCACGGTCGCCGGCGAGACGTCCATGGGCAAGAGCTTCCTGGTGAGGCCTCAAAAACTGGTTCTTTTTCGCGGTCCTTTGGGAGCTCTTGGACGGGCTGTGTTGGTCGCGGGATGCGTGCTGAGCGCGTGCTGAGCTCCGTGCTGAGTGCGTTCAATGCGTGTGCTGCAGCTCAACCACACGTTCGGCAGCTTCTTCGACGTGGCGGGTGGCCGCTGCACCGACGGCTGCTGGATGACGGCGCGCGTGTGGCGCAACCCCGAGACGGGCGCCGACGTGCTGCTGGTGCTGCTCGACGTCGAGGGTGCGCATGGGGCTTAGGGCTTGGGGCTAGGGTTGGCCGACGCGCCGTCGAGGGTGCGCGGACGGACGCCTGCCGCTGCTGCGCACCCGCGCTTTGCGACAGAGGCAGCCGCCGTCGTCCATCAGCGGCGAGCACCCTGCGCCTGCAGAATGAGACGCTCGCTGCGGCGCTGCGCCTGCGTGCGTGTGCGCAGGCCTGGGGTCGCTGGAGCGCACCGAGCGCGAGGACATGCTGCTGTCCATCCTGACCTCGTCGGTCAGCAGCCTCACGCTCTTCCGCAACCACCTCTCCGTGTCGCGCTACACCGAGAAGATGATGGACCGCTTCGGAGAGGGCGTCAGCAAGGTGCGCTGCCGCGTCTGGCGCAGCGCCTCTCTGGCCAGCGGGCGGCAGCGCACGCAAACACGCTAGCAGCCCTGGCTTGGCGCGGCGCCGGGCCACGGCCGTACGTGGTGGGAAGCACTGGGCTGAGTGCGTGGCTGCGGCGCAACAACGGGTGCGCTGCTAACCCTAGCCCTAGCCCTAGCCCCACGCAGGTCAAGGCCATGACGGGCGCGCTCAAGTGCCTCTTCACCGGCAAGATCTGCTTTGTGCTCAAGGCAAGCAGCGCCGCGTGTGCGCCGCGCGCAGCCCGTTCTCTGCGCCGCTCCTGCGCACTGCGCCAACGTTGGCACCGCCCGCCGCCGTGACTGGTGGCCTCTTTGCAGGACGTGCAGCCGGCGTCGGCGCGCGACGTGCAGAACGAGTTCGTCAACAAGGTGGCCAGCATGCAGAGCCGGGTGCGCGCGCGCTTGCATGCCGCTTGCATGACAACGCGCTGCCGTGACACGGCAGCAAGGATCCGCAGCAGGGAACGTCGTCCCTCCCGGGCAGTTTCGCCTCTGTGCTTGGCCCCAGCGCCCCTGGTCTTCCTCACGATGCCAGCGTCCTGATGGCCTGACGGGTCGTTTGCGTGCGTGCAGGCGGCGGGCGCCGACTTTATCACCAACATGTTCCCGCGCGGCTACAGCGTGGCGCCCTACCCCAACCTCACCGGCACCAAGGTGCGCGCCAGCCAGTTGTTTGTTGCTGCTCTGCCGCGCCGCACCTCTGGCGCTTGCAGTGAAGGAGCAGCCTCACTCCTCGGCCGGCGAAGCCTGACAGGTGGGCGCTCACGTGCCCGCCCTGCCCTGTTTCCCTCGCGGCGCTTTGTTCAATCGCAGTTCTACTCGATGCTGGAGCGCTTCTGCCGGCAGGTGTCGGCGCACCTGCGGGAGCGCGAGCAGGCGCAGGCGCTGGAGCGCGCGCGCGCGGCGCAGCTGGGGCAGCCCGAGCGCGACGTCTTCGTGCGCAGCGGCCCGCACTTCCTCGCCGCGCTGCGCACGCTGGTGGCCAAGATCGCCTTCGAGGACTGTGAGAGAGCACTCAGCGTCGTCGTTCTCTCTCCCTTCACGTGTGGGCCTGTCTGCGTGACCCTCGCACTCACTCATGTGCTCTCGTCGTGCGCACTGCCATGGCGCAGGGACGCCTGTGGACAAGGACCAGGCGCGCGCGCTGGTGGCCACCGTGCTGCGCCTGCTGCCGCGCGTGGCAGCGACGGGCCGCATGCGCGTCGGCGTCAGCGGCGCCGGCGGCGCGGCGGCCGCCGCCGCTGACGAGGAGGAGGACGAGGCGGACGTGGTGATCAGCGCCGGGACCGACGGCCAGCTGCTGGACCTGCACCAATACGTGAGCGTGCGCGCTTTGCCCGCGCCTCGCAAACGCCACGCAAAGAGCGCAGGCTTGAGCTCATCTTCGCGGTGGCCGTCTCACCGCCATCACCATGCAGGCGCCGGTGACCGAGTGCCCCACCGTCAGCTTCACCACGCGCGCGCGCAAGCCTGACGGCGCGGCGCTGCCCGCCTTCACCTCGGCTGCCGTCGCCGTGGCGCCCGGCGCGCTGCCGGCGCCGGTGGACGAGGGCGGCGAGGGCGAGCCGCCGCAGGGCTGGTGCGACGTGGACGTGGTCGTCACGCTCGCCGACGCCGGTGCGTGTGGTGACGAAGCGCGCGCCCCGCCGCTTGCAGCTAAACACATCCTCACACGAGCCTTTGAGCCTCCCCCGCCCCCATGAGTATGCGGTGTGTTTGCGCTGCCCGTGCGCTGCCAAATCGCCTCGCTGGCGCAGAGGAGGAGCTGCCGCCGCTGCCCGTGGGTCCCGGCACGCTGCTCGTGGCGGGCGAGCAGCGCCTGGCCGCCTACCGCCGCCTGCTCCGCGCCTGGCTCGACGTCGAGGGCGTGGCGCCGCTGCCGGCGACCGACCGCCTGGCGCACGGCGCCGCGCGCCTCAACCTGGACCGGCTGGTGCAGGCGCTGGTCGCGCGCCGCGCCGCGCTGGTGCAGGAGTGGATGGCGCGCAGCATCAAGTGCGTGCAGTTGCCTTCCTTACGCTGCGAGCAGCGTCGGAGGAGCACTGTTCCGCAAATGAACGTGCTGTTCGCCGAGCTCTTCTTGCGCAGGCCGCTGGCGCAGGTGGTGAACCTGAGCCTGCTGGAGGACCCGGCCGCCAACCTCTTGAGCCTGGCCGCCGCCAACGGCAAGCTGTGCGGCGAGCTGTGCGGCGAGTGCATGCTGCGCTGCGCGCTGCCGGCGGGCCACGACGGCGAGCACGGCTGCGGCACGGCGCACAAGTGCGAGCACGCCTGCGTCTTCTGCGCCGCCAACCACGTGAGCGTCACGTCGTCGCCTGCACCTGCCGTCGTCCTCCAGCCTCCTTCCCACATCGCCACGTGCTCCACGCCAGGCCCCGCGGTTGTGATTCGTGCGCGCAGGAGACGCAAGCGTGCGACCTGCCGGCCGGGCACACGGGCAGGTGGGTGGGAATGGACCGTTCGTGCGCTCTCAAGACGCAAACGCCTGAGCACCAGTTGCTGAGCGCGGTGCTGTGCGAGCTGCCCTATCTCTGTGTGGCTCGCAGGCACGTGTGCAGCGAGGTGCAGCACCTGTGCGGGCGGCCCTGCGACCTGGCGGAGCAGGCCGGTGGCTGCCAGGCCGTGTGCGCGCTGCAGCCGGGCCACGCCGGCGACCACCGCTGCGCGTCGCTGCGCCACACGTGCAAGCACGCCTGCACGGCGCCCTCGTGCACGCACACCTGCGGCGCCACCTTTGGAGAGGTGCGCGCCGCCGGCGCCTCCGCTCCCACGCACTCGTGACCCTCCGCGCGCTTCTCTGCTGTTCCGACCGACGCGCACACGGACGCCGGAGCTCTCCTCTCCGCCCGCATGCCCTGGCGAAGGCATCCGCGGTCACGATTCATGTGTTCGCTGCCTGGCGCTGTGCGTGCGGTCGCCCGCAGGCGCACGCGACGCACGTGTGCGCGCAGCCCGGCCTGGGCTGCCTGGTCCAGTGCCAGCTCTGCCACCGCAAGTGCGCCAGCGCCGACCACGCGCACGGCCTGGACGCCGCCGCCGTGCACCTGTGCGGCGCCGAGCACCGCTGCCAGCAGCCCTGCGCCGCCGGCGGGCTGTGCAGCATCTCGACGCACCTGCACCGCGACGAGCAGCGCACGCTGGACACGGGGCGCGGGCGGATCACGTACACGTACAAGGCGCGCCAGGTCGCCGCCAGGTGCGCTGCGGGCTGCGACTGCAGCGTCCGAATTGTCCGCGCGTGGTGGCCAGGCCCGCGCGCCGCGTACCAGCACGGTGATGAGCGGATGCTGCGGTGTGTGGTGGACTGTGGTGGCGGCCGCAGGGAGCAGTGCTGCCGCGTGGTGCCGGCGGGCCGGCTGCAGCACGACGGCCCGCACGTGCACAGCGAGGAGGCGTCGGCGGTGCACTACTGCGGCGCGCGCTGCCCCACCTGCGCCTACATGTGCAGCGCGCCGCACGGGCACGCCGGACCGCACAACGCCGAGCACGGTGAGCGGCGCCTCAGCTGCCTGCTGCGGGCGCACGGCCTGAGCCTTCAGTACAAGGTGCGCACACACGCGTGCGCCAGCGCGTGCCTTGGCCCCGAATGCCTGTACAGGCAACATGGAGAACACGCGCTTCGTGTCCAACACGGTGCACGTGGACGTGGAGGACCGCCTGTACGTGCGCGGCAACCCAGGTGCGCTTGCGTGCGGGCTTGCGCGCTGCTTGCATGCGGCACCGCCACGCGCAGCAGCTGCGAGTGGCAGTGAGCAGCAGCCTCGGCCGGGCAAGCAGGCCAGAGCATCCCCTGGTACCCACGACGCGGACGGTGTGGCGTGATCTTCGCTGTCGCTCTGCGGCGCGCAGGCGTGGCCGAGTGCTGCGACGCCTTTTGCCGGGCGTGCGGCCGCGGCCACGTGCACGTGCTGCCGCACGACGCGCGCGCCGTGGCCACCGTGGCGGGCCGCCGCCGCGCGCGCGTTGTGTGGACCAACGGCGACCCGGGCGACGCCGCGCTGCCGCGCGACGAGCTCACGCACGACTGCTACTGGGCGACGGTCGGGTGGGCGGCGCCCGGCACGGCGGCGCAGCTGGCAGAGTACCGCAAGTGCGGCGCGGCGTGCGGGTCCGAGGAGCACCAGAACGACGCCGCGCAAAGTGCGGCGTGGCGCCGCGGCAGGCGCGCGCGCGCGCGCGTACGTGCGTGCTTGCTTCTCGCATGCCGGGGGCGAGAACAATGAGGCACGACAGAGACCTTCGTCGCTCTTTGCTTGGTCTGCCGGGGCGGTTGCGCGCGCAGACGTGCCGCGGTGCGAGCTGCCCATGTGGCACGCGCCGCTGAGCCCCGACCAGCCGCTGCCGCCCAACGTGCCTGCCGGAGGCTACGTCAGCGCCGGCGGCCACTACTTCCGCTGCAGCCACGCAACGGCGTGCGCCGCGTACATCGCGGTGGACGTGTCAGGTGCGCCTGGGATGGGCTTCGACGCTGCCTGTGTGCTGCTACTTCCTGGGCATGCGGCTCCCCGGCTATGGGCAGGGAGGAAGCCTAGGCCAGAGCATGCGCCACCTGCCACCCGCAGTGCCCGCTCTCGCTCCCTCGGCCGTGCCGATGACCTCGTGCAGCGCCGCTTTCCCATCCTCCTGCGCTCTGCAGGCAGCATGACATACGCCACGGTGCTGCCTCAGGGCGTGGTGGCCGCCCGCGGCGCCCCCCACCACCAGAACCGGCTGGGCCTGGCGCTCGAGGCGGCGCACGCCTTCCTGACCGAGCGGCTGCAGCGCTGCCAGGACGACGCGCTCACCTACATCACGTTTGACCACGAGGCCACCGTGCGCTTCGCCAACGCGGCTGTTGCTGACGCCACGAGCCTGCTGGTGCGTGCTTCGGTGCTGCGGACCTTGTCCTCCAGGCGCCGTTTTGCGCCGTTTTGCTGCCTCGGCCGGTGACCTCGCCTCAAGAGTTCGAGCTGTGCGGTTGGCGATGTGCGCGTGCAGGACAACATGCTGGCTACGTCAGTGCCGGATGGCGGCACGGTGTTCCACGCTGCCCTCGAGTGCGCCTTCAACTGCGTCCAGTCGGACCGCCAGCAGGGCGCCGTGCTGCGCAACCGCCGGCCCGTCGTCATCCTCATCACCGACAGCGAGGACGGCGACGTGGCAGCCACGCGCCACTGGCTGGCGCAGGCCATGGCGCAGGAGCAGTCGAGCGGCCTGGCGGCGGACCGCCGCGTGGTGGTGCACGTGCTTGGCGTGGGCAACCGGGTCAACACCAGCTACGTCCAGGTCCGTCCAGGGCGTCCTTGCGGGCAGCAGCACTCAGTCACCTCATCAGGAAGCGCAGAGCAAGCGGTGGTATTTGTGCGTGTGCTGTCGTGATTGTTGCGGCGCAGGAGCTGGCGCGGATCGGCAACGGCGTGGCGTTTGTGGGCCATGACGCCGGGCTGCGGGCCGGCCAGCTGCACACGGCCATGCGCATGATTGCCGAGCGGCCCGACCGCATGGCCACGCTGGTGCCCACGTCGTGAGGAGGCGCCGACCTAAGGCCCTGGGGCGCTGGCGCGGACTCCACCCGGCCCCTTGAGCTTCCGTTGCGTCTTTGCTTTTGATCGCCTCCACACGGCCTTTGCGGGTCTGTCCCCGTTGCTTCTTGGCAGGATCCCCAAGGCCATGGCTCGTGTGTGTGCCCCGTCCGCACCACTCGCTCCTCCGAGTCGTCTGCACCACCCGTGCGCTGGTGCTCTGCTTCCTGTCGTGATCGTCACCCCGCAATGCTTCCTCCTCGTCTCTGCGCCTCCTGCCCTCCGCACCACCCGTGCTCTCCTGCCTGCTCTGCTTCCTCACGTGATCATCTCCGCTGTGATGCACCTCCCGCCCTTCGCACCACCCGTGCTCTGTTGCACTGCCTCCGTGATGCTGCCTGCTCCGCCAGGCCCTAGCCCCGGCTCGCTTGCACGCTGCCCGTCTGCTGCCGTGCTGCCCGTCTGCTGCCTCCTCTGCCCGTCTGCTGCCCTCCTCTGCACCTCCGCGTCCGCGCCTTCTTCTGTCCCCGCCCTGCAGCGCTCCGTTCCTGATGCCCCCGTACCCTCCCTCGCGTTCCTCCCCGACTCGCTCCCTCTCCCTCTCGTGCACTGCAAGATACTTCTTGCATCGCGCGCGCACAGCACAGCGCACATGAATCACCCTCCCTGGGCAGCCACGCGCCACCCGCCACAGCGCGCCCGCTACTCGTCGCCGTCGCCCATGTCGCCGGCCCCCTCGGCGCCGCCCGCCGCCGCGCCGTCCTCGTCCTCATCAATCTTGGGCGCCAGGAAGTACCTGCCACAACCGCACACACGCGTCACACCAGGCACGTCAACAGGCGCCGCCGCCGCCAGCGCAACCCAGCACAGGCAGGCCACAGCGCGGCTCTCACTTGACGAAGCCCACGTCCGACATCTGGAACTCCACCTGCGGCGCGCACGTCACGCACATCAAGCCACGTGCGCCAGAGTCAAGCTCCTGGCTTGCCGGGCCGCAGCGCCTTGCAGAGGCTGCTGCCCAGACATCGCCTCCGCCTCCGCACCCTGCCCAGCCCAGCCCAGGCCCTCCCTGTCACCTACCTGGATGGGCAGGTCCTTTGTCAAGGTGAGCACGACCGTCTCGGACAGCGCGGCCGCCTTGCCAAAGTTGACCAGGAAGCGCATGCCAAAGTTGAGCGAGACGGGCTCGTGCAGGTCCACAATCGTCTGCTTCTCCACCTGCGCACCGATTACAAGGCGACCCAACGATCGTGGCAGGCGCCAGCGGGCAAGGTGAGCACCGGTGGGCGCAGACAGTTTGGTGGTGTCACGCGAGCGCCGCCGTCGCAGCCAAACCTGCCCCGCCCCCGAGGGTCCTTCCACGCCTCGCGCAGGCGCCAACCCAACCCACGACAAGAGTGGCTGTAGCACACGCTGACCACCCATAAAGAGCCCCACGGAGAGCGAGAGCAAGCAGCAAGCGCAAGCCCCTTCCCTCGATGATGGCGCCGACTCACCTTTTCGGCCTGCGGGTTGTGTCTGCACGTGATGTTGGCCGTGCCAATGTCGCCGCTGGCCGAGAACTTGATGCCCTCCTTGGTCACGTTGATGTTGACTGCGCGGCGGCGGCGGCGGCGGCAGTGCAGGCAGCGCCAACGAGAGCACACGTGCACGTGCGCGTCAATCAAGCGCTTCAGGGGAATGGAGAGATGCAGAGCGCGTTGCCGCCTGCCTCACGAGAACTCGTGAAGCGGACGCACCCGTCTCGCCGATGCCGCTCAGGTCCTTGACGATGCGCACGTACTCGGAGGAGGGCATGCGCACCTGTACACGACGTGCGTGTGTGCGCAGAGGCAGGCAGGCAGGCGGCAACATGGTGTGGGTTCAACTGGCCGCAGCACCGCACGGGCACCACCAGCCAAGGTGGCACGGCCGGCTGCACCTGGGCGCTGAAGTCTTGATCGGGGATGCCCAGCTGCTCCTGGTCGATCTCCATGAGCTTCATCTCAAAGTCGGCCGTGCGCTCCAGCGCTGCATGTGCGCCGCGGGTGCAGCGCAGGTGCAAGAGGAAAGGCGAGGGGTGGGCACGGGCGCCCAGCGCCGAGGCGGTGCTCGTGTTCCAAAGAGACCGCTCCTGCCAAGCACGGCAGCTTGCTGGCGCAGAGCAAGCGTGTGCGCATGCGCCGCCGCCGCACCGGCGTTGTCGAAGACGAGGCGCAGCTTGTCGCCGTCGTCCTCCGCCTTGAGCGTGATGGTGTCGTCCGAGCCCATGCACTTGAGCACCGCGCCCAGGTTCTTGAGGCTCATGCCTGCAGTGTGCGTGCAGAGGCGGCTGCGTTTTGAGCTGGTGGCGGGGGGCGTGCCGGATCGCCGTGGCAACCTTGCCCCCCAGCTGGAGCCCCTGCCAGCAGTGGCGTGTTCCTGGCTGCTCCGTTGCTGTCCCTGCGCCGCTGCGTGCGCGGCGCCTTCTCTCCTCTTGCGTTCAAAATCTCAAGACGGCCCCGCTCCGCGCACCGATCGAGCGCGGGCGGTCGCAGCGGAAGTGCTCGAAGCCGTCCGTGCGGATGAGCATGGAGATGAGGCAGACGTGGCTGGTGTCCATGGCCTGCGCAGCGGTGGCGCCAGACCAAAGGCTGCTGAGCATGCTGCCCAGGCGCGCAGCTCGAACGCAAGCGGCTGCGCCAGCGCCCGCAGAAGCCCACACGGACCTGGCACGCCAGCCCGCTGGTGGACACGTCGATGTTGACCTCGTTCACCAGCTCGCGGATGGCGTCCACCATTTTCCGCAGCAGGATGCCCTGCGTCAGGCGAGCCTCAAACATCCTTCCTTTCGGCGCGAGGGGGCTGGTAGTGCTAGGATAGAAGGGTGTGCGATCGCCGCGTGTGCGCGCAGCTTGTTCTTCACGCAGGCGACTTGGCCAAGCCCCAGGTCGCCATGCGCCTGTTCTCGCAAAGCGTGCGAGAGCGTCCTCCTGTGGTCTTGGTCTTTAGAACAGAATGGAGTGTTGCAGCAGGCTGGCAGACGGAGCTCACCAGGCGGTGGCGGGGTGATGCACAGCCTGGTGGCGCCCGCGTATGCGGGCGTGGTGGCGACGCTCGAGCTGAGGTGTGCACGGGAGCAGGAGCAGCACCTCGTGACTAGCAGGATGCGCAGGCGCATCGGGCCCCCTGCCCGTGCCGCAGCCGCCCAGATCCAATGTGCGATGGCTGCGCACACTGCAGGCCCGAGGCGCCCAGGGAGGTGGTCAGCGCGGCGCAGCGTGCAGCACCGCTGGCCCAGCAATGCGTGCCATCGTCGGGGCAGGTGCGTCGCTCTCGCTCGTCGAGCCGCAAAGGTTTCTGCAGTCGTGCTTTTCGGCGCTGCGTGGAGGCACCCGTCCCAGGGCTTCACGCACGCGGCGTGCACCTGTGGGGCTCGGTCGTCGCAGCCGCAGGCGCATCGCCTGCGCTCGCTGCTGGGGCGGCCGCCTCTCTCCCCGGTCGTGCTGTGTTCAGCCGCCAGCGCGATCATGCCGTGCCCGAGCAGCGGCAGCGCCGAGGAGGACGAGGAGGAGGACGACGACGCCGGCGTGATGGGCGAGCTGCTGCTCACGGGCCCGCGCGCCTGGCCGTGGTGGCGCAACACCGTCCCCATCGTGCACCATCCCATCGGAAGCAGCAGCAGCAGCAGCGTGGAGGCGCAGCCAAGCAGCCTGCTGTCCGTCATCAGTAGCAGCGAGGAGGAGGACGACGACGCCTTGTCCAACGGGCAGCAGCCTGGTGGTGCCGCGGCGGGGGCGGTGCGGCTGGCGGACCTGATGCGGGCGGCGGCCGCCGACGACGACAATGGCAGCGCGCCGCCGCTCCAGGACGCGCTGGCTGCCTGCGACCTGCACGCCGCCGTGCAACTGCTGGCAGCGCTGGCGCACCACTGCCGCTGCCTGGCGCCTGGCGCTGACCAGCAGGGCGCGCCGTCGCCAGCAGCAGGGGCGCTGCAGGCCCCTGACGCGGCGGCGGTGGCCAAGGTCAGCCTAGCGCTGGTGCAGCACATGCGCCAGCTCGTGGCGCTCGGAAACGACGACGCCGACGACGCGCCCGCAGGCGCCGACGCGCTGGCGCAGCAGTGGTCGCTGGTCTGCTGGGCGTGCGGCGCGCTGCACAGCCGCCTGCGCGCGCACCGCCTCCCCGCCGCGGCGCCGCCGCCCAGCACCCCCGGCAGCGCCGCCGCAAAGCGGGCCAGGGTGTGGCACAGGGCGCAGCAGCAGCAGCAGGGCGGCGCGGCAGGGCCGGACGGCGGCGAGGCCCCGGTGCTGCGGGCGCTGTACTCGTGTGGGCAGTGGGCGGCGGCGCGGCTGGAGCCTCTGCTGGCAGACGGGCAGCGGGACGCCGGGTGCCTGGCCATGTGCCTGTGGGGCATGGCCAAGCTGCGTCTCAAACCATCCCCCAGGTGCGATCGCGTGCGCATGCGTTCTGTCGGTGTTCTCACAGCTGGCAGGAGGGCTCACAACGAAACGCGTGCTGCACCGTTGTCGACGCAGGTGGCACCAGCGCTACTGCGCCGCCATGCAAGCGGCGCTGGACGCGCACCGCCCGCACCCGCCTTTGCCTCACCACCACCACCACCACCACCAGCAACCTCACCAGGCAGCGTCCGCGGCGGCGTGCACGGTTCGGGAGCTCTCCACGGCGCTGTGGGCGCTGGCCGCGCTCAACCTCCATGCGCCGCAAGCCCTAGGCGAGGCGCTGCTGCGGCAGGTCGCCGCGCACGTGGCGGGCGCCGACGCGGCGGCGCTTTCGGGCTGCATGTGGGCGCTGGCGCGGCTGCGGCTGCAGCCGCCGACGCCGCTTCTCGACGCCTGGTGCGCGCTGTGCGCGCTGCGCGCCTTGCACAGCAATTGCTCCTCGGCACGACGACGTCACGCGTGCGCCGCCTCGCCTCCTGCACACGCTTGCTTCGCCACCTGCAGGACGCTTCGCTTCCGGCACTGCATCCAGCTGAGCAGCAGCGGCAGCGGCAGCGCCTCCTCAGCGGCGGAGGCGGCAGAGGAGCAGCGGCACGTGGCGCGCGCGCTGTGGGCGCTGGCCAAGCTGGACGCGCCGCCGCCGCCCGCCCAGCTGGCAGGCCTGCTGGCGGACTCGTTGGCATCCCTGCCGCACGCGCCGCCCGAGGCGCTTGCGCTTTCGGCGTGGGCGCTGGGCGAGCTTCGGCACTCGCCCACGGCGGCGTGGTCCAGGGCCTGGCTCCATGCGTGCAAGCCCTCGGCGGTCTTCGCGGCGCTGCCGCCGCAGGGCGTGTGCAACCTGCTGCACGGGCTGGCCGGGGCGGGCGTGCGGCCGGCGGCGGCGTGGGCGGCCGAGGCCATGCGGGCGGTGGACGAGGGCTTTGTGCGGCGAGGGCGGCTGACGGCGGCGCAGCTGTCGCACGCGCTGTGGAGCCTGGGCCGGCTGGGCCACGCCCTGGATGAGGGCTTGGTCGAGGCGGCCATGCGCTCGGCGTGCCGCGGCATGCAAGCGTACGGCGGCGTGCGGCCGGCGGGCGCTGCAGAGGCGGCGGCGGCGCAGGGGTGGCAGCAGCAGGCGGCGCGGCAGCAGCTTCGGCAAGGTGCCGCCGCGGCGGCGAGGCCCACGCCGCCGCCGCCCCCGCCGCTGCAGCAGCAGCAGCAGCGGCGGCAGGGCGGCATTGGCGGGCCACAGGTCGCCCCGGCGGCGCAGCGGCGGCCGCTCTTTTCGCTGCACGGCCAGCACAGCGCCTGGCGCGCGCAGCAGCAGCAGCAGCAGCAGCAGCAGCAGCAGCAGCAGCAGCAGCAGCAG
>VFQP010002407.1_pt1 | contig 20980 bp, 26 predicted proteins | sample 3512351 | NCBI WGS metagenome assembly VFQP01 (sample SAMN10412372, study PRJNA504923) | tailings metagenome | isolation source: Relicate 1 Philex TSF1 revegetated site | place: Philippines: Tuba, Benguet | collected 2017-08-29
TTGCTGTCTGTGCACTCGTTAGACAGACTGCTACTGCTGTGCCGTGACTGCAGGCCCTGGACGGGCTGCCCTCCCAGCCCCTGCCCTCTGTGGCCCCGTCTGCTCTGCCGTCAGCGCTGCCGCTGCTCAACCTGGCGGCGCCGTCTGCCTCAGCAGCGGCAGCCCAGGTCCGCGTGCACCTGCACAACGTGACGCTGGTGGTGCCGCTCTCTGACTTCCTGGCGCTGCTGACGCTGGCCACGGATGGGAGCGCGGCGGACGGCCTGGGCGTGCGCCCGTGCATGGACGGCCAGACGCTGCAGCTGGCGGCTCAGCTGAGCGGCAGCATCAGCCAGGTGGTTCTGGCGCCGGGGCAGAACCTGAGCAGCCTGTGGCGGGCGGTGCAGCTGAGCGGCTACACGGGCTGGGGCGTCAACGCCACGCAGCTGGTGGTCAGGCCTCAGGCCGCCGTGCCTGACGCGCTGGTGGCGGCGTGCGTCCCCGTGACAGGATCAAGTAGCAATGGAGAGGGCAGCAGTGACGGGCTCAGCGGCGGCGCCATCGCGGGCATCGTGGTGGGCAGCGTGGTGGGAGGCGCGCTGCTGCTGGCGGCCGCCTTGCTGCTGCTCCGGCGCCGGCGAGACAGCAGGTGCGGTTCCCTGCGCACCTCCTCTGCTCACTGCTCCCGGCAGCGCTCTCCTTTACCTGTTCCTTTACCTTGCGTCTGCAGGCACGCACACGAGCTGGCGCACAAGGTCAGCCTGGGCGTATCCACCGACCCCGGCACGTCGTTTGGCCCCGCTGCCAAGGCCGCCGGAGCAGCCGCCAACGCCAGCACCACCGGCATCCTCACCACTGGCAGCGCCGCTGCCGGCGGCAGGGCGCCAGGCGGTGGGGAGCGGCGACGTGCTCACGCCCTGGCACAGGCTGCCATCAAGCGACCCGGGCGGCGGAGCAGCGACGCCGTCGCTGCTGTCGCTGCTGGGGCAGGCGGAGCGGCGGCTGCTCGCGCGCACAGACACGGCGGCCCTGGCTGCGCTGGCGGCAGAGGGCGCCGGCGGCCAGGCATCGCAGGTATGGTGCTGGCCTGGCTGCGACTCCTTTGCACGCGCCTCGTTCGAGCAGCTCATGTTGTGCGCTGGCGTGCGTGATGTAGTTTTCTGTTCAAAAAAACTGTTCCTGTGCGCCAAGGACGTGCAGTTCTCCGTTCGCCTCGCGTGTGCAGGTGGTGGTGGGACCTGGCAGCGCCGGCCAGGCCTCCGATGCTGCGCAAGCCGCCGCTGCTGCGGGCACGCCGTCCAGCGCGCTGCTGCAGCAGCAGCGGCCGGCTCAGCCCAACCTCCTGGGCCAGGCGCACGCGCTGCTCATGTCCAGCCTCCGCAGCGCGCGGCGCGCCACACTGGAGCTCGGAGACACGCCGCGGCAGGTTGGCGGCAGCCCTGCCGGCGCCTCCACCAGCGCGTTTGTACCAGCAGCCGCGCCCAGCGGGGGTGAGGAGGCGGCGGCGACCAGGAGCAGTGGCGCTGGCAGCAGCGGCGGCAAGGGCTCCTCTGCGGATGCCTTGACGGAGCTCAAGCGGTGCGCGCTCTGCCTTTCCCTTCCTCGCTTCTGTGTGCTTGCAGCGCGCCTTTCCGAGTGCGAAGAGGGCTGGAAGTTTGCTGCATGGCTTCGTCACGTGTGCTGCGCGCGCTGTGCAGGCGGGAGGCGCGCGAGGCGTCCCCGGGTGGCTCGCAGCTGCTGGACCGCGTCAAGCAGCTCATGGGCGCCAACGGCTCGCTGCACGCCGCGGCCCAGCAAGCCAACCGGGTGAGTGGGCGACGTTGCTTTCCTGCGGTCTGCAAGCGTTTGCGGCGCGCGGCGGTCGCCACAACCTTCACGGGCCCCAGCCCATGCGAATGCGCCGCAGGTGGTGCTGCACGACGTGCTGGGGAGCGGCGCGTCAGGAACCGTCTACCTGGGTGAGGGTGCTTCCCAGGCACGTCGCCGCAGCGTCGACGTTCCAGGACCGCCAGAATACAGCACCTGCTGCGAACACTGGTGTCGTTGCTGCGCAGGCGAGTGGCGGAGCCTCCCGGTGGCCGTCAAGACCGTGCTGTACGAGGCGAGCGACGGCGCCGAGCATGCGGCGGCCGTCATGGAGACGGCCATCTCTGCCAGCATGGGCCACCGCAACGTGGTGAGCAGGTCACGTCAAGGCCGTGTGCGTGGAGCCGCAGGCGCCGCCCTCTGGTCCTCCCTCCAGCGACGCTCCTCCTGTGCACACGCGCTACGGGAGCAGGTGGCCACGTACCACTACGACATCAAGCGCGTGGGCGAGCACGCGTCAGACGGCAGCCAGGGAGGCGCTGGGCTGCAGGTGTGCCCTGACATCAAGTCGTGCCCCAGCAGCGTATTGTTGGCACCGTTGGCATGCCTGAAGCTGCAGCAGGACTGCCCACGGGAGGCACGGCGCGACGCGATGGGGACCACGGGCTTTGCATGGCATCGCTCGCGCTGCTGCCGCGAGCAGGTTCAGTTCTTCGACGACTCCTCGGTGCAAGCTGGAGCGGGCGGGACTCCGCCCGTCGTTTCCACCTTCAAGGTCTTTCTCATCCAGGTGCGGCGCTTGACGCTCGTTGTGACAGCGGCACCGGCGACGAGCATGCTTTTGCCAGGCGCCGCGCACGGACAAGCTTTGCTGCTGGCTGCGCAACACCACACGTATCACGGGCAGCGGCCCTACCCCCAAGAGGTGCAACGCTGCGTCCTGCTGTGCGGCTTGGGCTGCCCTTGCCATGTGTAGGAGCTGTGCCAGAGCTCGCTTCAGACGGTGCTGGACCAGCGTGGGCTGCACGACCCAAAGTGCTCCCAGCTCACCAACCAGGTGCGCATCGGCAAAGAGGCGAGGGGGAACTGTGTGCAAACGGGCCGCGTGTGCGCTGTTCTGCCCCCACGCTTCTTCACTGCATTGCGAACGCTTTGCCTTCATGGGATAGCGCTGGCTCCTACGCACCTCCCCTGACGAAGCTGGTTTGCCTGGCACCCACATGCGTGCAGGCGATGGCATTCTCCATCCTGCTGCACGTGGCCACGGGTCTCGAGTACCTGCACGGCCTGGGCATCATCCACGGAGGTGCGCACAGGCTCCCAAATGCTGCCGGCAACGTAGCAATGCCAATGAGAAGGAAGTGGCTCACGTTCTGTCTTGTCGCAATCGTTGCTCGCCTGCAGACCTGACGCCCTCCAACGTGCTGCTCAAGCTGGACCCTGCGGAGCCCGGAGGCATTGTCGCCAAGCTGGCGGTGAGGCCTCTGACTGAGTCCTCCACAACCACTCCCATCGTGTGTTTGCTGCCAGTCTCACTTGTTCAAGTTCTGTCTGCGCTGCCCGTCGCGCCACAGGACTTTGGCCTCTCCAGGCGTCTGGACGCCCAGGCCACGCACGTGTCCAACTTTGCCGCCGGCACGCCCTTTTACGTGGCGCCAGAGGTGAGGTGTCTTCTGCCGCCATGCCGACTTGAAGCCCTCTGGCGCTGTGCGGTGGCAGTGTCACCGCGTCCACCCCGATTCCCCGCAGGTGGTGCACCACAAGCGCACGTCGCCCGCCTCTGACGTCTTTTCCTTTGGCATCATCACGTGGTGAGCACCTGATTGCCCTGCAGAAAACAGCAGAACAGGCGCGGGCGCTGCTGACGCAAAGCCCACCTCTCCCCACGACTACACACGCACGCAGGCAGTCGCTCACGGGCCTCACGCCCTATGTCAGCAACCCAAGCGGAGGCCTCATGCCCAACCCCGCCTTCCCCAACCTGGACCCAGGCCTCCTCCTGCCCACGTCGCTGCACCACCTCATGCTGAGGTGCGCGCCCCCCGCCTCTACGCAGCCTGCGATGCTTCCCCCCGCCCACCCCCCCCCCCCCCCCGGCTTGCCCGTCTCTGAGGGCAGCATCCACGACGGCGCTGGGCAACCACGCAGGTGCCTGGCGGACAACCCCCGGCTGCGCTGCAGCGCCGCTGACATCAGGCGGGCGCTCGAGGCCCACCTCATCAGCCTCCTCCCGCTGCCGCCGCCCCAGCCCGCCCCCGGCCAAGGCCCTGCCGCCATGTCCCACGCGTAGTTCACGAAATCCCCACACCTCCGAACTCAGCACAGGTCCCTCCCTGTCGTTTGGTGATGTGGCCGCCGGCTTTGGTTTCGTTCACCACCACATGCAGTCAGCGCTCTCAGTCGGCCGGTGCTCCCTCAGCGGCACACAGTTTGGAGTTTGCCGTCCCCAGGATGTTGCGTCACGATGCTGTCATAATGCGCATGCCCTGGTGCGTGCCCTCGTTTGGTCATCTCAGATTGTCCACAATGCGGCCGTAGCAGCAATCCTGCACTTCTCTCTGTGCCATTCCCGTCACGCCCGCATGTTGCTGAGTTTCAGAGTCTGCTGCTCACCAGCTCAATTGCACAGGCCACTGGGCTGCAGAAGCCTGCACAAGCGTTCCTTGTGATGCTTCTGCGACGCGTTCTGTCCACGCGTCCCCCGCCGGGTGATGGCATGACACTCTGCTTTCCCACTCTCCATGCTACTAACGTCACGGTGCACCTGCCTGCCCCAACAATTCCGTCAATGCCAGGAGAGTCACTCAGCCGCCCTGCGCGCCGCGTAATCTGCACCTGCACCTGCGTGCGGCGGACGACCTTTCATGCATGCGTCTTTGCGCGAGAGTGCAAGTTCGTTATCTCTGGTACCCCCAGTAGCTGGGCAGCGACGCCACACGTGCAGGTGTGGTCCGTTCACAGCTTGCGACAGAAGGTCGGGCGCCGGGGATGGAGAACGCCAGCTGGCAGCACCAAGAAGATGCAGCCTGTCCCCTGGCACCATGGAGGTAGCAAGCAGGGCATGGCGCCTGTCAACTCTTGGCTTCCAGGCCCGCGGCCCATTTGCCCGGCGCTGGGGCCTGGCTCACAGCGTGCGCGACGCGCCCTCGTGGCGCAGGTCAAACACGGAGCACCGGCAGCGAGAGGAGGAAGGCACCGGCTGCTGTGTGCTTCACCGCTTCCGCACACAGCCTCCTCGAAAGGCTCCAGCGCCAGATGCGGCGACGTTCCTGCGGCACAGCGTCCCGCACGTGATGATCCTCGACCTGCCCCCACAGCTGGCTCATGCTGGCACCACGTGCAGCTGAAGCAGCATCAGCAGCAGCTGGATGCGCTCCACGGCGAGCCGGAGGGCGTGGAGTTGCTGCTTGCTCTGGTTGCTGGCGCTCGCTCCTGCCCAAGCGCAGCAGCAGCAGCAGCAGCAGCAGCCTGTTGTGGTCGAGCGCGTGAGCGACGGGCAGCAGCTCGCAGACGCCGTCGCGGCCTACGGGCGCCGCAACGCGGACACGACGCTGCTGGTGCCGGCCAGCACGACGCTGCGCCTGGCCAACGCCACCTTGCCCATCGTGCCCGATGCGGAGGCGGCAGGTGGCAAGGCCTTCAGCAGCGGCGTGCTCATCATTGAGGCCAGTGAAGGGAGGGGCGTCATCGACGCTGGCATGCGGGCAGGTACGGGTTTCGTGTGCGGGGGCGATTTGGCAATCCATTTGCACCCCACAGCAACGTGCAGCAGCCCAGCTAGACTGGGCGTCCTGGAGCAGTACTGATGTGCAGCCACACAGGTCCCGCCAGCGAGTGATCGATCGGAGCGGCCATGTTGTCGATTTGATTCGTCATCCCCGCGCCGCCCTCGCAGGCCTGCTTCCTCCCCAGGGCATCAGCACACGCCTGCTCATCCTCCGCAACATGAGCGTCATCAACACCTGCGCCGTGGTCAATGTGCGGGGCCCGGGCCTGACGCTGCCGGCGGTGCAGACGCTGCTCGGGCTCTTCTCCATGGCGTCCCTGTTCCGTTCCGTCAGGTGCGTGCTGAGGAGTGCGTGAGGAGTGAGCCAGGAAGGGAAGCAGAGGGCGATGCGGCGAGCCTCCAGAACGCACTTCACCGGGCAGGCGACGCTCGGGTGCGAGATGCGGACGTGCTTCCCTAGCACAAGAAGCGCCTTCCACGGCCCGTCGTCAGCACGTGCCCCTCCCTCGCGATTGTCTTGTGTGCAGGTACGAAAACGTGTCGTTGTACGTGCGGCAGGGCGAGGCCAACTTCCTGCTCTACATTGTCCAGTCGCAGCGCACGCCTTGGCCGCTCGGTGAGGTGGCGGCTTGCTTGCCAAATCCCTTTTTTTCTGCACAATCCACGGCGGCAGGTCAAGAGCAAGCCACTCTTGCTAGGCGTCCTCTCCCGTGCGATTCCTGCCCTCGTTGGCGCAGTGGTGGAGCGGTACCGGCGCCAGACCGAGACGTACCCCAACCTGCTGCCGGCCGTGGCGCGCTCCACGGCGCACACCTTCACGCTGACAACCATTGTCGCCGGCGCCTGGGAGGGCGCCGACATCACATGCGCGGTGCGCAGCGCTGCCCCGGGGGCGCCGTCGTGCCGCGCCAGTTGGCGAGGGCAGCAGGCGTCGGGGACGGCGGCGGCGGCGGCGACCGAAAGGGCGCGCGTTGCCGGGCGCACGCGGTTCGCGAGTGTCCAGAGTGCAGCCGGCGCACACTGCCCTGTGCAGCCTGTGGCCACGTGCTCGTCTGCACAAGCGCACGCGCAGAGCACCACCAACCCGGACGACCCGCTGGTGCAGTCCATGCGGCGGGACGGCACGCTGCTGCCGCTGGCGTGGTGCGCCAACGGATCGCGGGTGCCGGCGGACATCGCCGACGCGCCGTACGACCCCCTGTGGGGCCCTCTGGTGTCCACCGACACGGCTGCGGAGGCGGTGGAGGCCATGCGGCAGCAAGCGGCGGCGGCGGCGCAACTGGAGGCCAGCCAGGTGCGCTGTGCTCTTCCACTTCGTGTTTTGACGTCATTAGACCCTTTGCTTCGCTGAGCTATGGTCCCTTCCCTTCCCGCCCTTCGCCACGCAGCTGCCCGTTCCCGCCGTGATGGTGCACGCGCCACGGGTGGACCTCTCCTCCCGCCAGCCAACCATCCCTCTCCCGGCGCCGCTGATGCTGTGGGGTCCCTTTAACGACGTGCCCACGCGACTGCTGCCGGTGCCTGTTTTGGACCTGGACGGCAATCGAACCACGCCAGTGTTCAACCTGAGCGGCTCTGGGCAGGTCTTCATCACGCGCCTGGTGCGGCTCACGCGCCTGGTGCGACTGAGGTTATGGCGGCTTGCGCTCGTGATATGCGCTGCATTGCCAGGCCAGCGTTGTGTCTGCTGCATCGTGCAGGCGCTGAGCGGACTGCCCTCCCAGCCTCTGCCCTCTGTGGCACCGGCTGTTCTGCCGTCAGCTCTGCCACTGCTCAGCCTGGCAGCATCGTTCACGTCAGCGGCGGCCCAGGTCCGCGTGCACCTTCACAACGTGACGCTGGTGGTGCCTCAGCAGGACTTTTTGGCGCTGCTGACGCTGGCCATGGACGGGAGCGCGGCGGACGGCCTGAGCGTGCGCCCGTGTGTAGACGGCGCGGTGCTGCAGCTGGCGGCTCAGCTGAGCGGCAGCATCAGCCAGGTGGTTCTGGCGCCGGGTCAGAACCTGAGTGGCCTGTGGCGGGCGGTGCAGCTGAGCGGCTACACGGGCTGGGGCGTCAACGCCACGCAGCTGGTGGTCAGGCCTCAGGCCGCCGTGCCTGACGCGCTGGTGGCGGCGTGCGTCCCCGTGACAGGATCAAGTAGCAATGGAGAGGGCAGCAGTGACGGGCTCAGCGGCGGCGCCATCGCGGGCATCGTGGTGGGCAGCGTGGTGGGAGGCGCGCTGCTGCTGGCGGCCGCCTTGCTGCTGCTCCGGCGCCGGCGAGACAGCAGGTGCGGTTCCCTGCGCACCTCCTCTGCTCACTGCTCCCGGCAGCGCTCTCCTTTCCACTGTTCCTTTACCTTGCGTTCGCAGGCACGCGCGCGAGCTGGCGCACAAGGTCAGCCTGGGCGCCTCCACCGACCCCGGCACCTCGTTCGGCCCCCCTGCCAAACCCGATGGAGCCGCCCCCAGCGTCGCCAGCCACGGCACCCAGGCCAGCGCCGCCGCCGCCGCCGCCGCCGGCCTGATGCTCGGCACCCGGGACACGCTCTCGCCGTCCCAGAGCGCCTCTGCTGCCGTCGACGGCGGCGCAGCGGGGGCGCCGTCGCTGCTGTCGCTGCTGGGGCAGGCCGAGCGGCGGCTGCTGGCCAGGACAGACGCGGCGGCCCTGGAAGCGCTGGTGCGCAGCTTTGCGCGGGCGTCCACGAGCCGGGAAAGGGAGGAGGAAACGAGCGCGCTCACGACGTGAATACGAGATGCCTGCGCTGCCCTGCTGCGTGTCTGTGCAGGCGGCGGGGGGTCCCGGCAGCGCCGCCCAGGCCGCGCCGGACCCCGGCGCCCCACCAGCGGGCGCGGTGCTGCCTCCAAGCGCGCTGCTCCAGCCGCAGGCGCCGCCGCCCACCGGCGCCAGCCTGCTGGGCCAGGCGCACGCCTGGCTCATGACCAACCTTCGCGACGGCCAGGGCTCCTCTGCGACGGCGGCAAAGGAGTCGGGCGGCACGTCGGGGGACGCCGGCGGCGGGGCCACGAGCGGCAGCGGGAGCAAGCCGCCGGAGAGCAGCAGCACTGGCAGCGGTAGCGCCAAGGCCTCGACCGCAGGCGTCGACCGGTGCGTGCTTCGCGGAAAGGCGTGTGCGTGTGCCTTCGCTTGTGCTTCGCGGAAGGGCATGTGTCTGTGCCTTCGCAGCCGCTGCAAGCGACGCAGTGTTGGGTGTGTGTGTGTGTGTGTGCCAGGGGCGGTGGCGGCGCGTCCTCGAGCTCGCACCCGCTCGACCGCGTCAAGCAGCTCATGGGCAGCAACACTACGCTCTACCTTGCGGCCAAGCAAGTCAACCGGGTGAGTGGGTGGGCAGTTTGATGATGGATGGAGCAGCCTGCGAGCGCGCAGCAGCGCGTGGGTGGTCATCAGCCCTGTCCCTGCGCTGCCCCGCAGGTGGTCCTGCACGACGTGCTGGGCCACGGGTCGTCAGGCACCGTCTACCTGGGTGAGCGTGAAGCGCCGAACGCACATCGCGTCGGATGAGATTGCGACGCCCGCCGCGAAAGGGACTTGCGCTGCGCTCCTTCGCCCTGGTTGCAAGCAGGCGAGTGGAAGGGCCTGCCGGTGGCGGTCAAGACCGTGGTGTACGAGGCGCGCGACGGCGCCGAGCACGCCGCGGCGGTGATGGAGACGGCCATCTCCGCCAGTGTTGGCCACCGCAACGTGGTGCGTGTGTGGTACGTGAGGTACAAGCTGCGGGCGGGCGCCCTGCCTCAGGCCTCTGTTGCACGGGTGCCGGACGCGTGCTTGACGTGACGTGCAGGTGGCCACGTACCACTACGACATCAAGCGCGTGGGCGACCAGGCGGAAGAGCGTGGCAGCCAGGCGGGCGACGGGCTGCAGGTGCAGTACCTGGCGGTCTCACCCGCCGAGCAGGAGGAGGGCGCCGCGCCCGCCGTCGCCGCCTTCAAGGTCTTCCTCATACAGGTGCAACGCGCTGCTTCTGCCCGGAACCCCCAACGGTGTGCATGTCTCGTTGGTCGGAGCGTGTCCGGACCTGTGGTCCCTGCCCAACGACCCCCAAAAGCGCGCGCCTTGGGTGCGTTGCACTCGTGGCACGTGCACGCGCAGGAGCTGTGCCACAGCTCGCTGCTGACGGTGCTGGCGCGCTGCGGCCTGCATGACCCCAACTGCCCCCCAGTCACCAACCAGGTGTGCGCGTCGGAAGTGGGAAAAGGGACGCCTCTCACTCCTGCTGTCGCCTGCGCGTGCTGGGACCTGCCACCAGGCGGGCGGTGCGCCCCATTGCGCCCGAGCCGCACGCACACTCCCGCGCGTTTGCCGCACCTGCCCTCCAGATCCTCGCCCTGTCCATCCTCCTGCACATGGCCACGGGCCTCGAGTACCTGCACGGCCTCAACCTCATCCACGGAGGTGCTCCACCGCCTGGGCGTGGGTGCTGTGTGTTGCTGCTTTGCGGTCCCCGTGCGCTCAGGCAGATAGCACGTCTGACCTGTGTGCTCCACCCGCAGACCTGACGCCGGCCAACGTGCTGCTCAAGCTGGACCCCTCAGAGCCCGGCGGCATCCTGGCCAAGCTGGCGGACTTTGGGCTGTCGCGCCGCCTGGACGCGCAGGCCACGCACGTGTCCAACTTTGCCGCCGGCACGCCCTTCTACGTGGCTCCAGAGGTGAGAAAAGCCTTCTGCTGCCTTGCCGCTCGAAGCCCTCTGGCGCGGTGCGGTGACAGTGCCGCCTGCTCCGCCCTGCATCAGGTGGTGCACTACAAGCGCACGTCGCCCGCCTCCGACATCTTTTCCTTTGGCGTCATCATGTGGTGAGGAACGTTCGATCGCCCTTCTGAACAGCAAAGGGCGCTGTTGACGCGAGGCCCACCTCTCTTCCCTCGGCCACACACTCACGCAGGCAGTCGCTGACGGGCCTCACGCCCTACGTCAGCAACCCAAGCGGAGGCCTCATGCCCAACCCCGCCTTTCCCACGCTCGGCCCGGACGTCCTCGCGCCGCCCTCGATCCGCACCCTCATGATCCAGTGCGTGCGCTGCCACGCCCTCGCTTCTGCTTCCAGTGGGGTCGCGCCTGCACAGCTCCACAGGGCCTGCCAGCTCATGCTTCTGCCGTGTGTTCAATTGATGCCGCCTGTGCACAGGTGCCTGGCGGACGACCCCCGGCTGCGCTGCACCGCCACGCAGATCCGGCAGACGCTGGGCGCCCACCTCAACGCCCTCCTCTCAGCCCCCCCGCCTCCTCCTCCAGGCCTCGGTTCCGCCACCCTGCTCAATGTTTAGGCGAGGCGCGGCACGAGTATGCTCGCCGTTTTCAGCGTTGGAAAGTGGTCCCACTCATCCTTTGCGTTGGCGCTCTTCGAAGAGGGATGTGCGCTCTCCGGAGAACACTTTGTGCCGCGCTGTTGCGGTGGCCACAGTAGGGGACTTGTGCATCATGCACTCTCTTTTCGTTCGCTTACCTCTTTGTTTTCACCTGCCTCCAACTGCTTCCTGAAGATTCTTGCATGTGTCCGCCTTGCGTGCGCTGAGGGCTCGCCGGACAGACAGTGTTCTGAGAGCGCTGCTTGCGTAGTTATCACCCACGATGCCCCTTCCCTGCCACGATGCTACGTCATATGTAGCTCAGCCGCCTGCACAATAACCCGACCTCAAGCGAATGGAACACTCTGCAAAGCATCTCAACCATTGGGTTTTGCCTTCTCGGGTTTCTGTTTTCCCGAGCGAGTGCTTTGTTTGGCATGAGCCTGATGGTGCGCAGGTCCAAGGGCTGCGGGTGGTCTACTGAGTTGGGCTGGGTGCTTGGCCACCCTGCGCGTTAACCCTGATCAAGCATTGGAACGGGCCAAGCGTTGCTCTCTGCTCCCTATCACCACGACCACTGATCATGACCATCGCCCCAACATCCTGTTCACGTCGATTGCAAGTCTCATCAGTGGTGGTGCTGAGCAGCACCACCACCCACCGCCGGGGACGGGGTGTGCGGCCCGGCGCGAGGTCGAGGGTCAAGCGCCATGTCTGAGAGGCCAAAAGCAGGCAGGTGATGAGTGTCTGCCGCAGAATGGCTCCTGCAGGCCCCTGGCCTGTACCAGTTGTGGCCAGCACTTTGCACAGCGTGCGCGCCGCGCCCTCGTGTCGCAGGTCAAACACAAAAGAAAGGCCGCGAGAGAGGAAGGAGGGCACCACCACTGCCGCGTGCTTGGTCACTACCACACACAGCCTCGTCACGAGGCTGTTGTGCCAGATGCGGCGACAGTCCTGCCGCGCAGCGTCCCACACGTGATGATCCTCTCCCCGCGCCCACAGCTGCATGCTGGCACCACGCGCAGCTGAAGCAGCATCAGCACCCACAGCTGGATGCGCTGCACAGCGAGCCGGAGGGCGTGGAGCTGCTGCTTGCTCTGGTTGCTGGCGCTCGCTCCTGCCCAAGCGCAGCAGCAGCAGCAGCAGCAGCAGCCTGTTGTGGTCGAGCGCGTGAGCGACGGGCAGCAGCTCGCAGACGCCGTCGCGGCCTACGGGCGCCGCAACGCGGACACGACGCTGCTGGTGCCGGCCAACACGACGCTGCGCCTGGCCAACGCCACCTTCACAATCGTGCCGGATGCGGAGGCGGTGGGAGGCAAGGCCTTCAGCAGCGGCGTGCTGACCATCCAGGGGGAGGACAGCGCCAGCAGCGTGCTGGATGCGGGCATGCGGGCAGGTACGGGCGTGCACAGGCACGATCTGAGCCAAATCGGTCCTACCAGCGCAGCAGCAGTGCGGCGGACTGCAAGCAGCATACGACCTCTAAGCACCAGGGCCAACCTGCTGCAGGGTCAGCTCAGGGTCCCCAGCGATCGATTTCACGTTGTACGCGCCACCCGCAGGCCTGCTGCCCCCCCAGGGCATCAGCACGCGCCTCCTGGTGTTGCGCAACGTCAGCATCATCAACGCGTGCGCCATCGTCAACGTCCGCGGGCCAGGGCTGGTGATGGCGCCGGTGCAGGCGCTGCTGGGCCTCTTCTCCATGGAGTCGCTCTTCCGCTCCGCCAGGTGCCATTTGACTGGTCGTTTACTGCGCAGCAAGGCAGCAGCTCACCCAGCCCGCACGCTTAAGCCCCGCCTTGGCGGCCGCCCGGCCTGCGCAGGTACGAGAACGTGTCACTCTACTCGAGGGACGCCGAGGTGCGCCGCCTGGCCTTCGTCATCGAAGCGCAGCGGACGCCCTGGCCCCTCGGTGAGTGCGTGCAGCTCATCGCTTTCCCGGTGCTGTCCCGCAAGCGGGAGAGGAGAGGGCAGCACCACCAGGCCCGGCGGTGTGCCGCGAGCCTGTGAGGTGTGGTTGCCGTGCATGCCCGTGCACACGCACACAGTGGCGGAGCGGTACCAGCGCCAGGCCGACACCTACGCCAACCTGCACACGGCCGTCGTCCGCACCAGCGCGCACGCCTTCACCACGGCGGCCAGCAGCGCCGGAGGCTGGGTCGGCACGCGCACCACGCGCGCGGTGCGTTTGGCGCTGAGCTCTGCATTCCGCAGCGCCAATCTCTGGCATGATGGCAGGCAGGTGGCAAGCCTGCGAAAGCCGCATCCACGTGCGCACGGCGAGGGCCTCGGTGCAGGGGCTTCCGGTGATGCCGGTGATGCTGCGTTGCTGCCTACGTCAACGCGCGGCCCACCGGTGCGGCAGGGCACAGCAGCCCACCAGCTGCACGGCTGGTGCAGCACAGGCCGACCCTCCTCTCCCTTGGGTGGTGCCAAGTCGCGCGTGGTGTGGCGGGCCTTTTCAGCCGCAGCCCGCACGCACAGAAGCACGGACTTGCCCTGTTTGGTGATTGCGAAACACCCGCTGTCGCAGAGCACCGACAACCCGAGTGACCCGCTGGTCGAGTCCATGCGGCGGGACGGCACGCTGCTGCCGCTGACGTGGTGCGCCAACGGCTCCCTGGTGCCGGAGGCTGAGGCAGGCGCACCGTACGACGCCTTCTGGGGCCCGCTGTTGTCCACGGATGCGGCGGAGCGAGCGGTGGCAGCAATCCGCCAGCTGGCGGCGGCGGCGGCGGAGCAGGAGGCCAGCCTGGTAAGCCCTGCTTGCTGGGCCTCATGGTGCAGTCCTTCAAGGCGCCACGTCTTGTCACGCCGCCTGTCGTCAACTGTCTCTGCCGCGCTCGTGCTCGCTTGGTTCAACGCAGCTGCCCGTACCCGCCGTGCTCATCCACGCGCCGCGCGTCGACCTCTCGGAGGCCGCCCTCCTCACTTCCGGTGGCACCGCCGCGCTACCGCTGGCAGGCGCACTCCAGCTGTGGGGCCCCTTTAACGACGTGCCCACCGACCTGATGCCAGTGCCTGTTTTGGACCTGGGCGTCAACCGCACCACGCCACTCTTGAACCTGAGTGGCACAGGGCAGGTCTTCATCACGCGACTGGTACGACTCGCGCGTCGTCGTTGCCGTGAATGGGTTCCTGCGGGCTTGAGGTGCGACGGCATGTCACGCGCCCTCTCTGCTGTATGGTGTGCAGGCGCTGGATGGGCTAGCTTCTCTTCCCCTGCCCGCTTCACTCCCGGCCGGACCGTCATCAGCGCTGCCTCTGCTCAGCCTGGCACCGCCGTCCGCATCAGCGACAGCACCACTCCGTGTGCACCTGCACAACGTGACGCTGGTGGTGCCGCAGCAGGACTTTCTGGCGCTGCTGACGCTGGCCACGGACGGGAGCGCGGCGGACGGCCTGAGCGTGCGCCCGTGCATGGACGGCGCGGTGCGGCAGCTGGCGGCCCAGCTGAGCACGAACATCAGCAGGATGGTACTAGCACCACAGCAGAACCTGAGCGGCCTGTGGCGGGCTGTGCAGCTGAGCGGCTACACGGGCTGGGGCGTCAACGCCACGCAGCTGGTGGTCAGGCCGCAGGTCGCCGTGCCAGACAGCCTCACGTCCACGTGCGCACCCGCACCTAGCAGCAGCAGCAGCAGTGGAGATAGCACCTCCTCCGGGCTCAGCGGCGGCGCCATCGCCGGCATCGTGGTGGGCAGCGTGGTGGGAGGTGCGCTGCTGCTGCTGGCGGTGGCTGTGCTGCTGCTCCGGCGCCGGCAGGACGACAGGTGCGTCCGTCACTTCTCCGCAGCCATATCGCACTCACAATCACCCAGGGCTGTCCCCTTGTGCGTACCCGCCAACCCCTGTTTCGTGTCTGCCGTGGCTCTGCGCACAGGCCGTCCGCTGCTCACGGTGCGCTGCTCTTGGCGAATGCGGAGGCCGCTGCCGACCCCGCCGTCCCCCTCGGCCCGGACGGCAAGCCTTCCATCGCCACCACGACCTCCAGCCCTCGCGCACGCAGCACTGCCACCCTGTTCACGGCGGCTGGCGCGGGTGCTGCTGGGTGGGGGCCGGCCAGGCAGGGCAAGGGCGTCGGGGGCGAGGAGGCGGGGGCGTTGGGCAGCACTGTGGTGGTGGCGCCGTCGCTGCTGTCGCTGCTGGGGCAGGCGGAGCGGCGGCTCCTGGCGAGGACCGACGCGGTCGCCTTGGCGGCCCTGTCACAAGTGCGCCGGGGGGGCTGGGGGAGGACAACGGAGCGCGGGCGTCCTCAGGTGTCCTGGGCCTGAGCTTGGGAGTGCGAAGCGCACGCGCTGTCCTGCTGTGCGCTTGCAGGCGGCGGCGATGGGCCCCGGCAGTAAGCCCCAGCCGTCAGCTTCATCAACGCTCGTGCCTCGGCCGTCGCAGCCCAGCCTGCTGGGCCAGGCGCACGCGCTGCTCATGTCTGGCCTTCGGGACGGCGACGAGCACGTGGCACCGAACGGCAGCGGCGGCGGCGGCGCTGGCGGCGGCGGGGCGGGCAGCAGCGACTTTGTCACCGCCAGCGGGGGCAGCGAGGGCCCTGAGGGGGCCGGCGGCGGGGCCACGTCAGGCGCCACCAAGGCGCATGTGGGCGGGCCTCCTCAAGACCTGAGCAGGTGAGCAAAGGCAGCCAGCCTCTACCTCCAACGTGCTTGCGGCGAGATCTCTGTGTGGCCATCTCTGTGTGGCCAACTCTGGGTGGCCATCTCTGGGTGGCCATCTCTGGGTGGCCATCTCGACTTTCGATTGCGTGCGCGGCGCAGGGGAGAGGTGGTGCGCGGCACGCCGCAGAAGGCGCTGCACCCCCTGGAGCGCGTCAAGCAGCTCATGGGCGCCAACGGAACGCTGCACGAGGCGGCCAAGCAAGTCAACAAGGTACTGGGCGCGCTGCACGGCGATGCGCTCCCTCTGGCGCTCGCGTAGGAGGCGGGCGGCTGCTAGGCGCGCAGCTGACGGCGAGGTGTCCGTAACGCCGCCGCTGCACCACAGGTGGTGCTGCACGACGTGCTGGGGCGCGGCGCCTCTGGCACCGTCTACCTGGGTGAGCCGGGCGCTCCCTCAAAAGCCCAGCGCCCTGCCGTGTTTGCTTTGCACGGAGCAGCCATCCTGCCATGCATCAAGCAGACAGCGCCGTGGCCACTGGAGGCATGGCACCTGCTATGTGCCCTCCAGCGCGTGCGCTCCTGTGGGTGGCGGGTCACCCACGCGTGCAGGCGAGTGGCGCGGCATGCCGGTGGCCGTCAAGACCATGGTTTACGAGGCCGCTCCGGGCGAAGAGCAGCAGGCGGCGGCCGTGATGGAGACGGCCATCTCGGCCAGCGTGGGCCACCGCAACGTGGTGCGTTGGAGTGCAGATCGCACGCTGGTGCCTTGACAGCCCAGCCAAAGGTGTGCGGACGCAAGTCCCCGCCTCGCTGCACGCTGGATGCAGGTGGCCACGTACCACTACGACATCAAGCGCGTGGGCGAGCACGCGTCAGACGGTAGCCAGGCAAGCGACGGCCTGCAGGTGCACTACCTGGACGATGCGTTCGCTGAGCAGCAGGAGGGCGCCGCGCCCGCCGTCGCCGCCTTCAAGGTCTTTCTCATCCAGGTGCCGCCCACAACGCACCGCACCCTTCGCGGCGGAGCGCGGTGACGTGTAGCGCGACGGAGGCTTGGACTAGAGTCCATTGACCCTGTGCCCGTATGCCCGTCCGCGTGCCCGCGCAGGAGCTGTGCCAGAGCTCGCTGCAGGAGGTGCTGGGGCAGGGCGCGCTGCACGACCCCGGCTCCTCCCAACACGCGAATCAGGTGACCAAAGGAGCGGCGTCCCAGGGTTTGGGACAGGAGACCGCGGGCGGCCTGTTGCACCTGCGCGCTCGCTGGCTTGCTCTTGGTGCCGGCGTGGCGTGTGCGTTGCGAGTTTGTCACGGGGGCCCGGCGGGTCGTTGCGCCCTCGCACGACACGGCGCTGCCGCCCGCAGGACCTGACGCTCGCAATCCTGCTGCACGTGGCCGCCGGCCTCGAGTACCTGCACGGGCTCGGCATCGTCCACGGCGGTGCGGCGCCGCTTGAGCATTGGGTGGCCGTGGGCCGTGCGTCGCTCGCGGCCGGGCGGCGGCGGTGCGTGGGACCGCACCTCTCCCTTTCGCGTCTCGCAGACCTGACTCCCTCCAACGTGCTGCTCAAGCTGGACCGGTCGGAGCGCATCGGCGTGGTGGCCAAGCTGGCGGTGAGTGCCCGCTGAGGGTTGCATGCTGGCGGCGCCACGACGGCGGCGAGGGGTGGCCCAGCTGCCAGCGCACTAGTGTCAGCTGCCAGCTGAGTGTGTTGGCACACCCCAGGGTCAGTCACCTGTGCGCTCCGAACCAGTCAGTGCCACGTCCTGACGAGCGCGCCGCCCTTGCTGCCGCACATGCCGCAGGACTTTGGCCTCTCCCGGCGGCTGGACGCCCAGGCCACGCACGTGTCCAACTTCGTCGGCGGCACGCCATTCTACGTGGCGCCAGAGGTGCGCCGCACCGCATCTTCCGGGTGCCTCCAACCTGAAGCCCTCCGGCGCTGCGACCCGGTGCTTCGCCCCGCCACGCACCGCAGGTGGTGCACCACCAGCGCACGTCGCCCGCCTCTGACATCTTTAGCTTTGGCGTCATCATGTGGTGAGCACGCGCGCGATGCCGTGCGAAGCGCAGCAGTGGTCGCGATCACCACTGGACTCCTCCCCTGGCACTGCACACACCGCGCAGGCAGTCGCTGACGGGCCTCACCCCTTACGTGCGCGACCCGCAAGGCGGCCTCACGCCCAACCCCGCCTTCCCTGGCCTGCACCCGGACCTCCCGCTGCCTCCCTCGCTGCGCCACCTCCTGCTGCGGTGCGTGCGTGATTGCACGTGAGCGGCCTGCAGTGGTGCTCCCCAGGCTCTCGTCCTCTAGTCACAGCTTGCGCGTGAGGATGTGCTGGGCGCCTGCGCAGGTGCCTGGCGGATGACCCCCGGCTGCGGTGCAGCGTCACTGAAGTCAGGCGGACGCTGGAAACCCACCTTCACAGCCTCCGCCTTCCTGTTCCTTCTCTTTCTGCATAAGACTCTGCGGCGGCCAAGCACTGCACGGGACCACTGACCAGAAACATCCGCGTGGCGAGAGAAGGCCGGGCCCCTCGGCCGCGCCGTGGCCCCGCTTGCGTTTAGCACGTGCAGAGCATGGGAGACCACACACCGCACACTGCGCTCTGTTTGCTAACGTCTGTTTGCTAGCCGTGCCCATGGCCATTGATTGAGGGGCTGAGAGCGACGGGGGACGGAGGGACGGGGGAATTGTGCCTGCGGCTGTAGGGGAGGAGCATGGCGCGTCTGCACGTCCCTCTCAGGTCAAGTCTTCATGCATCATGCACTGCACGGGCGTGGGCGAGCCTAAAACGATGCACGCTGCACCGGGGCACTGAGTACTTGGTCAGGACCTCTGCTGGAGACCGCTGCAATGCGACGGACTGCGCACACGCAGCGGCCTGCCGCACGGATCGATAACTCGTCGTGGCGGAAAAGCAAGCGAGAGCGAGGAGCCCGGCCTATCAAGGAAGCCAAAGGCTGCAAGCCATGCCACGCGGCGCGGGGCCTTGCAGTGGCACGATGCCCTGGGCGCTCGCTGAGAGGCCGAGCAGGCATGTGACTCAGTCTGTCATCTCGTGAGCTCCAGGCCTACTGCCCTGTGCGTGTGGCCCTGCTCGCACAGCGTGCGCGCCGCGCCCTCGTGTCGCAGGTCAAACACAAAGAAAGGCCGCGAGAGAGGAAGGAGGGCACCACCACTGCCGCGTGCTTGGTCACTACCACACACAGCCTCGTCACGAGGCTCTTGTGCCAGATGCGGCGACGTTCCTGCCGCGCAGCGTCCCACACGTGATGATCCTCCCCCTGCCCCCACAGCTGGCTCATGCTGGCACCACGTGCAGCTGAATCAGCAGCAGCAGCAGCTGGATGCGCTCCACGGCGAGCCGGAGGGCGTGGCGCTGCTGCTTGCTCTGGTTGCTGGCGCTCGCTCCCGCCCACGCGCAAGCGCAGCAGCCAGTGGTCGAGCGCGTGAGCGATGGGCAGCAGCTCGCAGACGCCGTCGCGGCCTACGGCCGTCGCAACGCGGACACGACGCTGCTGGTGCCGGCCAACACGACGCTGCGCCTGGCCAACGCCACCTTCACCAGCGTGCCGGATGCGGAGGCGGTGGGAGGCAAGGCCTTCAGCAGCGGCGTGCTGACCATCCAGGGGGAGGACAGCGCAAGCAGCGTCATCAATGCCGGCATGCGGGCAGGTACGGGCGTGCGCAGGCGCGATTGCCCAAATCGATCCTCCCACGCCAGTGCAGCAGCAGTGCTGCGGGCCACAACCAGCGCACCACCGCCAGCGCCGCGGCCGCCTGCTGCACAGACAGCGCAGGGACCCAAGCGAGCCATCTCCGTGCCATCATGTCACAACGGTTGTACGCGCCACCCGCAGGCCTCCTGCCCTCCCAGGGCATCAGCACGCGGCTCCTGGTGCTGCGCAACGTCCGCCTGATCAACACCTGCGCCAACGTCAATGTCCGCGGCCCGGGCCTGGTTCTGGCGCCGGTGCAGGCGCTGCTGGGGCTCTTCTCCCAGGAGTCGCTCTTCCGCTCCGCCAGGTGATTCAATGGACGACTGCGGGCAAGCGACTGCAGGGCTCTTGGCACGTGCAGCCGCCTGTGCGAGCGCCAGAGGGTCACGTGGCCCGACACGTTGACTACGCAGGTACGAAAACGTGTCGCTCTACTCGCGGCCAGCAGAGGTGCGCTTCCTGGGCTACGTCCTCCAGTCGCAACGGATGCCCTGGCCCCTCGGTGAGAGCTGTGTGAGCGCTTGGGGCACGCACAGGTGTTGCGTGCTGCGCGCCTGCGCCGCACTCTGCGCTGGCGTGCTGCGGCGGTGCTCTGGCGCGGCGCGTGCCGCCCGGCACCATGGAACGGCAGCGCGTCGGCGACGCGCTGCGAGCGGTCCGTGTGTGTGTGTGTGTGTGTGCGCGCGCAGTGGTGGAGCGGTTCCGGCGGCAGGCGGAGACCTTTTCCAACGTCCAGACGGCCGTCATCCGCACCACGGCGCACTCGGCCACCTCTGCCACCGTCAGCGCCGGCTCGTGGGCCGGCACTTACACGACGCGCGTGGTGCGCTTGCGCTGCGCCGCTATTCACTTGACGCCGCAAGGCGTACCCGCGTGGGTGGCCAGCGAGGATTTGCCGGGCCTCCGTCGCCATCTCACAGCGGGCTAGGCTCCGCTGCCACGCCACGGCGGAAGGGCCCGGGCGACCCGCAGGCCATGCCCTGTGTTCCGGCAAACGCCCTGCTGCCGCAGAGCACCGCCAAGGTGGACGACCCGCTGCTGCAGTCCATGCGGCGGGACGGCACGCTGCTGCCGCTGGAGTGGTGCGGCAACGGCTCGCTCGTGCCGGCGGACGTTGCGGACGCTCCCTACGACCCCCTGTGGGGCCCGCTGCTGACCACAGACACGGCTGGGGAGGCAGTGGAGGCCATGCGGCAGCAGGCGGCGGCGGCGGCGCAGCTGGAGTCGGGCAAGGTGCGGCGTGCCCCCTCCCTTCGTTTCGCCGGCGCTGACTCTTTGCTTCGCTGAACCCTGATCCTTTGCCTTCCCGCATGCCTTGCCACGCAGCTGCCCGTTCCCGCCGTCATGGTGCACGCGCCGCGCGTGGACCTCTCCCGCCAGCCCGTCATCCCTCTTCCAGCACCACTGATGCTGTGGGGCCCCTTCAACGACGTGCGCAGCAATCTGCTGCCCGTGCCTGTGCTGGACCTGGGCGGCAACCGCTCCACGGCGCTCTTCACCCTGAGTGGTACAGGGCAGGTCTTCATCACGCGCCTGGTAAGGCCAAGCCGTTTGATGCGCCTTTGGTTTCTGTGCTCGCCTGGCGTGCGGCTGACAACTACCGCGTTGCTTCCACGTGCACCGTGTGCAGGCTCTGGACGGGCTAGCTCCTCTCCCCCTCCCGTCCATCACCCCATCTGCAGCACCGCTTGCAGTATCCGCGCTGCCTCTGCTCAGCCTGGCAGCGCCGTCCGCCTCAGCAGCGGCGGCCCTGGTCCGCGTGCACCTGCACAACGTGACGCTGGTGGTGCCTCAGCAGGACTTTCTGGCGCTGCTGACGCTGGCCACGGACGGGAGCGCGGCGGACG
>VFQP010002409.1_pt1 | contig 20973 bp, 32 predicted proteins | sample 3512351 | NCBI WGS metagenome assembly VFQP01 (sample SAMN10412372, study PRJNA504923) | tailings metagenome | isolation source: Relicate 1 Philex TSF1 revegetated site | place: Philippines: Tuba, Benguet | collected 2017-08-29
TGTATGTGTTGTGGGGGGTATATGTGTTGTGGGGGGTGTATGTGTTGTGGGGGGTATATGTGTTGTGGGGGGTGTATGTGTTGTGGGGGGTGTATGTGCATAAAGCCGTGTATGAAATCATGAAGTCAATTGTGCATTAAGAATGCTCTTCATACTTCTGCATGATCCAATCCAATGATCCAATACACACACAGGGATGACATGATGATGGATGCAGACATGCCCCCCACACAACCCACTGAGGGTGCATAGGTGGTACTGATGTGTAGGTGTGCTGTTGGATGTATAGAGCACAACATGTGCGGCATGTAGATTGTGGTGCGGCATGTAGATTGTGCTAGATGGTGGTATATGCGAGTGTGATGATGCACATGAAAAGAAGAGATAACACGCAAAACATAATCAATTCAGAGGTGTCTGGAGGAGGAGGGTTTATTATGTTGTGGTGGTTGTGCTTGGTGTATCTTGTGTAATGCAGTTTCTGTAACCCGTACATTCCCACATGAACGAAAAGTCAACGATGAGTCAAACACATAGGGATCAACCATGCACACCATGCACAATGAAACCCACGCATGCACGTGCGTGCACAAACACAACAACGCTGGCATGAAATAACAACACGGTTGCTCTCACAAAACACAAGACAAACCATGTAACAACAGCACCCTTGAGCTCAGACATCATCCTTGACACAGTGTCCCTCCTATTCGTGTCCCTCTTATTCGTCCCCCTCCTACTATTCACACATGTCCTCGAACAACCCTCTTATTCACACATGTTGCAAGGTGCAACCCTCTTGTTTGCACATTGTTGTCAAGCAACCCTCCTATTCGTGTCCCTCCTACTCATCACTCATGTTGCAAGGTGCAACCCTCCTATTCACTCATGTTGTCCAGCAACGCCCCCACAGCCTCCCACAGCACAATCTTCTTATACGCCCTAAATTCCACTGCCATTGCAAATGCATCCTCCTGTGATACTCCCAACTCCCACTCCTCATTCCCTTCGATATCCCCTTCAACACCCCCTTGCTGAGGGTCGTCTTCCTCGTCTTCACCTTGCTCCTGTTTTATAACAAATGGTTCCTCCTGCTTTATAACAAAAGGAAGCTGCCCCCGTGTTGGTGCTGTGAGGTGGGTGCTACCCAGGAGCAAGGGGGCACAGGGACCACCAAGTTTTTCCAACTTTGCACGCACTGTTACTTGTTGCTGAGGGTGCGGGGGTGGAGGAGAAAAAGATGGGTGGAGGAGAAAATGATGGGTGGACATGTGCAAAGACGTGTTGGTTTGTAGTTGTTGCGTGTGTACAGTTGCGGTACACATGCAGATGTGTAGTTGCATGAGCATGTCATGTGTGATTGAGGGTAAGAAGCATATCACAGGTGGGTGACAAAAACAGAAAAAGCAAGAAGAAGAAGAAATAAGAGAGAAATCTGTGCACCACACATTGCATGCTGTCAAGAGTGTGCACCCCTTGCACTGTATACGCTAAACATACCGTGGGGTGTATGTCGGTTGACATCATTGACCAAAACATGTGCTCCTCCTCATCCTTGTGAGTGTTACCAGGTCCTGCCAGCCACTGCAGGTCCACAGCCTATGATTATAGGATTGTACCATTGTGACACCTTGTTGTTGTTGTTGCTCTATGTACAGTGCATTATACACATTACTGTGCATTACACACATTCTGTGCACAGATGTAATGTGCACAGATGTAATGCACAGAATGTGCATCACCACAATAGCATATCACAACAGCATATCACAACATACCAGTGGTGTCATGTCATGCAGCATATCACAACAGCGCAACAATAGGGCTGCCTCTTCCACTGATGCCATTGCCTTTACCCAGGGCTGTACTGCATGACTGGATGATGACACTGCAGAGGAAGTGGAGGGAGACAACGAGGAAGAGGAAGAAGAGGAAGAAGCAGAGGTAGTAGAGGTAGTAGAGGTAGTGGAAGATGATGATAGTGATGATGATGTCTCCATGCTGGTTTCCTCGTCAGGTTGTGGTGCTGCACTGGATAGCTTGAGCAGTGTTTGCACTACATCTATGCTGCTCCTCCCCATGCTGCCCCTCCCTGTTGTTTTTTCTGTTGTTTTTTCTGTTGTTTTGCCTGGTGCAGGCCCTCCTGTGGGGTTGCTGATCGTCCCCACATCTGTTTTCACAGCCAATGCAGCCCAGCAGGCCAGCACACGCCCGTCAACCTTGTTACCCTTGAGAACCTGGGGTATAATGTGTGGTATAGGTACTCAAAGTATTGTATGTATATATACTACTCATCATACTACTCATCATACTACTCATCATACTACCATATTCTATTCCCTTTGGGTTTTATAATGTGTGGTATAGGTACTCAAAGTATTGTATATGTATATACTACTCATCATACTACCATATTCTATTCCCTTTGGGTTTTATAAAGGATCTTAATTTTGCATGTCCCCATACCTTTATTTTTGCATGCTGTTCCCTCGTCTCAGGGTCGGACAGCAGTGCACTCCCAGCAGGAGTGTTAGCTAGTAGTAAATCATGAGCAGCAGCAGCATCAAGTGCAGCTGGTAATCGTGCTTGCATGTCTTGAATGGATGGAGGTGTCTGTGTGTATAGGGGAGCGTGTTGAGTGAAGGTGGATTGAGTGAGGTGTGTGTGTTGGGGGGAGTATTGAGTGAGGTTCACATGTCACCCACTACCACTCCATCACCATACAAGACATCACCATACCTCAAACAGTTGTTCCCTGTGTTGTGCAAACCACTCTGCAGCATCTTCCAAGTCCTGAAACAACACCACACCATCATGAGGGTTGCGAGGGGGGACAAAACCTGACAGGGGGCATGGTGTGTGTTGGGGTACTTGTATGTGTGTGTTGGGGTATTTGTGTGTGTGCGAGCATTTGTACGTGTGTGAGCATTTGTATGTGTGAAAGAGTATTCAAGTGTGGGACAGCTGATGATATGTATGCTATCATTCATCATACCCATACACACAGCAACCGATAACACGCCCACCCTCAGCATGCATAATACAAAAAGAAACATACCACACCCACCCTCAACATACCATAATACAACATACCACACCCACCCTCAGCATACCATAATACAAAAAGAAATCATCATTATCTCGTGCCCCATACGACACCAGCAATTCCTCTCCCACTGCAATGTCCCTTGTTGCGGACAGCTGAAGCTCCCAATCACCTGTCATTGCTTTAGAGGGTCCCACTATGTCCCATGTCACATTGTCCCCTGGTACTATCACAACCTTGGTAGTAGATTTGGCAGTAGGTTGTTCATTGGGAGTGAGGTGTGTGTGTTGTGGTGCTGCCTTGCTGCCTGACTCCCCTGTCATTTCTTTTGATGTTTTTCCTGTTGTTTCTCCTGTTGTTTCTTCCCCTGCTGCTTCTTCCCCTGTTGTTTCCCCTACCGTTTCTTTCCCTGCTCTTGTTTCTTTCCTTGTTGCTGATTCTGTTGTTGTTGTGTGCACAAGAGTGTACTGGTCACCTGCATGATTGAGCATGTCCACTATGGGCACCAGCATTCGCACAGCAACCCTCCCATCAGGGCCTGCATTGCCAAACGTCCTTGAGTGCACAACCTGCATGGGTATATGTGTACATTTTTGCTCATAGTTCATTTGATACACTGTATGTTATGCCATATACATACACACTCATAGCTCATTTGACATACACTACATATTATGCTATGCATGTGCGCCATGTGCATTGTACAACATGACAAATGCAAGCCCCCCTCTGTTGTACAAACAAAGCAAAACACATACATACATACACATCACAAACACACAAACCTCCCTGCACATACTAATACATATATATATATCACAATACACATACTACTACATATATCATACACCCCACCATACCGACATGGCCCATGTCACTTGTTTCTGCCCCAACCCCCCAAACGCCTCTTCTGGGTGTCCCGCCTGACATGTTGTAGCTGTCCACACCCACTTGTGAATATCCGCCATCATGGTCGGTACTTCCACTGCCTTGATTGCCTCCCAGCTGCACGTCTCTAGGGGGGCAGGTACATGTGCCGGCAGCATGGCAATGTAGGGGGCCCACAGGGAAGAGGGCCCCTTGTTTTGTTCTTGTAGTACCCTGGCTGCGAGCTTCAACCCCCAGAATGCTTCGTTGAGGCTGGAGCATGGCTGGGGATCGTGGTCGGTGAGGGCAAGGGAGAGGGGGATGACGAGGAGGAGGTCGTTGGCCTCAATGGGCTATGGGGTTGTGGATGTGGGTGTGGGTGTGGTTGTATGTTGTTGGAGATATGTGTTGCGCATCAGTGTTGTTGCCCAACTAAACACGTACTGCTGTAGCAAACAGGCCTCGTTCTCCTGATGGGCTGCACTGTAGCTGCATCTTACCAGGTGCTTCCAACGCGCCTGGGGGTGATTGAGATTGTGGTGCGATCACACACCACACCCATGTAGTTTGCTGTCCATCAGGACGCACCATGTTGCTTTGCCCATTTCATCAGCTCTTGGTACTGTTGCAATTGCTCCGCTTCGACCACCATCGTGCTTGTAGCGCTGCAGTAGGTCTTGGTCAAATACCTCGATCCGGGCATGCGAAAGATACGACACGTGCGCGTGCACAAAGCTGGTGGTAGTAATCTTGCATGTTTTTGCATGGATACTGCAGTTTGTTTTACATGGCGTATGGATGGAAATCGTATACAAGGACGTGGGTTGAGGCCACATGCCACATGCGGTGCATTTGCACCAGACGTGCTGCACACCATACTGTGGTGTAGCTATGATATCAGCCAGTGATGTTGTGTAAAAATATGATGGTGCTGTTTTCCCCATTCTCCAAAACAACCATCTCCAAAACAACCATCTCCAAAAACCATCTCCAAAAACAACCACCAAACATCATCGCAGGTCATAGTCACTAGAGCCACGCGGCACCGCGCACAACTCGACGGTGTGTTCCACGTGTTGCACCCCAGGGACGCTCTCCTGTCTGCTCAAGGACGACAGCTGCCTGGACAGCAGTGCCTGGTCGGCGGGGCCTGTGGCTGTGGGTGAGCTTGTGAGGGTGGTCCAGCAACTCCACTGCTTGCTGCTGGGGGAGGACTGCAGCGCACTCCGCTGTGTTGTATGTGGTGGGTGGTATGCTTGGGGTGTTTACATGGGTTGTGCGCATGGGTTGTGCGCATGGGTTGTATGCATGTACACTCTTTCTCCCACACACACAGTTGCAGCCACGCATTACAATACAGCCGTCAATGTACCGTACATCATGATCATACACCACCACTATGGACACACCTGGGACAGGGTGCTCTTGGAGTGTTGCAGGGTGCGCACTGCTCCCCCATGTGACACAGGGAGAGGCTGTGCTGCAGGGATGGCATCTAGGAAGGCCTGTTGACTGGTCCGTTGACCAATCTGTTGACTTGCACCAGGTGCATCCTTCAGTGGCTGCCACCGCCCGCGTTGTACCCATAAAAAAGCATTCCCAAGTGAGGATACCTGTATGCAGTGGTGGTGGAGGTGGAGGTGGAGGTGTTTGCATAGGTGGCGGTGTTTGAATAGGAGGCAATGATGCAAGGTTTGTGGCCCATCAAAAAGTACTCTTGAAATTTCACACCAGTTTCGCATCTGCTGCAAGCATGTACTTGTACTATGATACAGAATAATACAATAATACGCTCCAGTACTATGTAACATACTACAGCTGTCAGGGCAGCATACCTTGTCCATGAGCCACGACCATGCAGCCTTCACCCACACCTGCCTCGACACCACCTTGACCACCAGTGATACCAACAAACTCGCTGCACCCAACACCACCGCCAGCATCCACTGGGAGGGCGATTGAGGGAGGATTTTGAAGGCAGGTGCGAGTGCCTGCACGATGATGAGTTGGCAGAAGATCATGAGGGCAATGAGGGACCAGAAGAGGGAGCCCTGTGTGGAGCCTGCAAAGACGTTGAGCTCATCATGCAGCTTGCGGGCGTTGATCATGTTGAAGATCTGGGTGTAAGTGGGTGGGTGAGAGGAGGGTGTGATGGGGGGGTATGGGGTGGGATTCATTGGTGGCAGGTGTATGTTGTGCCAAGTGTGTCTGCATGCTTCATTCATTCAGCTGTTTTTGTATGCACACACACACATAATCACAATACCTGCATGAATATAAATGCATTAAACACCATTGTATTGGCCTCAAGCAGTGTCCTACTGCGTTGCTGTGTCCATAACTTCTGTGCCTGTGTATATGCAGTCTGTAGTGCAACAAATCGGGGGCATGCTGGGAGGCTGGTGGTGTTGCATATGGCATCCAGTATGGGTGGGGTGAGTGTGCATTCGTCCAGATCGTCATCGGTGAACAAACACATGGGCTTTTCGTCTGTGGCACAGTGAGGGTGGGTGTGTGAGGGAGGGGTTGTGAGGGGGGGGGGGTGATGTACATCGAGTATGTTGGATTGGATACATGCACAATGTATATGCATGCACAATAAAATGCACAAATACATGTACACAGGATACATGTACAAACACAAAAGCACACAACCGAGTATTACACACACACAACAGAGTATACTATACACACATACTTGACAAGTAGGGTCCACCTTGACCTTGGTCGCATGGTACATCTTCACCACAGCACATGGACAACAATGACGAGGTGTCACTACCATACACAGGATAGCTAATGGTGCTTGATGCATATGCTGTACACTGTGCATCATCACCATCCACCTGTGTGCAGGGGGGTATGTGTTATTGTTTGTGCTGGTGTTGTGTGCGTGTGTTGTTGTACACGTGGAATACAAAACAAATGGTATGTGCACACACATACAGCAACAACAACAACACACATGCAAGTACACGTACAACACACACCAACAGTACACATACAACACACACACCAACAGTACGCATTCAACAACCCCCCAAGTAGCATACCTGAAATGCACTGTATACCAACAGCAAACACACAAGTTGATACACTGCCTGTGTGATGATATGTTTCCACATCACTGGCGTAATGAGGGGTTCGTGTCTCCCAGTGGGGCGCTGCTCAAGTAGAGCTGGTGAGGGCTTTTCTGTTGCCAATGCTGTATGAAGAGGAGGTGTTGGTAGTGTGAGGAGGATGAGATGGTGGGTGAACGAGTTGTATGTGGGTGCTGTGTTGCATTGTATGTGGCATGTCTGCAATTGTACAGCGAGTCAAAGGTCAAACACACAGAGAAGTACTACTGACGTACCAAGAGCCCCGAGTGCATCCATGATGAGATTCACCTGTGTTGTGATGGTGGCTGATGAAGCTGACTCATGCTGTATGCCACCCTCTTGCATTTGCCCACCTACATCACCTACATCACCCACCCTACCAAACCCAGCACATACCATACCCACCCCACCCCACCCCAGCACACATACCCACAGCAGCTGCATCACATTGAGAGGCATTTGACCATCCACCATTGCAGCCACAAACGACACGGTCAACGCCACCACGTTGACCGTCATTTGAAATTGCAAAAACTTGCGGATGCTTGCAAACACAGATCGGCCCCAAATCACTGCTTTTGTGATGGATGCAAAATTATCGTCCATAATGATGATGTCAGCAGCTTCCTTGGCCACATCCGTGCCTGTGAGGGCGTTGGTGTTGTGCCAATGTGCAGGTGTACTGTGTAGCCATGTATTATCCAGTGTTCCCTATGCTGCCATGGTGTGCGCATGATGTAGTGGCCCTTTCACCTGTCTCAAACCACAACACATCACAACACAGAATCAGCACATCACATCATCAGCACACCTGTAATCCCCATGGCCAGCCCCACATCCGCTGCCTGCAATGCAGGTGCATCATTCGTACCATCCCCTGTCACTGCTACCACATGACCCTGTGCCTTGAGAGCATTCACCAGGGTGTGTTTATCAGTGGGAGATGACCGTGCAAGCACCTGAAGGCCGTCCAGGCAGGACGTCAAGTGGGGCCCGGTCAGCGCCCGAAAGGCGGGACCCTCCATGGCCTGGCCTGTGGCTGTAAGGATGCCACATTGCCTTGCGATGTGCTGTGCGGTGTGTATGTTGTCGCCTGTCACCATGCGCACACAGATGCCTGCTTCCTGGCATGCTGTGACTGCTGTGGGTACTTCTTGCCTGACGGGATCCTGTGTGGGTGGGGGGACAGGGTGGGTTTGGACATGGAGGGGTTGTGGACATGATGAGGGAGGTGAACATGGAGGGGGTTGAACAAACACAGTGTCGTTGTGTGTATAAAGAATGTCATACGAGTCCATAACCACCACCATGTATCACACACATCATCGAATCACATGCAGCATGCGCTCAACATCCCAACAACAATGCTCAACAACATCACGCACCTTGATACCAACCAACCCAATCAGCACCATATCCTCTTCCACACACACACCCTCCTGGTCCCCCATCCCCTGGTTATCTGTCCCCAGCAACCCCGCGGCATTCGTCCCAGCTGGAAACATCCTCAATGCAAATGCAATTGTCCTTAGTCCACGTCCTGCCATGCCCACAATCACACTCTGCAGGGCAGCATTCACTTCTGGTGTCATGAGCTGCTGTGTGCCATTGGCGTCCAGCACAGATGTACATCGGGACAGGACCATCTCTGCCGCACCCTTGCAGTAAAGGTGTAGAGTAGAGAGTTGGTTAGTTGAGGAATGGGTGGTTGGGGAATGGGTGGTTGAGGAATGGTGGGTTGAGGAATGGTCGACCAGCACAGAGGCCATTTTCCGAGCAGAGGTGAAGCCATAGACCTTGAGGATGTGTGGGGAATAGGTGCTGCGGAGGGTGGTGTAGTTGTATCCCCAGTGGCGGAGGAGAAGGAGTAATGCGCATTCTGTGCGATTGCCTCCGAGTTCCAGGGTGCCATCGGGGTGGTCCCTGAGGAATGCCTAAGAGAGGGTGGTTGGGTGGATGGGTGGATGGATGGCTGTGCACACATGGATGGTTTGTGTGTGGATGTGTATTTGGTTTGTGTGTATGTGTATTTAGGTGAACGTGAACCCATGTATTCACAACACACATGCATGCTTGGGTGAATCACTGTGCCACCATCATGTGCGTGGGTGATCATCTTTGTATCACATGCACTACACAGCAGTTCTCTCCTTAAACAACCTTGGAGTTGAGAGCAGCATTGAGTTTCATTTCCATCCGCACACGCTCAGGTATGTCTAGTGCAGGGGGTGTGCTTGGGAAGAATGCACCAGCAAACCAACCCTCTACCACTGTCATGCGGTTTTCAGTGAGTGTACCTGAGCATGGGAGGGGTATGGTTGTATATGTGTATGGTTGTGGTTTGCACACAACCCCTCTCTTCCCCTGCACATGCACACCTCCCCTACAAATACACACCTCCCCTGCAAACCCTTTCCTTCCCCACAAAAATACAAACACACCACATTAAAATACACACCTGTCTTGTCTGAACAAATGGCAGTCACCTCCCCCATTGTTTCACATGCAGCAAGGGCCCTCACAAAAATGTTGTCCTTCATCATCAACTGCATACTGTGGGGTTCAGCATGGACAAGGGGTTTGTACGTACAGGGACAAGGGGGGTGTGGGTACAAGTGGGGTGCACGTTTGTGTAGTTGTATGGCCACCACGGCCGTGTATGCATGATGGTGCATGCAGCGTGCATGTAGTATTACAAGACACATTGTATTTGTATTGCAAGTACGAAGTGTATGTGTATTCCAAGTGCACATTGTATTTGTCGAGTAAACATTGTATTTGTACTGCAGGTACACAGTAACTAGTACCTGTATCCAAGGCTGATAGTAACAGCCAGGGGGAGGCCCTCTGGTACTGCAACAACCACAATTGTCACCTGTGTTGTAGGGTTTGTTGTAGGGACACATATGTGTATGTGGGGAGGGTGGCAAAACGACACCAACAATTGTGCTTGAGCAATGTGTACGCCACTCATGCACAAAATCATCACGAACACAACACACCGCAAACATGAAAAAGCGCAGGGGCCCACTTGAGAGCTTGTCCAGGGGAAACCCACGTTGCTGCACAATCCACCTGCATATAGGTGAGGAGCATGTCATGTATGTGCTTGCAACAACAACATCATCATGTGCATCACTATGTCACCCATATGGATGTATCAACGCCACATTGACACATATACACAAAAGCCACAATGTTATTGGTCCTTTCCCCCAAATGATACACACAAAACACACCCCAAACACATCCCAAACACACCCCGCAAAAAACAAACGCACCGTATGGTCAGCACCACAAAACACGCCAGCGCCACACCCGCACCAATCTTCCCAATTAACCCTGCAAGTGCAGCCAATTTACATTGCAATGGTGTATCCTCTGCTTCCACAGCCACCAGGGTCATCGTCTTCCCCCACTCACTATTGGGCCCCACTGCCACCACCAGCAACCGCCCGGAACCTTCCGCGACACTTGTGCCTGCTCGGCACCAACAGTCACTCCCGGGGCCAACCCTCTTGTGGACGGGGTCTGCTTCTCCAGTGAGGGCACTTTCATCTATGAGGAGGTCGCTTGCAGTGATGAGGATGCCATCTGCAGCCACCTTGTCACCTATAGTTGGTGTGTGTAGGTGGGTTTGTGTATGATTGTATGTACATAATTGTATGTGTATGTGTGTGTATGTATACAAAGAGCATGGTGGTTGTGGGCATACACACTGCACAAGAGTCTGTCATGCAACACCATGTGCCATGTGTTGCTTTTTCCACCCCCTCCTTCACCATCACACCGCTTCCCAACCCAACACACCTTGTTCCCCTATCCAAACCCCATTACACATACACTGTAACACACCTACAATGTAATACACCTACAATGTAACACCCCTACAATGCAACACACCTACCTGTATCAAGGAGCACCACATCCCCTACTATTATGTGTGGACTCGCCACAAGCTGCTCCATCCCGTCACGTACAACTTTGACATGTACCACTGCTCGTTGTCTGTTGAGCACTGCAAATTGTTGATCCTTGCGCCAATCATTCCATGCAGCTGTATGATGTGTGTATAGTGTGTGTATGTAATGTGTGTGTGATGTGCGTGTGTTGTTGTTGTTGTTGTGTTTTGTTATACATGTACCAACTGCCTCGAATACAACACACATGTTTCTTTTATACACACACCAAATGCTACAAAAAAGTAAGACACATACACATACCAACCATAGTGACCACTGCCACGGCCACCCATATAGCCACCCCCTCAAGCCATGCACGCTGCTGCCGTTCCTCTGCCACCATAATACCAGCCACTGTGGACACCTGGGGGTGAGGAAGAGCACATGTGTTTGGGGGAGAATACATATGTGTGGAAGAATACATGTTGCTGTGTGGGAGAGAGCACATGCACACAAATAAGCATCAAATGTACACAACAGCGCATATGTATTCACAATATACATGCCACAGTATGATTCACAATATACATGCCCATCGATGATGCCACGACCACCATCACCCATACACACCGTGGCTGCCACAATCAACAACAAGATGATTGGGTCCAGCAAGTTGCCCGACCACAGCTCAAACAACGTCTTGGGAGGCACAATTGGCAGTGCATTGATACCAAATGCAGCTTGACGTGCAGCCAGGGGTATTTCATGTGCGTCCCAGGCAACATCAAGGAGCTCATCGTGTTGAACATTATGGGGGGAATGTGCTGGGACAGCCAGGCCACGCTCAAGGTCGGTGTGCAATGCCTTGGCAAGTCCTGCCACACCCCCATGTGTCTGTAAAGCACTGTGGCGATCTTTGCTCTGTGTATTGGATGAGCTGTGATGCATTGGCGGAAAAGATGTGATCACTATGTGATCACCATACCTCGTACAGTGCCAACAACTGCGTCAAAGTGATGCCAAACTGTCCAGCAACCGGTGTGGACAGCTCTACATTTATCATATCATCATTTGGTGGTTGTACCCACTGGGTACTGCCACTCCAACTGTGTTGCATGGAAATGCTGGGCGATTTGTCACTGTGTTTCTTATGACATGTTACTATACATGTCTATGTTGCCTATGCTGTGGAATCGTTGGCATTCTCATCATGCGTTACTGCCGATGCACGAAAGTATAATCGGAAAACTGATGCACAACTTTGTGCACCGTCACGTTGTTGTGTGCATTGTTAGCTTGCACTGCCTTGTCGTAGTGCAGAGTTGTCGTATTCATTTGTTTGCCCGTTTGAAACCATTGAAAACAATTTGTTGACCTTCCCACCACATCGCGCGTCCCCGGCGTTACAAATACTCAGTATAAGACTTGTATGTATGCGGAAATACATACACAGGATATGTATCATGGCACACAGGCCAGGAACTAGTAATGGGGCCATGGGGCCACACACACCCTTATTGCAACCACCGGCATACGGGTGTGGGTAAACTCGTGGCGGGTCGACGACCATGCACGAGGGAAACAAACTCAACCCATATGCATGCAAGCATATGAGCATTAGGCAGAAAAGGCATACTGAAAGGAAGTAAATAAAAAAGATTTGAATCGAAATGACCAGGGCACCTAGGCCATTCACAATGGAAGAGATAAAACACGAGCGGCATTGGCCACAAACAATATATGGCTACAACAATGTCGTGGTGAAATTATGTGCAAATCATGACTGTACAATGGAGCAACGCTGATGGTGAACGAGAATAGCACATATGGTGCACGTATGGTGCTCATGGTATTGGTGCGCATAATTCGCACAACATCGAGCACATGGCACGTGGAGACAAAACTGTACACGTGATGGCAACAACCATGGCAATCATGGCAGACAATCATGCATATAAGCACGTGCATGCATTATGTGCAAACAGGCATGCAATATATACGTATGCAGAAATGTGTAAAAAAAAAGTGGGGGATGATGCAAGGAATACTGTCGGGTATCGAGTCAAACCACCAACATTCTTGGCCTTGTCAGACATGTAAGTCCATGTTCTGACGGGATCAATACAAGCAACATGATACACACTTGAACACACACATAAAAAACACACGCACAACAAACACATGCATAACAAACACGCACAACAAACAGAGCTGCCACTGTACGCAGCAACACACATCCACCAGAAGACTGTATCCTTGATATATATAAGCATCGGGAAGCATACTAAAGACAGGGATGCGTATGCTATACATTGTGCAAGAAAAACCACAGTTGGCACTGCAACAACAACATACTCAAACAAGCACCGAGCGCTTGCAAATAGCTATGGACATGAACAAAACACACGGAAAAGAAGTTGGTGTCGCCGTGGAGGGTGTCGAGTTTATACGACGGCGGTCTCGCAGGGTGCTTGTTCTCTTATTATTCTTGTGTATTGTAAGGGCAGGCATAGGCCTCATTCTTTGTAGAGCCTTCACCAAATTGGCTTTTCCATGGGCAAAAACAGTGGCGAAGCCTGTTGATAAAGGACGCAATGCTCTTGCACACTCATCTGCTGTGCAACCCTCGCGCTCCCACTACCATACCTTATTTTGGACATATGGAGAGCCCACGTCGTTCCCGAGCACCAGACTGGATGTTGCAGCCAAGGACGTGACGCTTGCAGCGGGGGGCAGGTCCAGGGACAGGTCTGATGCAGTGGATGCAAGGGATGCAGCAGAGAGGGCAGGGGTGGTCAAATTGTGGGCCGGTAACAGTGGGCTTTGCATGCCAAACAGGCAGGGTGATGTTGGCATCAGTTGCTGGGGCATGGTTTGGGCGCGCGGAGAGGCAGAGAGGAGCTGGTTTGTGAGGAGGCTGCCGAGGAGGCTGGCGGGGGAGGGCTCGGGTTGGGCTGGACCAGCAGAAGGTGCACCAGGGATGAATACACCCGTGCCTGTGGCAGCCTCATGCGGCACATCGATTTTGGGGTTCCACGAGGTTGCATCTGCCCACCGGGGCGCACGGATGGTGGATGAGTTGGCGGGGTGCGCCTGCTTATTTTTGCGCGATCCTCTGCGGGTTTTCTTGCTTTTCCCCCTCCCAACATCACCTTGTGTGACCTGTTGGGGGATCCGTACAGATGGCCTATCCGTTGGGAAACGGCACCCCTCTTCACGCACAAACAACCCCTACAACAGCACAGCGCATGCGTAGATACAACCAGACACAGCCTGCCGTAAGAATCCGTACCTGAATCAGCGCCTGCTGGATCTTGGCATCGAACCACTCCTGAAAGGCTTCCCTCAGGAGTTGTAAGTAGGCTTGTCCGTACGCGGGGTCGTCTGCGCGCGCCTGTTCTTGCAGAATCGCTGCGTGGTACAAGAGTGCCTGCGATTCCGGCGAATGGCTGTTGGCGGTGTACCGGCGTGCCTCAATCTGGGGGGTCTGGGGAGCCAGGGGAGGCTGGGGAGGCTGGTACATGGTGATTTAGCGTGCTAAGTGGTGCGAGGAGAAGGGGTCTCTATGGGGATGCGTGTCTAGGGGAATGCGTCAAGGGTTGCGATCTGAGGTGTGCGCACGAGGATTTGCGGTGGTATGTGGCGGTGGGGATATTGTCACGAGTCCTGTCTTGTTCTGGATTGTCTTGAAGCGCAAACATTATGACTGTTGATTTGTGATTCGATTTCTCTGTTATCGCCCTGGGCAGATGCGTTCCAGTCAGATGATTTCCAATCGAGGTTGACCAGATGTCTCCCAACCACAGAACAGTGTATGCAGTGTATGCAGTGTGGTATGTTAATTGTGGCTTATCACACATGCTTCCCTGTTACATCGTTCACTCTACATCTTTTGCAACTTGCCCCTCTAGGTAATTCTTAATAACGATTGTGCCCATTGCAAGCGCACTCAACAACACTGCAGCACTAAATGCACCCTCGGTGTTGTACTCTTTGTACGCAGCCTCCACATACAGCGTGGCAGTCTGGGTCTGTTCGATAATGTTGCCACTTATCACTGCCACTGCTCCAAACTCACCCATGGCACGCTGTGGCATTTGGGTAACAAGGTGGGTACATGTGGATACAGTGCTTTATATTGTGGGTACATGGGTGGGTACATGTTTGCACTGCCCAGGTCATTGCAAAAAAAGCATACGGACCATACAGAACAGAGCATACAGAACATACAAAACAGAGCATGCAAAACAGAGCATTTGAAAAGGCATGTTAACAGTGGATAATGCACGTGACATGGAATAGCATCGTACCGCATTGGTCAGGATGATGCCATACAGCAACCCCCACTTGATGTTGGGCAGCGTCACATTCATGAAGACATCCCACTCTGAGGCACCCAATGTGCGAGCTGCATCCTCTTCATCTGTGCCTTGTGCCTGTGTGAGGATTGAGAGAGTGTTTTGCTGTGCTCATGACGCACGTGGCATGACTGTTGACACTCATGCATTGCACACAACAACATGGCATACAACAACAATACCAACAACAACAACAACAACAACAACAACAACAATAACAACAACAACATGGTATACAAAAACCACCCCCTACCTCCAAGATGGGCATCAGCTCCCGAACAACAAATGGCATAGTCACAAACAACGTTGCCAATGCCATGCCAGGAAACGCAAACACCACCTGCAAGCCCAGTGAATCCAAATATGGTGCCAACACACCATTACGCCCATACAGCAGCACCAGCATGAGGCCCGTCACGATGGGTGAAATGGAAAATGGTAAATCAAGCAACGTGAGTACAAAGGCTTTGCCAGGAAAGTCGTTGCGGGTGAGCTGCAGTGCAGCTACTACCCCAAAGATGGTGTTGAGTGGGACGGCAATGGCTGCAAGCAGAATGGTGAGTTTGACCTGGGGAGGAGAGGGGATGATGAGGAGTTGGAAGGTTGGGGGTGTTGGGTACGATGTGCTCACCATACAGACATCATGTGCTACGCCATATTCACAGGTGTTAACACACACACACACACACAGACACAGACACACACACATATATATGTTTGTGTTGTATAGTATAGTATGTATGGTATAGTATAGTATAGTATAGTATGGTATGGTATATATATGTGTGTGTATTTGTATATACACCACCAATATACCGCGTATAAAAACTCTGGGTCTGTGAAGTGACTGAAAAAGGGCCCCACCCCCTTGGAGAATGCTTGAAAAAAAATGTTGCCAAATGGTAGAAATATAATAATGCTCATGTACGCAACGCCAATTGCCACAAGAAAGGCCTTTCCTGGCGTGTCCACCTGGGTGTTGATGGATGGTTCTGAAAGGGTGACGATCCCTAAGAATGTTGATGGACAACACCACGCGTGTGTACATCCCCTGTGCACAGACAACATACCTCTTCCCCACGATCACCGGGACCCTTGATGCCTCCCGCTGGTCCACCATGGCATATGTGTTGCCGTGCACGCTGGGTGCCAACAATGCTGGAGAGGCAGGTGGGCACCACCGCTCGGGGTGTGGTGGGCAGGGCATGGGATGGTAGTCTATGCTGTCTATGCTGTATTGATCTACGTTGATTGAATCGCCTGTATTGTGATGCCAAGGGTGCATCGCCTGCGTGTAGCAAGCACGGGCGGCGTTGCAAACACGGCATTGCGTTGTGGCGTTCAGTGTTGGCTTACATATGTAGACGGCTGTAGACGGCTGCAATGAATGCTGCTGTTGGTTACCCAATGAATAGGAAAGCAAATGCACGCAACTTGTTTGTTGCGTTGTTCTCAAGGTTGTTTAGTTTATTTGCGTTTGACCAAAGCAATCATTCTGCTGCTTCAACATGACCACCCCAACGCCTTGCAGTGTACCTGCATGTGGATCAGAAGCCCCCTGTTGCAGCAACGATACTGATCCCCCACGCTTTTCAGGGCGCACCAGTGCATTGGCTGCTGCATCACGAGCCAAACCCACACCTTCCTTCATCAGGCAACAGGTCTGTGTTTGATTACAACATGTATACATGATGTGTGTACCTATGTGTACCTATGCTTCAATGCTGAACAACAGATACCAGACGACATCATTAACAACTCGGCATTGAATGACGCCCTTGCAGTGCTGCCTGCCAACTACAACTTTGAGGTATGCCCGCAGTGTGTGCCATTAATTTTGCAGCGCCGTGCCTCATCATACATGCCGCTGTGCCTCATACATGCCGCTGTGACCCATACATGCTACAGCTGTGCGTCATACATGCTGCTGTATGCCTCTCATATCTGTTACAAACACACATAGATTCACAAGAGTGTATGGCGCATACGTACAGCACATGCCAAGCACATAGGGCTGCAGTTCCCTGAGGGGTTGCTGATGTATGCATGCATCATTGCAGACATATTGGAGCGGTATGAATGTTGGTGGGTATGATTGTTGGTACATGCACACTCCACGCATGCTCCAGGTGCTCTGTCAACCTTTGTTGCTTTCTCTTGACTACTGTATCACTCGTTGTTGACTTTATTTTGCTGTTGACTCTCCCTTGTTGACTCTCCCTGTTGTTGACCAATCATCCTCATTGTTGACCAATCATCCTTATTGTTGACTACCCCTCATTGTTGACCAATCATCCTTGTTGTTGACTACCCCTCATTGTTGACCAATCATCCTTGTTGACCTCCCCTACAAAATATCATGCTCCACCATGCTCCACCATGCTCCACCATGCTCCATGCCCCACCCCCATGTCAGGTTTGCAGGCGTGGAGCAGTGCACAGTTTTAGGTGATGTAACATTTGGGGCATGCTGCATTGATGACCTGTCTGCCCAGGCGATGGGGTGTGATTTGCTCATCCACTATGGCCACAGCTGCCTTGTGCCAGTGGATCACACTGCTGTACCATGTTTGTATGTATTTGTAGATATTAAAATTGATGTAGAGCATTTGATAGAGTCTGTCAGGTATGACGATTATGGGGGGGGGTGATTGTTTGCTGTTTGTGGGGGGAATTGTTTGCTGTTTGTGGGGGGAATTGTTTGCCAGCATGGGTGTACGAGCATGGGTGTACGAGCATGGGTGTACGAGCATGGGTGTAGCACCAGCACAACTGTCATTGCCTCTCAGTGGCCACTCTCTTCTTCTTGAAAACCACCCACAACCACAACCCCTGCTTTCTCCCCTCCTCCATGTGCATACTCCCCTCCTTAGGTGTACATTTACCCCCGGCACACGTCTGGCTGTTGCAGGGACCATACAATTTGCAGCCTCTGTACAACATGTACAACAGCAACTCAAGCAGCACTATCCCACAGTGGATGTGCCTCAGGCAAAACCATTGTCACCAGGTAGGTCAATGAATGGTTGTCATGTGGTTACTTATGGTTGTCATGTGTTCAAGGGGATGCACCGATGCACACCAACATATGCACACACATGCATTTACACACACACATGTACACACACACACACCACCATGCTACAGGGGAGGTGTTGGGATGCACTGCACCTGTGCTGCAGGGTGAGTATGATGCGATAGTGTTTGTGGCTGATGGTCGCTTTCACTTGGAAGCCATCATGATTGCCAACCCCACAATTCCAGCCTACAGGTGGGCATGATGATATTGTTTGTGGGCATGATTATTTGTGGGCATGATGATATGGTATTAGTATTATTGTTATTAATTTTTTCGTCTGTTGTCCCAAACAGCTGTTTACTCCCCTATCATCATAACCACCCCCAATCATCGTGATCATCCCCTATGACCATCCCCCATCCTCCTCATCCCCAACCACATCCACACACCCAGATACGATCCCTATGGCCGTGTGTTGACCATTGAAACCTACGACCACCAGGGCATGCAAGACGTTCGAAAAAGGGCAATTCAGCGCGCCACCCAGGCCACTTCCTGGGGTGTGGTGTTGGGTACCCTCGGTCGCCAGGGTAACCCTCGTATCATGGACCACCTAGTCAACGTGCTCACTTCCAAGGGGCTGACGTACTGTGTGGTGTTGCTGAGTGAAGTGTCGCCTGCCAAGCTGGCACGATTTGAGGGTGTGCAAGCATGGGTGCAAATTGCATGTCCACGTCTGTCGATTGATTGGGGGGAGGGGTTTGCTCTGCCAACACTGACACCATATGAGGTGCGAGGTTGGGAGGGTGTGAGTGGGAGAGGTAGAGGTGATGAGGGGTGTGTATGTATTGCAAGTGTTGTGTGTGTTGGCAGTGGAGGACACAGTTGACTTGGTTGAGGATCCAGTTGAGGGATCTACAGCGGGCACCTTTGTTTTGAACCAACCAACCAACAACAACAACAACAACAACAGGCGCTGGTTGCATTGGGGGAGGTGCGTGGCTGGTGGGAGGAGCAGGGTGGTAACACCATGCTGCAAAAAACATATCCAATGGACTATTATGCACGAGATGGTGGGCCATGGAGTAGTAGTTATGTGCTGCGAGGTGCTGGGAGGGGTGGGAGGAAGGATCGAAGACCAGTAGCGGTGCAGCAAGAATGAACTGGTACAGGTTCATGAGTCTCAAATTGTTTTTTTTTATCATTCATTTTTTTCAGGGTTGCTTGGCACATACTCTGCAACAATTGCTTGAAACACATGTAAAATATTACCACCACCATCTCATCATCATCATCTCCTCCTCCTCATCATCATCTCCTCCTCCTCATCATCATTAGTTGCTGGAGGGTGGTGTGGGCTTCATGGGGCAGAAATTGCGGGCTTGCAGACGTGTGCAGTATCCATGCACATTGGGATAGGCAGACAGATCAAGCTGTGTGTCAAGAGGGATGGGAAATCATGCAGTGTCAAAATGGGGTGGGAAATCATGTGTGTCAAGAGGGGCGGGAAATCATGCAGGTATTGCATGCAGTGGGGAACACCACATTGACACTACATCCACACACTCAACGCGACATCAACATAATACATCAACATAATACCTCAACATAATCAACATCATACCTTTATAAACATTTGTGCATACAGCAGACTGGAGCCAACTGCAATATCAGCAGCAGTCAAGGCATCCCCAATGAGGTAGGTTTTCTTGGACAAGATGGAATCCAATGGCTCCATAACCTTGGCCAGGGTTGTATTTTCAGAAGGCTGAAACAGCGCGTCATACTGTGTGGGTGAACATGGAGGGCAACGTGGAGGGCAACGTGATGACAAGAGCGATGGTACCAGCATGCTGTTTTCCAAAAAGCATACCAAAGTGCTGTTTGCGAAGAGGACCCACTGGGCCAACTCGGCACGTTTTGCTGCAGTGTCAGCACCACCCACTATCTCAGCCAGATACAGTAAGATGGCACCGCTCTCAAACTGAGTGTGTGTGTGTGTGTGCGTGATGATGACAACCATGGGGTGGGTGGCACAGGAGTGATCACGCACCACAGTCACATCGCCACAGGTCAGTGCAGGAAGCTTGCCAAATGGGTTGATTGCTAAGTACTCTTCACTCTTGTGCTCTTTCTTGGACATGTCGACAGTTTTTTCGAAGAATTCGACACCAAGCTCATTGAGATACCTAGATGAGGATTGTGTAATCTGGTATGGACAGTTGTGTAATCTCGTTTGTCATGGAGCCGAGCGTGCTTTCCTCGTACCAATAGACGACTTGGCTGCGTGTACGTTCATTGTGATACAGCGTGATTTTGGCTGGTGGTTCCGGAGCCATCGTGATCTGAGTCAACGAGTAGTGTGTTTGCAGTGTGTGTTTGCAGTGTGTGTTTGCAGTGTGTGCTTCCTGCTGTGTGCTACTATGTGCAATTTATACCAATTGCCACCAAACAGCCAAGTCGATGTGTTTTACTCTAAATCCAATAGAGGAGGGCTCGAACGAAATTCCACCCACTCACACTCACGCAGAGGCAGGAACAGGTGCTGGTTTAATTGTGCAATGCTCGCGTGCCTGCAACCGATCACAGTACGCCTTGACTGCTGGATAATCTGACAGATCAAACTGTGTATGTGGTGGGGGACAGTATGTGGTGGGGGACAGTATGTGGTGGGGGACGG
>VFQP010002410.1_pt1 | contig 20966 bp, 27 predicted proteins | sample 3512351 | NCBI WGS metagenome assembly VFQP01 (sample SAMN10412372, study PRJNA504923) | tailings metagenome | isolation source: Relicate 1 Philex TSF1 revegetated site | place: Philippines: Tuba, Benguet | collected 2017-08-29
GACTTGGTCCGCGGGATGAAGTCTGAGGGCCAAAGGTGGCTCTCAATAGACATCACGAACAAAGGGTGCCCCCCCGAGAGCTGCACATGGACGCACCCCGCCTGCCGAGACCACACTGGCTCGGCAATGGCTCGTCGTGGGTGGCCAGCTCTCATATAATGAACAGCGAGTGCAGCTGCGCCTCCACCATTGTGTAGCCATCGCGTCACGTGTGTCCCCTCGTCGAGCAGCGGGCGGGCTTACGCCAGCGCCGAGGTCGACACAATCAGGTTCACGCCCACCGCCAGCAGCACCAGCACCAGGCCAGCCCTGCGTGCGAGCACGAGAGGGAGCAGGTTGCAGCAGGTGAGAGAGCCTCACCCAGCCAGACAGATCTTTCCGGCCGCTGAGGGTCGCGCGCCCATCCTCCCGACAGCATGCGCCCCCAGGCGCCTCCGCCCCTGGAGCCCCTCCCGTCCGCTGCAGCCAGCCTCCCTGCACGCAGCCTGCTCCTCCCCAGGCGCTCACCAGGCGAGCAGGCCCTTGGTGCCCAGCTTGTAGACCTGGCCGTCGTCGGTCCACTGGTCGGGCGTGTAGATGGGCGAGTAGCCGTCCACGTTGGCGCCATACTTGTTCTCGAACTTGTACACGCCGTAGCCCTGCGCGCGGATCGATCCAGCGTCGGGGGAGACTCACACCCCGGCCGAGCTCAGCTCGGGCTTTTTCATCTCCGCGCCTCTCCCTGCCTCCTCCGGCCCCGCGGCGCGCAGCGAGCGCCTGTCCAGGTCACCGATCCGCCTCCTGAGCCGCTGGCGCGCCGCTCCGCGCTGCAGATCCCGCGACCTCACCCAGCAGCGCGCCACGCCTCCCTCCGGCCCAGCGCTGCGCACCTTGCCCTTGCGGCCCTGGGCGTCGACCCAGTCCTTCTTGCCCATGAAGCGCGAGCGGCCCATGAGGTTCTGCTTCACCACCTCGTCGTCGATCGAGTTGAGGCCCTGCTTGTTGATGTCAATCTTGCCACCGCCCGAGGCCACCACCTGCAGCGACTTGCGGGGCACCCTGCGTGCGCACACGGCACCGACGCCAGAACGACACGCGGGCCCTCGCGCCGGAGCCCAGCGAGGGGAGGGAGCAGACGAGCTGGCGCCACGCCAGTGCTGGTGCCCCTATCCTCTCGCTGACGGGCCCTCCTCCAGCGGGAAATCCGCGCGCTGCTGGCCACGCGCTGACATGTCCTTCGCCGCGCCTGCAGAGCCACCGCTGGTGCTGGGACTCCTGCTGCGAGCCTTCCCTCAAACAGCTTCGCGCGCTTGCCTCAGGGGGGCGACGCCCTTGACGGCCAGGCTCTTCTGCGCGATGGCGGCCATTGCTGCTGGTAAGGGGGTGGTGCTGGTCGGCGAGCTTGAGGAGTGCGCTTGCTCGCGGACCCGGTCGAGTGTGATCCGCGCATGGGCGCGTAAGCCCGCGCGGGCCCAAGCAGCACACGCCCCAGCAGCAGGACCGGGGATGTCCGCCCCGCAATGTCCCCTGCAGATGCTCCAGCAGCAGCGGCGCCGGCTGATCCGCCCAAGGCGGGCGTGTCCCCGCAGCTGGCGCCGTGGATCGCCAGGTGCGCCACACGCTGCAGCGTCGCACCGCTGAAAGATCTCTGTGAGCTGCATCTCTGGTGGCACCCACTGCAGCCACGCCAGGGGACCATCACGCTGCGACTGGTGATCGCCGTGATCATCGCAGGCTGCAGCCCTACGTGAGGAGCGCCGGCAAGGCCACGGGGCGCACGCTCGCCGTGCTGGGCGGCGGAGCGGTCATGTCTTCGCTTCTGATGGCGGCGGCGCGGTGGCAAGCGGCCCAGGTGTGTGTGGGGGCGCAAGAGCGTGCCGCACACCGCGCGCCGCTGCGTGTAGAGCCCTAGCACACGCCGTCGCGCCAGCCACTCCTGCTCTCAGGCGGAGCGCAGGCTGCCCGAGGAGTTCCTGCTGGAGCTGGACCTGTCCACCATCTCGCTGGTGGAGGGGCCCACCGGCGGCGCCAACCCGCTCGACGTCCTGCGCGCGTCGCAGCGCCGCGAGGTGCGTGCCCCCTGAAGGGCCGCCAGCTGCAAGAGCCTGGCACGCGTAAGCACCGCCGCGATGCGAGCCTGCCTCTCACTCATTCACTGAGTGAGTGGGCGCCGCAGTTGGAGCTGCGCAAGCTGGTGCACGCGCTGGATGAGGCGGGCAGGGACGTGCGCTGCCGGGGGCTGCTGGCCAAGCTGGGCGCCGCCGAGCAGCTGGGCGGCATGGCCATGATCCAGGAGACGCGCGACGCGGTGCTGGCCTTCCGGAGAGCCGCGGCGTCGCGCCCGCCAGCGGGCAAGAAGGGCGAGGCGCCGCCTGCAGCTGTGCACACGGTGGCGCTGGCGCCCTCGTTCGGCGAGGCGGGCAGCAACGGGTCCATGCAGTACTACTTGGCGTCCTGCTTCGACAAGGTGTGGGGCAGTGCGCCCCTGCGCCGGCAAGTAGTCCTGGCCGCACACAGTCGGGCACGCACCCCCACCACCGCCGCGCCTCCTCGGTGCGTGGCGCGTGTGCAGGTGTTCATGCAGCCCAGCGGGCAGGTGGGGCTGCTGGGGCTGCTGTCGCAGCACCTCTTCCTGCGCCCGCTCCTGGACAGGGCCAAGGTGACTCACTCGCCGTTGAGAGAGAGAGCAGGCACCACCACCTTGCACACGCCGCCCCCCCCCCCTCAGTCACCACGCTCTCTGGTGCGCGTGGGTGGTGCGCAGCTGGTCCCGCTGGCCTACACGCGCGAGCGCTACAAGACGGCGCTCCACGACTTCACCGAGAGCGGCTTCACCCTCGAGCACCGCGAGCAGCTCGAGGGCGTGCTCAAGGTGCGCGAGCGTCCGCCCCGCCGGGTGCGGACCCTGCAGCAACCGCACCTGGTCCTGGTCCTGACCCTGCCCACCGCGCGCCCTCACCTGACAGAGCCTGGCCAGCCAGATCTGGAGGGGCGTCAGCGCCGGGCGCAACCTGCCGCTGGACCAGGTGCACCAGGCCGTGGCGCAGGCGCCGCTCATGGCCGCTCAGGCGTCAGCACCGGCTCCCGCCGGCCCAGCCGGCTCAGGCGCCCCCGGCACAGTAGCAGCAGCAGCAGACGGCCCAGCGGGCTCACCAGAGGCCTCATCCGGTGGCGCGCTGTCGGTGTACCCCTTGGTGGACGGCCTGCTGTACCTGGACCAGGTGAGGGGTGGGACAGAGGCTGCCTGGATGGGTCAAGCCTCCGCCTCTACTGAGACCGCGACCGCGCGCACCTGCCTCACAGGTGCTGGACGGGCTGGTCAAGAGCGGCACGCTGCTGGCCAAGCAGCGCGCCAAGGCCCGGCAGCGCCAGGCGCCCTGGTGGCTGCCGCCGCCCCTGTCGTGGCTCATGACCAAGCGCTCGGCCAGGCCCGGGGAGGAGGGGGACGAGCAGGAGCTGGTGGACCCCAAGCTCCCCCGCCTCAGCGTGGCCAAGTACCTGGCCGTCAAGGTGAGGGCCTGGGGCGGGGTGCGTGCTGCTGGGGGTCCCTCGCCAAGGAGGGGGCGTGGTGCTCACGACGCTGCGCGCGGCTGTGCCGTGACTACCTTTGCTCACCCAGGACCTGTCGCACGCGGCCGGCGTGGAGTCCCAGGCCAAGGCGGCGGCCGCCAGCAGCGCCTGGGGGGGCTGGTTCCCCGCCTCGTGGAGCAGCGACCCCAGCGCACACCCCGCCTCGGCGCCCCCTCCCTCCTCCTCCTCTGCGTCCCAGGCCACTGGCAAGGTGCGCACGTTGTGATGTGCATGGCACGGGCAGGGTGCGCGTGTGTTCAACCTTGCGACCGCAGACGCACGCTGCCTCTCAATCCCCCCCCCCCCCCACACACACACCCTTTGCTTGCAGCGTCCGCGCACCGCCGAGGCGTTTGGCTGGGTGAGCCCTGCGGTGGGCAAGGGCAAGCCCAAGGTGGCCGTAGTGCACGCCACGGGCGGCATCGTGCAGGGGCCCGTGCTGCCGGGCGCCGCCCCGCCGGCGCAGAAGCTCATTGACGCCACGCGCCTCTCTGCTGACTTGCGCCTCCTGGCCGAGGCCCAGGACGGTGAGAGGCGTGATGGAGGCCCCCAGGGGATGCTGGCAGTCCCCGAATGTGGAGGTACGGGGTGGAGGACCCTGGCACTGGCGCACCCCATCCTTCATGTGCTGGTGTGTGGCGCCGTGTGTGCAGTCAAGGCGGTGGTGCTGCGCGTGTCGTCCCCCGGCGGCTCGGCGCTGGGCAGCGACACGCTGCACCACGCCATCAGCCGGCTGCGCCAGGCCGGCAAGCGGGTGGTGGTGAGCTGTGGCGACGTGGCGGCGAGCGGCGGCATGTTTCTGGCCGTTGCCGGCGACCACATCGTGGCGAGCCCGGGCACGCTCATGGGGTCCATTGGCGTCATCGTGGGCAAGCTGGACGCGCGGGGCCTGCTCAAGGAGATTGGTGAGCGAGGCACGCCGGTGGCGCCTGTTGACGCGGTGGGGGCAAGTGGCGGCACAGCAGCGGCGTGGACACGGGCGTGGGCGCAGGCGTCAACCCCGCCAGCGTGGAGGAGGGCTCGCCCAACCTCACCACGTACTCGTTCGCGCATGGCATCACGCCCAGCCAGGACGTCACCATCAACGCCCTCATGGACAGCATCTACGATGACTTCCTGGCCAAGGTGCGCGCCGCATGCATGTCGCTGTGGTGTGCAGCGCGTGCGTGCCCGGCCTTGCCACAGCCGAGCGGCGGCGCCACGCGCACCCTGAACCCTGAACTCCTGCAGGTGGCGGCGGGCCGCAAGATGAGCGTGGAGCAGGTCCGCAAGCTGGCGGGGGGGCGCGTGTACACGGGCGAGCAGGCGCTCGAGGTGAGGGCCGTGCGGCGCGGAGCGTGCGACTTGGGTTCCTGGGGGGGACTCTAGGTGATGCAGGGGGGACTCGAGCAATCGTCACGGCCGCCAGAGGTCCCCACGGCCCTTTCGCCCTTTGGCTGCTGCAGGTGGGGCTGGTGGACGAGCTGGGCGGCCTGAGCGCGGCCGTGCGCGCCGCCAAGAAGCTGGCGGGCCTGCCCCACGACGAGGACAAGGAGGAGGACAGGGACAAGGTCGTGGTCTTTGAGTACCCGCCGCGCAAGGTGCCCTTCCTGCTCAAGCTGCTGCAGGCCAGCCTGGCGCCCAGCCTGGAGCCCTCGTCGGACGTGCCGGGCGGCCCTGCTTCTGCCTCTGGCGCCTGGCTGGGGCACGCGGCGATGCTGGCGCTGGACGGGATCCTTCCTGGGGGGGGCTTGGGGGCGGCGCTGCAGGCCGCCTTTGGCGCGGGTGGCGGCAGCGGCCAGGGTCTATTGCCCAAGGACCTGGGCCGCGCGGCGTCCGCCCTGCAGCAGGTGGTGGCCACGTTCGCCCAGGCTGAGGGCGTGGTGCTGTGCTACAGCCCCGACGCCGACGTGATGGCGCGGACGCTTTCGTGACGCGACGTGCATGCCCTCGCCACGCGCGGCGCATTGCAACCAGAGCGGTGGAGCAGAACAGGACGATGAGGAGCGCCGCAATGGACTCCGCAGCCAAAGCGTTGCAGCGCCGCGCCCATCCATCCCTCTGGCCCCGAGCGAGAGCGCCGTGTCGGAGTTTACGCTCCGTGCGCGCGTGCGCTTCGCAGGACCACCCCGTGCGCCTCTCTTTTCGCCTCACGCGGCAGATCCCCTACGGCCTGCACCTGGCGATCGTCGGCAGCGCGCCAGAGTTCGGGGAGTGGCAGGCGAGCAAGGGCATCAAGCTCGAGTGGCAAGACGGCCACACCTGGTCCACGGAGGTGGAGCTGCCTGCGGGGTGAGCACTAGCTGCTGGCCAACGGTGCCCGTGAGGTTGCACAGGGCGTGGGATTGCAAGACGCCGGCCGCCGCCCCCGACGGGGCGCACTTGGCGCAGCGAGCCTGGCGATGGGGCGCGCACGCACATTGTGGCGCGCAACAGCATGTGCTGCGTGAGCACTGTGCGCGGCGTGCAGGACCAAGGTCGAGTACAAGTACATCACGCGCAGCAAGTCGGGCGACGCGTGCGAGTGGCAGGGCGGCGCCAACATGTTCGTCATCCCGCCGCCAGAGGTGAGCTCGTGGGTGGTGGTGGGGGTGGCGGCAGGTGCCCAATGGCCGAGGTCCCAGCACCTGGGCGACACTTGTTGACACGCCCCCACGCGCACCCTGGGCGTGCGTGCAGGCTGGCGCCTGCGACGTGCGCGACACGTGGGAGGGCAAGAGCGTGGTGACCATCACGCAGCCGTACCACGTGCCCACGGTCGAGCCGCTCGCCCTCAGCAGCACCAGCAGCGTGGACGAGCCAACAGCGGAATCAGCGTGGGACGGCGCACCCGGCGCAGCAGCAGCAGCCACGGACTCTCCGCCCCTGAAGCAGCAGGCCGCTGCAGCGGCGCCCAGCAGCAACGGCAGCTCGTGGAACGGGCAGGCGGCCCCAGCGATGCCCCTGCCCCTGGGCTCCCAAGCAGCCCCCGCCACAACCCCGCAGGGCTCGCCCCCGGCGCCTTTGTCCCCACTCCCGTGGAGCAGCCAAGGCGACCGCGCCGCCGCCGCCGCCGCCACCACACCGTCACCGCTGCCGCCAGCACCTGCGCAGCAGCCGCCGCCCGCCCCGGCGGCGAGCCCCTCCCCTTCTCCTCCTTGGCCCGGTGGCCAGTGGGGCGCGCCCCCCGGCAGCAACGGCCACGCGCCCCCTGGCGGCAACGGCAGGGCGCCTGCCAGCTACGGCAGCCGGGATCAGGCGCAGCCCACCACCACCAGCGGCGCACCCGCTGGGGCCTGGCTCCCCGGGGGTCCGGGCGCCGACCAGTCCCTCAGCGACAACGGGGAGGCGTACGGCAACGGCAGCGGGGCGGGCGCACCTGGGGCGGACTCGCCGGCGTGGAGCTCCTCCTCCTCCTCATCCGCCCTGCAGTCGCTGTGGGGCGGCGGCCTGGAGAGCGACCTGACGGCGCGCCTGCTGGGCACGTCGGGGGGGGCGGGCGCTGGGTCGGCCACCACCACGGTGTACGAGCCCGTGGTGGTGGTGCGCACGCCCAGGATGCGGCGCGTGGTGCTGGACCCCGAGGGCCGGGCCATGTGCCGGCTAGCCGAGATGACGGTGAGCCAGCTCAAGTGCGAGCTCAAGCGCAGGGGCATGCCCTGCCACGGCAACCACTCGAGCCTCGTGACGCGACTGCTGGAGGCCGGCATGGAGTGGTGATGTTAGACGTGCTGCCGTCTGCCGTGGGCGTGCATGTACGTCTTGCCCTCGTGACGCGCCTGGGGCGGAGCAGTGCAAGGGCGGCAGTCCGCACAGGATGCACCGCGCATCAGCAAGATCTGCAGTGCCGCAGCGAAGAGCAGCTGCTAGGACAGCAGGCCGTTGCCGCTCCATTTCGGTGCAGCTGGATGGCGTTGGGACGGTCGCGTTCCCCGCGCTGGGGTCGGGGCTGCTGTTCGCCAGGAGCACCGGCCTCAAGGTGAGCAGAAGCGCGTTCTGATCGCGATACAAGACCGCAAGCTGCCGCGGTGGAGCGGGTGCTCACGCTATCGCGCGGTGCGCCATGCATTGATGGTGTGCCGTCAGGTGTGGCCTGGCGCTCAAGCGCTTGCCAAGGTGCGTCGGCGGCCGCATGCAGTCCCTGGGCACGCGTGCACGGTCGTGACCAACGAGACACCCTGGCCGCGCGGCTGTGCGTGCATGCCCTCCTTGGCCGCAGCTGCTGCTTCAGCCGGGCGCGCTGCACGCAGCCTTGCCTGCGGACCTGCTCATGACCAGTGGCGCGCCAGCGCAAGGAGGGTCCTCCTTGAGGCACACGCTCTGCAGCAGGACGTGTGTGGAGCTGGGCGCGGGCCTCGGGCTCGTGTCCATCGCGGCGGCTGCGGCTGGCGCTCGCGTGAGTAGGAGCGCAGGGACCGCAGGCCCGCAGTGTGGGCCACAGGGGCGTGCTGCGCACTTCTCCACTGCCGCGCATCGCGCTGTGCGCGTCTCGTGGCAGGAAGGGCGCGTCGGCTGTGGCCCGTGGCCTGCACGCTGCGAGTGAGCGCCGGCGCCAATGCGCACCCTGCACATGACAGGTGGTGGCGACGGACGGCGACGCGGACCTGGTGCGGCTGCTCAGGCGCAACCTGCGGCACAACTGGGAGGTGCTGGGCCTGCGGAGCAAGGCCCACGGTGAGGGGAGGGATGCAGCACGCTGGAGCTAAGCTGCACAGGTGGGATGCAAGGAATGCGGTGCCTCCGCGTGCACGCCACCCGCAGAGCGGTGCAGCGCCTCCCTCGCTCCAGCGGCGCAGCGTCAGGGTCCTGAGGCCCCGCCTGCTGCCAGCGTGCCTGACGGCCCTCAGGCGGCTTTGCTGCCCTGGGGCGATGCCGCAGCGCTGCGGCACGTGCTTTCGCTCCTGGGTGTGCCTCCGCCTGCACAGCTCGAAGCCTCATGGCCGGCGAGCAGCGGCGAGGCCTTGCTGGACAGCACCCTGAGGCGGCCCGACCTGGTGTGCTGCGCCGACTGCGTGTACGGCAGCGACCCGGGCGTCTGGGAGCGGCTGGCCAGCACCCTGGAGGCGCTGGCGGGGCCGCACACGCTGGTCCTGCAGGCCGAGACGCGGCGCGTCGAGGGAGTCCTCTACCACCTGTACCTGGACCTGCTGGCCGCCCGCGGCCTTGACGTGCACCCCCTGCAGCTGCCGCAGCAGCAGGGGGACAAGGAGGAGGGCGGGCCCGAGGTCAGGTGCTGGGCCATCGTGCGGACAGATCGTGTCGTTTGCAAAACGTGAAAAAGACGCGTGCACGCTGCGATGAGAGAGCCGCACGGCCCCCAGCGCTGACGTGGCATTGCTAGGGGCTCCACCTCCTCCGCACGCAGTGCAGGAAATGCACAATCCCGACAGCCGGGCCCTCACCGCTCGGCGGCGCCACGTTGGGCACCACCGGTTTGCGGCACGCAGCATGCACCACGCACACAACACACACAGCGGACGCTCTCTGAGTCGCTCTCAGCACCGCACAGGACTCCGCAATGCACACAACAACAGGTGTGTGGTTGTTGCTGTTTGGTTGCTCGAAGTGCGCCCCCGCCCCTCTGCTGCCACACTGGCCCCGACACCCGCGAGGCGCTCTCTCAGCTCCCCACCGCCGTCCACGCACACGCACACACGTGCTCAGAAAGGGGGACGTATACGAATGCAAGCGAGCGCGCTGCGTGAGCCGCCACCCAGCCAAGTGTGTGTGGCAGGACAGCGGCCACGATGCGCCTGCGCCCCATCCGTGCTCGCTTGCTCGCTGGGTGTGGTGTGCGCTTGTGGTTGTGGTTACCGCGCCAAGTACTACCTCCGAGCACTGCCGACAGAGAGTGGGCAGAGAGACAGAGAGGAAGGGAAGAAGGGGAGCAAACGCTAGACTCTCGTGGCACACGACAAAATGTACAACAAGCCCTGCGGGGTCAAAAGTTCACCGTGGGGAGCGTCTCACGCTGCGCGTCACACCAGCTGTGCACAGCAGGCGCGGCCCACCGAGCACTATGCCTCACTCGCAGCCACCCCGTGTGCGGCCGTGCCTGGTGCACGCCCAGAGGAGCCTGCTCCCTGTGGATGACCGCGCCAAATACAACGACAAGCTCTGCTACCCCCGCAGAGCGCGGGTCCGGACGAAGAAATCTTCACTTGACCCGAGGGATCACGGCGTGGTCATCGCTACGCTGGAGCCACCGTGGCGCCGCTGGTGGTCGCCCCTCCGTGCTCTGGCTGCGCAGCGGGGACAGTGTTGTTGGTGCCGCTGCTGCTGGGCGGTGGCGGCTTGTGGGCGGCCAGCTCGGCGCGGAAGGCGGCCAGCTTTTCCGGGCTGAGGGACGCCGTGAGCTCCGCCACCAGCTGCCCGTCCCGCACCATGTGGAACAAGGGCACCTGCGGCAGCGCAGCCGCGGGCCCACAGCAATCATGCGGGGTCGCTGGGGGTGAAGAGGGGTGGAGATGCAGCGCGCACGGCGCGCCCCCAGGAGCACCTGCGCTCCTGGGCGCACCTTGGTGATGCCAAGCGAGTGGAAGAGCGACACGAGCTGCGCGTCGCTGCCGTTGAGCTTGACCCACAGCACGTCGGGGTTCTCGGCGGCAATCTTGACGACCTTTGGGTGGATGCTCTTGCACACCTGTGCAGCGGTGGGAGGGCCAGCACACCCGTCAGTCAAGTGGGGTGGCAGCGCACGGCCCCTCCACAAGCTGCCCGCCTACACAACGCTCCCTCACCCAGCACTCCTCCGTGAAGAACTTGGCCACCAGCAGCCGCCCCTCGCGCGTCGCCTGGGCGACGAGGGCCCGGTACTCGTCGGCGTTGTTGCACGTCACCAGCGTGCTGGGCGCCTCGTACCTGCGCCGTGCATTGATGTGCCAACCAAACCACTGTGCGGCCGTGCTCTCTGCAGCACGGATCCAGACGAGGTGCACGGCGTGCCGTGCGGCCAACGCACGCCTCGGAGGTGTGCGCGCCGCTGCCAGAGCGAGACGCGAGATTGATGGCGCGGCGCACCAGCCGCTCGCTAGAGCGTGGCGCGTCTTGCACATCGCGGCCCCCACACAGCTGCAATTTGCGGGTCGGACCAGCCCCACCCTCTGCACCTGAACGCTCACCACCTGCGGCCGAGCGCGCTCTGATGCATGCGCTCGGACATGCGTTGCCGCTGCCTGTGCGCACGCACGCACGCGCCAAAAGCGCGGAAGCCAATGAGCGGCGTGTGGGAAGGCCACCGTGGAAAAGGCCACCGTGTCGGCCCGCACCACTCGAGCTGCTCCAGCCTCCGCCGCACGGCGTCCGGGTGCTGGCAGCACGGCGCTGCGCTGCTGTCTGCTGGGTGCAGGAGCTCGAGGCCGGACTGCTTCGTGCGCGCCTGGCCAGTGGGCCTCCGCGCAAGTCCGTGCCTGTGGTGCTGCGGCCGCGCTCCCGCTTGCCGTGGCAGCGGCGCCAACGGCACGCGCGCCGCGGCTGCCGCTGCCCGCACGCTGGTGGCCCAGGCACGCGTCACGCCATGGGTCGCCTTGGGCCGCGCAGCCTGTGCACCAGCAGGCCTCCTCGCGCCGACGCCGGTTCTGGAGCTCCTCATGCGGACGCAGCAAATGCGTGCACAATTGACAGGCTCACCACGAAGCGGGGCGCGCTCTCTGCCGCGGGATCGCAGGCCCTCGATGCGGGCGGATGCACCATGCCGCACGACTCGTCGTGCGCCTTCTGCTGCAGCACCAGCACAATGCCCCTCACACGCCCCCAGCACCAGCAGCAGCTGCTCCTGCGCCTGCTCAGGAGCCTGCTACCCGCGCAGCGTGGCCTGGCTGCGGTCCTGTCCGGCGGTGCTGCCCACAGCTGGGGGACGCAGGCAGCGCTGCCGCTGCCACAGAGCAGGGAGCACGCACCATGGAGCAGTGCATCACACCTCGGCGCACCGTCACACGGGGGGCGCGCCACCATGGCCACAAGCGCGTCCTCCTCTGCGCGAGCGGAGCAGCAGCAGCAGCAGCAGCAGCAGCGCGCCAGCGACGGTGGACCTGGTGCCCAGGAGCAGCATCCCAGCAGGAGCAGCGTGTCGCAGCGGCTGCTGGACCTGGCGCTGCAGCGCGTGCCGGAGCTGGGCTTCAGCGCCGCGGCGCTGCAGGCCGCCGCTCGGCAGCTGGGTCTCTCACCTGCCGTCGTGGGGCTGCTGCCCAGGTGCGTGGGCAGCGCGGGGCGTGGGGGCACACACCCTACGTGTGGGCCACGGTATGGCAGCACACGTCCACTTGCACTCCACCCCGTGCCACACACACCTCAGACGCGAGTCGGAGCTGGTGGAGGAGTTCATCCGGCGCTGCAACCGCCACCTGGCTTTGGAGCTGGAGCAGCGGCGGCAGGCGGGAGCGCTGGACGGCCTCAGCACGCGCGAGCGCCTGGCCCTGGCGCTCCGGATGCGGCTGAGCATGCTCGAGCCCCATATGGAGGCTTGGCCGCAGGTGCAGCAATGGTTCATGTGATGGGGACCCGCGTGGCCCGCGTGGCCCGGCCCCCCTCTCTGGTGCCACGCGTGCTGATGGTCTGTATGCCACGCCGGCGGCGCACCTCCCTGCAGGCGCTGGCCACCCTGAGCCAGCCCTCCAACCTGCCGCACGGCGTGGCGCTGCTGCACGCGCTGGTAGACGACGTGTGGGCGCTGGCCGCCAAGGACACGTCGGCCGACGCCACCACGGCCTGGTACACGCGCCGGGCGGCTCTGGCAGGGTGAGCGACGGAACCGAGTGAGGCGCTGTGCTCTGTGCGGGACGTGTGCCACACTGCCAACGCCTGGTGCTCGCTCAGGTTGGCCTCCGCACCCCGCCCCGTGCGCAGCGTGTACGTCGCCGCTGAGCTGCACATGCTGACAGACTTTTCGCCGGGCTACCAGGACACCTGGCAGGTCTGTGTGTGGTTGTTGTGAGCCGTGCGAGCAGAGGATAGGCCTGCGCGCGACTCGCGGCGCGAGGCCTCATTGGCCTGACGGCACGCCGCTGCGCGCATGCAGGCGCTGGGGCGCTGGCTGGAGGACATGGATGGCGTGCGGGGCGCGCTGCTCGAGGTGCAGCAGGCGGCCAGGAGCGCCTGGGAGCAGGCCCTCACGCAGGCCCGCGGCCGCACCACCACTGGCCCGGCGCCCAAGCCTCACCACGATTCGCACCAAGCCGCGACAGCCAAGGCCACGGCGTCTTGATGTGCTGCAGCACCAGCGCCCATGCACCACGTTTTCACTTGTGTTCACAGTTTGGTCCTGCATCGGTCCATGGCTCCTACGAGAGCAGATAAGAGAGAGCGCAGCGGGGTCTCAATGAGTTCAACACCACCAGGCACGAGAGACGTGGCGCAAGCAAGGCGAGGCGTAAAGAAGGAAGAAGCGGGCGTGGGCCGGTGCACACAGGCCGCACAGCAACAGCGCCACGCGGCGATGACCCCGCCGCGGCACGAACACAGGTTCAGAATTGGTGAGCTCGGCGGTGGCTCAGGTCTTCGAGTCTCCCGCCTGCAGTGATGGCAAGCCCATGGGTCAACTGCGCAGCAAGTCTTCCATGCCAACTTGCATGGCGGGCACTTGCCAGCAGTGCGGTGGCGGCGGCGGCGCACAGCGCAAAAGCGCTCCTGCCGCAGGTCCGGAGCCGGCCCGCCTGGCCATCCAGCACCCGCAGCACGGCACGAATCATCATTGTATGTACAGTCGTCGTTGGCGTGCTGGGGGCCATGTGCTAGCAGTGGCACCGCCACAGCGACACCTGGACAGGTGGGTGCGAACCGGCGTGGGCCCCGCCGCCAGCACGCCGGGGAAAAACGGCTAGAGCCCACCACCAGCAGCAGCAGGGGTGCACGGGGGGCCCACAGAGCCCCGCAGGCGGGCCGTGCTGCCGGCGACGGTGGGCCCCCACACACGCGGTGGGTGGGCGGGTGCTGCTGCGCACGTGCAGAGCGTCGTCACGCCTGCTCCAGGTGCAGCTTGGACAGCTCGCGCAGGATGCACAGGTCGTCCACCACCCAGGGGTGCTGCGTGCGCAAGCGCGTGACATAAGTGTGCATGCGTGAGGTGCTTGCTCGCTATGGAATACAGGGCAAGCCGCGTCGAGGTGCTTGCTCGACTAGTACTCCTCACCGAGTGCACAAAGACACGGGCGCATTCGACGACGGTGAAGATGCGCGTCCAGAGCAGCTCGCCCACCAGCAGCACCACGTTGCGCTCCTTGTCCACGTTGGTCTGCAGCCTGCAGCAGGCAATGCAGGCGGGCAACGGGGCAGCAGCAGCACTTGGATTGCCCCAGCGATGCGACCATGCGAACGCGTTGTGCGCGACACGAGCCCAAACCCCCATTTCGTGCCCAGCGACGACCCCGGCGACGACGCACCTGGCCACGATGGTCTCCTCGGGGGGCAGGTCCTGCGGCAGGCCCACCACGCCCCCCGCCCCGGCGTCAGGCACGCCCATGAGCAGCGCGATGGCCGCCTCGCCCGACTTGCCGCTGCCAGCGCTGGCCAGCTGGGCCAAGGCCGCCAGGCGCTGCTGCTGCACGCTGGCGCCTGCGCCGCCCCTTGCAATGGCGCGGGCCGCCTCTGGAGGAGGCGGCGGCGCTGAAGCTCCGGTGCCGGCGGGAGGGCCGCCGCTGCTGCCGGCGTGCGACGAGCGCGGCGCGCCGTTGCCAGCTGCAGAGGCGGAGGTGCTGTGGGTGGCGTTGCTGACGTAGCGCTGCGTGCCGGCCGACGCCACCGTGTGGCCCAGCGCGGCCGTCAGCACGCGCCGCTCCGCCTCGATGCGCTCCAGCCTGCGCGCGCCATGGTGATGGAGGAGGGACAGCTCATTGCAGGCACACGGCGGCAACGCGGTGCTCGCCATGTCCTCCTTCCCAGCTGCAGCAGTTCAAGCGCTCACCACCCCTCGACCAGCGTGTAGAGGATGTGGCACCGCACCAGCGACTGGCTGGACAGCTGGCCGGCCTGCGCCACCTTGCGCCAGTGGTCCTGCGGGGAAGGCAGCACGGGGGGGGGGGGGGGGGGGGGGGGGACGTGCCACACTTTTGTGCGCTCGGGAGGGGAGAGCACACGCACAAAGTGCGGCCCACAGGCAGCCCCCCCTCCCGTGCCTCGACCGCACCGGCGGGGCCTGGGGCATGGCGTTGACCGTGTCGACGAAGGACCCGTCGTCCGTCAGCACCGAGTCCACGTGCATGCTGCGCGCACGTGCGTGGGGCTTGTGAGGAAGGCCTTTGGGTGGGGGTCCAGGAGCGAGGTGTGCTGCGTGTGCTCAGGACCCACACGCCCAACCTCCTCTGCGTCCGGCCTCCAGCGGATAATCCTGGGGACGTGCCTCTCTGCTGCTGCACTCATATCGCGCTTTCCCGCAGCGGTGCTGCGGGACATCACTGGCACCTCCGACGCGCCTGGACCCACCCCGGCCTCACTCACGAGTTGAAGAGCACCAGGTCGGGGCGCAGCAGCCCAATGTACTTGCAGGCCTGGATGATGCCGTCGCCCAGCCGCTGCAGCTCCGGGGGCACGGTGCGGTGCGCGTCGTCGGGCCCGCTCATCTCGTACTTGAGCAGCTCCTTGGCCAGCGCCTGCTGCGTGCCCTTGAGCATGTCCAGCACCCTTTGAGAGTTGGCGGTGCGCACGTCTTGCAGGCAAATGCCCAGCGACCCGAACGGGTCGGCAAACTCGGGCGGCAGCGGCTGCTGCCGCTGGTGCGCCTCCTCCCACGCCTGCAGGTGCTGCAGCCGCACCGCCAGCTCCTCGTGCGCCTGGAGCACCTGCGGCAGCAGTGGGCAGCAGCAACAAGGAGGTGGACCAAAAGGGTGCTGCTGTTGCTGGGCTTTTGAACCAGGACGCCCTCCCCCCTCTGCGGCGGGGCGACACGCCCCTGCCTTCCGTCGTGGCGCAACCCCGGCTGACACGTTCAGCGCACCGCGTCAAGGACCCAGGCCTTGTCCTTGAGCGCCTGCTGCGCCGCAGACAGTCGCTTGAACAGCTCGAGCTTCTGCAGCGGGGGGGGAAAGCAGGGGGGCACAGCGGCGTGTGCTGGCGCGTCCCCGCCCCTGGCCGGTCCCGCCAAGTCCTCAGACGCGCACCTGCAGGTACTCCTTTTCTAACGCGTTGACTTGCGCCGCGCTGATGCCCTGCTGCTGCTTCTTGCGCTTCTTGCCGCCTCCTGTTGCTGGAGCTGCTTGGCGCCCGTGGGGCTGGTGCGAAGCCCCACCGGCCGCTGCGCCGCTGTGCCGCGGCTGCGCGCCTCCTGCGCCGAGCTGCGCAGCAGCGGCGGCAAGCACGGTGCCTCCTTCCTCGCCGCTGCTCGCGTGGCTGAGCGCGGAGCGGGAGCCTTGCTGCTCGTCCGACTCTCCCTCCATCAGCGTGGCCAGGAGGTCCTGCTCCTCCACGTTGCCGGTGCCGTTCAGCAGGTCCTGGAACTGGTGCCGGTCGAACAGGAGCCCGCCCAGGCCCGTGATGGCGTGCGCCATTCCTGCTGGCCCCGGTTCTCTGAAGGCCAAGGTAACCCAGGCCGCCTCCTTCCTGCTCCTTCTCCACCAAGAGCGAGCGGTGAGCTGCTCTTCCTGCTCACTGCGCGTGGGAAGAGCCGCCCTAGGGCATGCGGGACGCTGACCGGTGTGTGCAGGAGAGAGATCCAGAACAGCCCACGCACACGTCCACCATGCTACTCAGGCGTGGGCCACAGGTGGCCCTGAAGGCGGGCAGCCTTCAGAAGAGGGCGGGCGCCACCTCCCTGCCCCACGTCGCGTCGCTCCGCAGCTCCACCAGGTTGCCGTTGCTAGGGCGAGTGCGGCGAGTAGCGCCGCTCGTGCTCGGTGCGCTCAGCGCGGCACGGTCGCCGAGCGTGGGCGTGGGCTCGCTCCTGGAGCTGGTGGACGTGGACCTCAAGGACGAGCGCGAGATTAGCGTGCGCGACACCAAGGTGAGGCCTCCATTCAGCGTCTTTGTCAGGCCGGGAGGCTTGACAAAGGGCTGAGGGGCAGGGGAGCGCCCGCCGTGCGCGTGTGGCCCACGTTGTGCGTGCGCCCGGTTCTGGCCGTGTCTGTGGGCAGGACTGCGTGGGCCACGACAGGCGCACGCACAGTGCTCTAGCCCAGCTCGTGCGTGATTCGTGGCTGGCTCGCCCGGCCACGTGGCACTCTTGTCACCGCCCGCAGAGCGTCTCGTACGTGAGCCGCCGGCGCCTGGACGACGCCGGCTTTGACGCCAGCGAGGTGGACGAGGACGGGCTGCCGCTGTGCTACAACGAGGCGCCGCTCGCCCGCTACTGGGGCCAGAGGCCGGGGGAGCTGCTCGGGCGCTGGACGCGCTTCACCGCCATCTCGGGTCAGCGTCGGGGGGCACGCCTGGGGGAGCGCTGCACAGCGTGAGCCACCAACGAAGGGCGGTGCACTCACTCGGCGCTAACCCCTCGTCGCTGCGCTGTGTGTGAGTGCAGCGCCGTGGCTGACGCGCCTGGCTCAGGCCTTCCTGACGGGCCGCCTGCAAGAGCGCCAGGTGGAGCTCGCCCGCGACGCCGTGCTCAACTTGGAGCAGCTGGGGCCCACCTTCATCAAGCTGGGCCAGATCCTCAGCACCAGGTGTGTGTGTTTTGGGGGGGGGGGGACGCGCAGTGTGGGCGCTCCGCGACTCGGTTGCTGCTGCCGACGGGACGCTCGCGTCCCCTATTCCTGCACCACCTCGCGTATGGCCACGCAGGCCGGACGTGCTCCCCCCCGAGATCATGACGGAGCTGGCGCGCCTGCAGGACCGCATCGCGCCCTTCTCCACGCAGGTGCGCCGCCACGCCGCGCCGGCGTGCGGCGAGGCAGCAGCACGGTTGGCAAGTGGAGCTGACGCCACACGCCTGCCTGCCTGCCCTCACCACGCGCACGCAGGAGGCGCGCGCCATGGTGGAGCAGGAGCTGGGGCAGCCGCTGGACCAGGTGTTTAGCGAGTTCAGTGACAAGCCCGTGGCGGCCGCCTCGCTGGCCCAGGTCTACCGCGCGCGCCTGCGCGAGACGGGCCAGGAGGTGGCGGTCAAGGTGCAGAGGCCTGGCGCCCTCACCGCCGTCTCCAAGGGTGAGCATTCACCAAACCGCTGCATCGCGCGGTCCTCATCTGTGACAGGCCCCTGTGACGTTCCAGCGCCGCCCTGCGCGCCCCCCACGCGACTGCGCAGACCTGTACGTGATGCGCCGCGCCACGGTGGTGTACGAAAAGCTGGTGCGGCGCTTCACGGCGCAGACCACCGACTACCAGTCGGTGGTGTCGACGTTTGCCGAGGGGCTGTACACCGAGATGGACTTTCGCAACGAGGCGCTCAACGCGCAGCGCATGCGCCAGGTGCTGGACGACTCGCCCAACGGCCACGTGTGCAGGCAGGTGGTCATCCCGCAGCCGCACATGCGCTACACCACCCGGTGAGAGGGGAAAGGGGGCGCTGGGGGGTGCGCGTGCGGGCCGTTCACCACTGCGCCGTGCGACGCAAGGGCTGCCCACGCCACACCTCACCTCACGTCACGCAGGCGCGTGCTGGTGATGGACTGGGTGCCGGGCGTCAAGCTGACCCAGCTGGAGCCGCAGGAGATCCGCGAGCTGGTGGCCGTGGGCCAGACGGCCTTCCTCACGCAGCTCCTCGACGTGGGCTTTATCCACGGGGACCCGCACCCAGGCACGAGCCACGCCTCTCGCTTGGGCGGGGGAGTTGTGTATGGGGCAGCAACGGCGTGGGCACAAGGACACACGCCACACGAGTGCACCGTCCTTGCGCGCGCGCAGGCAACCTGTTCAAGGTGACCGAGGGGCCGGACGCGGGCAAGCTGGCCATGCTCGACTTTGGCCTGGTGGCAGAGATCCCCCCGCAGGACCGCGAGGCCATGGTCGGCGCCGTCATCCACCTGAGCAACCGCGACTGGAACGCCCTGTGCGACGACTTTATCGCGCTCAACTTTTTGCCGCCCGGCTGCGACAGGTGCGTGCGTGTGTGCGGGTGTGTGCGCGTGACGAGGGGGCGGGCGCAGGGGGGTGGCAGGCACCCCCTCAGGGCTGCCCCGGGACGCCCAGGTCCGCTGTTTTTCTCCCCCTATGGTGACGCAGGGGGCTCATCATCCCCGTGATGGACCGAGTGTTGAGTCCGTATCTTCGTGGCGGGGGCGCCGCCAACCTGAGCGTGAGCATGCTCACCCAGGACCTGCTCAAGGCCACGCTCGAGATCCCCTTTAGCATCCCGCCCTACATGAGTCTCCTGGCGCGCACCGTCGTCAACCTCGAGGGCATCGCGCTCCAGGGTGAGGAGGGCGGCGCGATGGGTGGTGCTCAAGAAGCGCGGCGACCCCGACCACCACGGGCGCCCTCCCCGCTTCACACCCGCTTGTGCTGCCGCGCCTACCTACCCGCCTGCAGGCGACCCGCAGTACCAGCTGGTGGCGCAGGCCTACCCCTTTGTGGTGCGCAAGGTGCTGCGCAACGAGGGCAGCGGCAGCGGGCTGCTGCTGCGCCAGATGCTGTACGACCCCTCGGGCACCGTCAAGCCCACGCGCCTGAGCGCGCTGCTCAACGCCGGGCTGGTGAGCCTTTCGTGCTTTGCGCGCCGCTGTCGCCGTGTTGTGGGGTGACGCTGTGTGTGCGCGTGGCGCCCTCCTCGCCAGCCTACCGACGTGTGTGCTCCCCTGGGCCCCTGTGCCCCTACCCCTGTAGGGGTACGTGGCGGACGCCAAGGCCACGGCCGGCTTCATCGACCTGGACGCCGTGCCGGACGAGGGCGCCAGCGCGCGCGAGGTGCTGAGCTACCTGCTGTCTGACGAGGCCCGCGAGCTGCGCCCGCTGCTGGCCGAGCAGCTGACGGACGCGCTGGACCTGGTGCTGCGCGACCGACTGCGCCGCGCCTGGGCGCTGCTGCCCTCGCTGGTGCCCCGCCTGCCCCTGCTGGGGGCGCTGCCCCTGCCCCGCCTCCCGCCCGTGCCGGTGCCGGGGCGCGGGCTCATGGACGCCAACCAGGCGGTGGACCTGGTGGTGCCGCCCCTGTCCCAGGCAGAGACCATCCACCTGGACGCCATCACGCAGCTCGCCGCCTCACTGCTCGGTGAGTGCGCCGACCGGCGCGGCACCCCGTGTCCCTTTCCGTTTGTGGGAACACGCGGTCGCCAACAGCATCAACAACACGCGCGCCGCCCGCCCAAATCCCGCGCGCATGCGTGCAGGCGTGCAAGTGGCGGACCTGGAGTCGCTTCCCTCGCTGCCCCGCCTGCTGTCGCTGCTCACCAGCCCCAGCGAGCAGGTGCAGGAGCTGACGAGCGCGCTGAGCGCCGTCACCGGCAGCGCCGTCAGCACCGAGGCGGCGCGCAGCGTGGCGCTCGAGGTGGTGGACGGGCTGGCCAGCAGGCAGGCGCAGCGCGCGGGCGTCCCCGCCGAGACGCTGTTTGGCCCGCTGCTCGGCGTCACGCGCGCCTTGGTGGCGGGCGGCAGGCCGTCTGCTGCCGGCCTGGGTGGTGGGGCGAGGGCGGCGGCCGCGGCCTCGACCGCGCGCTCCCCACCGCTGCGCAGCAGCACCGCCAGCCCGCCGCCCTCGACCCCGGCGGCGGCGGGAGCCAGCAACGATGCCGTGGCGCCCGCGCGCAGCAAGCCCAGCACCACCAAGATGCGCCAGCTCACGCCCTCCCGCAGCAGCTCGCCAGCGGCAGCGGTGGGCGGCCAGCGGTCGCCTTTTCCCCTGGGCTGGACAACGGAGAGGCGAGGGAGGTGGTGGTGGTTGGGAAGGAGGCCGTGAGCGTGTGAGGCGCGTGAGGTTGGGCGTTCGTGCTGTGAGCGTTTGGTTGTTCGTCGCGTTCGTTTTGGGCGAGAGAGAGTGAGTGAGAGAGCGCTGCGGGAGTGCGGAGCGGTTTGAGGTTGTCGGATTGTTTGCGCGGTGCGGAGGAGAGGGGCGGGGGTTCGGGACAGACATGGGAGAGAGCGACAGAGCGTGTGAGAGATTTGTCGTCTTGTTTTTTGTGCCGGAGAGAGAGAGAGACCGCAGGCTCTCTTCTCCCTGGCTGCTGTGAGCGTGCCTCTTGCGGTTGCTCTTGCGGGAAGCGAGTGGACCTTGGTGCTGCCTGCTGCGGGCGGCGCCCATTCTTTTTGCCTCCCCCCAGGGGAGCGACGACGGCAACGACCGCCTGGGCGATGAGGAGTGGTCTGCGGTCGGGCCTTTGCAAGTGCCTCTGTCAAACGAGCTGGGTGTGTCTGCGCTGGCTCACCCCGCCCAGGCTGCGGCCCGACCCGGCTCTCCCTGACGCGTGCGGCGCTAACACCGCAGCCCGCGCAGCCTGCGGCGGCACCTGCGCCGCAAACGGAGCGTTCGCGTTAGGGTTGGCTAGGGCCAGGCGCCCCGCGAGCGCGCTGGCGAGCAAACGAGCTGGGTGTGTCTGCGCTGGCTCACCCTGCCCAGGCTGCGGCCCGACCCGGCTCTCCCTGACGCGTGCGGCGCTAACACCGCA
>VFQP010002411.1_pt1 | contig 20961 bp, 15 predicted proteins | sample 3512351 | NCBI WGS metagenome assembly VFQP01 (sample SAMN10412372, study PRJNA504923) | tailings metagenome | isolation source: Relicate 1 Philex TSF1 revegetated site | place: Philippines: Tuba, Benguet | collected 2017-08-29
GGTAACCTGCTTTTTAAGCTTACCGTCTTTGTCATACCAGTATAAATGTCTGAAACCATCTCTTTCTGATCCCCACAAGAAAGAATTGTCATCCAGAAATTCTAAGGTAATATTATCTGTATCTATCCACTTATCATCTGTTTCCGTAAAAAGTTTTTTTACTTCTCCGGTTTTGGTATTCACCTTCAAAACATCTGATGCATTCTGTGTTCGTTCTGAAGTTACAAGAACTATTTCATCGGCAGCAGAAGTTTGTATTACGTTCGGAATGTAATAATTTTTGAAGCTGCTCAGATTTATTTTGCTTAGTTTCCCGTTGCTCAGGCTAAAAATATGGGCAGAAACTACCGAATTTTTTTCTCCTGCTTTAGGATATTTATACCTCATCTCAGCAGGGTAAAGCATTTTGCCATAGATAGGAATGTAAATTTCCGGAACCTCTTTTTCATCAGACTTTACAAAGACAACAGCATCAGAATTTTTGGTCCATTCATATAATCTTGCATGGCCAAATTCCTCTTCGTAAACCCAGTCTGCCAGTCCGTTAAGAATTTCGTTTTTCTTACCATCCTGAGTAATCTGTGTAATTTTTCCTGAAGAAAGATCCTGATAATACAAATTATTTTCTGCAATGAACGCTACCTTAGAAGCATCTGGAGAAAATCTGGGTTCCTGAACAGGTTTTCCATCATTCAGAGTGATCGTTTTTCCTGTTTTAAGATCTTTTACATCATACATTCCTAAAAATGAGTGTCTGTAAATCGGCTGACTCTCTTTTAGCAAAAGAATTTTGGACTCGTCATCTGAAAATTCATAGCTTTCAAAATTACCATCAACAAGATTTCCTTCTTTTTGAGAAGTTTTATAAGAATATCTGGCAATTCCTCCCTTTTCAATAACGAGATAATTTTCGCCGTTTTTCATGGAAGTAATTCCGGCAATTCCTTTTCCGCGGTAATATCCGGAATATATTTTATCTAATGTGATTTCCTGAGCTGCGAAATTGTGAAATACAACCGCAAGACTAAGTGTAAGGATGAGTTTTTTCATTGTAAAATTGTACTGAATTCCAAAGATAAACATTTTATTAAATCAATGATAAAACTGAACCACTAGGTTTTGGCAAAAAAATTGAATATCTGTAAGTATTAAAGTCAATAATTATGGAAACTAAAGACAACGAAAGAAAACTAAACCGTTATGATCTGGAAGATCAGATTTTGTATACTGGTTTTTCAAATTTCGATGATGCCGAAAACTATGCTCAGACCGAAAACGGTGAATTGGTTGAGGTAGCCTTCAAAGATGGAAATGATAATCCTCAGGTGAGCGATGAAGCAGGCTTATTGGAAAAAAAACTTCATTATGTTGTAAAAGCCGGTCCCGAATATAAATTTATTCATTCATCAGACGAAGCCTTCAAACAATATGCTGACGAACTGCAAAAAATAAAAGCAAAACTGGAAGAATCACCGCCCGATGAGAGGTATTTAGCCAATTTTGAGCTTGAAAACGCAGAAGACCCAATCATAGTCTTAAAAAACGACCGGTTTGAGTCGGTAACCTCAAGGGAGCGGTCAAAATATCTGAAGCATGCAAACGTTTATGAAATTGGTGTTTCTACTAAAAAATCTTAATGAACTTGTTTAAAGTAAAATAATTATAGATAGCGTTCCTACCAAACGCAGAATGGCTCTGAACATTAATTCTATACAGATAAAACTCCAAAGGAGTTTGCAGCAAAGTGAATTTTAATTTATTTTAAACAACTCTAATAAAAAATCGGTCTGAGAATATTCAGACCGATTTTTAGTTAAATATTAGATCACTACGATTTATGGTTGTATAAACTATTGTAGTATTCGTCAGCCATTCTATCACTGTTGAAATAATCTTTTACATCTTTCATTGAATGGTGCTGAATCTTTCTCCACTGATCCGGTTTGTCATAATATATCGGAAGTATTTCATTCTCCAGAATATCATACAAAGTGTTAAGATCGTAATTATCCTGTTCATAAATGCTCATATTCATATAATCTGCTTTCGGAACAACAAAAGAATTTACACCATGTTTAGCAAACTCTGGAATCCAGCCATCATCAGTAGAAAGATTCACAGACCCGTTCATTGCAGCCGTCATTCCTGAAGTACCGGAAGCCTCTCTCGGAACTCTGGGATTATTGAGCCAAAGATCCGAACCCTGTTTCAGAGATTTACTTAAAGCCAGCTCATAACCTGTAAGCACCGCCATATTCTTGTGATTGCTGCTCTCTTCCACCAGCGTATTGAAGGTAGAAATAGAAGAATAATCCATCGGATATGGCTTCCCTGCCCAGATAATCTGTACAGGATATTTCGGGTTATTCAGCAGTTTTCTGAATCTATCCTTGTCATGAAGAAGCAAATCTGCTCTCTTGTAACCTGCAAATCTTCTTGCCCATACAATGGTAAAAATATTCGGATCAAATAAATCTCCTGTCTGATCTGCCACAATTTTAAACAATCTTTTTTTCAGCAATTTTTTGCGGTAATCAAAGATTGTGTGATTGTTTTCATCTTTAGCAATATATAATTCCTTATCACCCCAGTATTTGAATTCCTGGGCATTCGTAATTGAGGTAATTTCACAGATTCCTCTGTACTTGCTCCACATGGCTCTGGAAACTTCACCGTGAAGTTTAGAAACGCCGTTGGCAATCCTTGCCATTTTCAAAGCGCAAAGTGAATGATTGAACATTTCCCCTTCACTTCCTTCAAGCTCCTTTACTTCATCAATGCTTAATCCTGAAAAATAAGACATATCGTAACATAATTTCAGATTATGCTTTTCGTTTCCGGCTTCTTCCGGGGTGTGAGTGGTAAAGACTAATTTCTGCTTTACTTTTTTTAAATTTCCATTAAATTTTTTGAGGAGATGAAAGGCAGCAGGTAATCCGTGTGCTTCGTTGAGGTGATAAACATCCCGTTCAATATTCATTTCATCCAGAAGCTTGGCACCGCCTTTACCCAATAAAATATACTGAGCAAGTTTTGTAGATTCGTTGGCGTCGTATAATCTGTGACAAATAGTTTTTGAGATATGATCATTTTCCGGAACGTCTGTAGAAAGGAAAAACATCGGTGCTGTATTGAAAATTTCAGGATCCAGATACCAGACTTTTACCCAAACCGGAGCACTGTGAATTTCAATCTGAAATTTTATCCCGGTGTCTTCCAGAAAGCTATACATTTTTTTCGTCCAGACCGGCTGTAAAGTCTGATCATGGTTTCTTGCCTGGTCATAATAGCCGAACTTCCACAAAATTCCTATTCCTACAAGATCCTGATTAAGATTATAGGCGCTTCTCATGTGAGAACCTGCTAAAAAACCCAATCCGCCGGAGTAGATTTTCAAGACCTGTTCAATGCCAAACTCCATAGAGAAATAAGCAACTTTTGTAGAATATTTGGGGTTGATGCTGTAAGGTACTGTATAATTTTTAAAATCCATAAATCATTTGTTTGTGTTAAAAAGAAACAAAGGTATTGAATAAGAAAATAAACTCTGTATTAATTATTTAATAAATTATTTTAAAAAGGCTGCACAGAATAATAATTTTCTTTACCTTTAAATGTAATTTTTTGATAATCAAAACCTTCAAAACTAATTTCCAGATATTGTGTAAGTATTCATTTTAAATACGGCACCATGAAAAGAGCGTTTTCTGAAGAAGATTTGGTAAAAAATCTCAGTTTGTATTATCTCAATAAGCATTTGAAAAAAAAGCCTATTGAAAAATATCATCGTACCATAGATGAGTCGCATCTGCACGAGCGTGAAAAGTATAAGAAAAAAACAGAAATTCTTTTGCTTAACTCATTTATGCATCATTTCCCTGAAATCACTTTTGAAAACCTCACTTGCGAAAGCCCTGATTTTATTGCTAAATTGAATGATAAAAAAATCGGAATTGAACTTACAGAAGTGATCAATCACCTCGAAATGAAAAAAATTGAAAGCAATCTGAATAAAATTTTCCGTCAGGCTGAAATATTACTAGAACAGGAAAACGCTGCGAAATATCGTGGCGTTTATTTTTTGGAATTTCTTCCGCACCTCCGGCTTGACAATCTTGAAAAACAACAGGAAATGATCGCAAACATATACAAAAGCATTAAAAAAGGAAAGCCTTTCGGAAATGTAAAAAGTCTGCGCAAATCATCCCACCGGAGAAACGTATTTATCACCCATGAATACAATATGAATTTGTTTGATGAACTGTGTTCTGAAAAAATTGTAGAACTGATTGAAAAGAAAAATGAAAAATTTCCCTATTACGACAATACTGTTGATGAATGCTGGCTTGTGATTGTATCAGATATGAATTCTATCGCATCACGATATACTTTTATTCAGGACCGGGAACATTTGGACACGGTAAAAAGTCCGTTTCACAAGATATTGCACCTCGAAAACCTATATGGAAATATTACAAGCATCAAATAATACCACACATAATTGACAGATTAACAACTTAAAGCATATTTTCTTATTCGAATGATAATATTTATCATAAATAAGTGATTTTTAAGTAAAAAATGGTTATATTTACAATACCTTTTAACCTTAAAATCAATTAAATATGAGAAAAATTCTACTTTTTATACTTTTTTGTGTTTCATCATCTTTTTATGCTCAGGCAGATTGCTCTACAGCATTATCGGTCTGTGGAAATTCTACCATAACCTACAGTCCATCCGGAATTGGGAACGTTAACGAATCCTTGGGAGGCTGTCTCACTACCGGTGAACATAATTCGATCTGGTATAAACTTACCATTGCTACAAGCGGAACACTCACGTTTGATCTCGTACCCACAGACCCAAATGCAGATTACGACTGGGCTATTTACGGACCCAATGTTTCCTGCGGAGCACTCGGATCTCCCATTCGCTGTAACGCAGCAACAGTTATTGGAGTTGGAGCATCCACAGGGCTGAATATGACCAGCACAATAACCAATGCAGCAGGAGGTTCGCTTACGCCTTACTGTCAGTATCTTGATGTGACTGCTGGACAAACCTATTACCTGTATATTGATAACTGGGTAGGTGCGGGAAGCTCAACTACAGCACCTTTTTCATTAACTTGGGGCGGAACTGCAACCTTAGCTTCACCGTTTACCAATCCTGCGCTTCAACCCAATCCTTTTATATCCCCTGGAACTCCTGCAGCAAATCCTAATGATCCGAGAGAAATTCTTATCTGTGTAAGTCCTGCGGTTTTTAATTTCAGCACACTTTCTACAGGAATTTTGAATTCAAATCCAAATTTCGCCATATCGTATCATACTTCTCAAAATGATGCGCTGACAGGGGCTAACCCGATTACCACTCCGCAAACGGTAAATACAACTACAGTTTATTATTACAGTATTCATTATCAGGATCCTGCTAATCCCAATAATCCTCTTAATTCTTGCAGACAAATTGGTGCCTTTAAATTTAAACAAGGCAATATTGTTGCTAATGATGTAACTATTTATGCCTGCAACAATAATCAAAGCGGACAGGCTACTTTTAATCTTACTACTGCCAATGTATTTTCCGGTACAAATGTGACGATTAAATATTATCCGTCTATGTCAGATCTTAATGCGGGAACTTCTCAGATCTCAAATCCGGCACAATATCTTTCTGCTCAAGGAACAATTTATGCCTTGGTGACTACCACAGAGGGATGTTCTGACTCCGCAGCAATTACTTTAAATTTTTATCCCTCATTTGAAATAAACGATACTACTTTAAGAGTTTGCACTTTAGATACCGAATCAAAAACTGCATCTTTTAATCTTACCACCGCCAATGTAACATCACAATCAGGAACAACCAAAAAGTTTTACCCTTCTGTGACTGATGCTGTTAATCAAACCAATGAAATTTTAAATCCTTTAAATTTTATTGCGCCTAACTCATTTGTATACGTAAGAGTGACAGATAATAACGGATGTTATAAAATTGCAAAAATTACTCTGGAAGTTATCCCCCCCGTTTATTCTACCGTATTGAAGGATAAAACAATATGCATGGAAGACAGAACCACACTGGATGCTGGAGCAGGATTTAGCGGATATGAATGGAGCACGGGAGCCACTACACAAACAATTTCAAATGTAGGAGTGGGAACGTATTGGGTAAAACTAAAAACAGGTGACTGTATCTCTATGCAGACGGTGAGAATTTATCCGGCAGAAAATCCTGTGATTACCAGTGTAAGCATTTCAAACACGACTGTTACCATCAATGTAAACGGCGGAACGTCACCTTATCAATATTCTATGGATAAGATAAATTGGCAGGATTCAAATGTCTTCAGTAATCTGAAAAGAGGCGATCATACAATTTATGTAAAAGATCAGTATGATTGTACTCCGATTGAAATTTCTATAGTCGTTCCTAATATCATCAATGTTATTACTCCTAACGGTGACGGTCATAACGATGCCATAGATTATTCTGCATTAGCCCACAAGAAAAATTTGGTTTTTGATGTATATGACAGATACGGAAATATGATTTTCCACGCAGATCAATTTAAAAATTATAAATGGGACGGAACCTCCGGGAACAAAAAAGTTCCTACCGGAAATTATTGGTTTTCTGTAACATGGAATGAAAATGATAAAAACAATACGCTAATGAAATACTCCGGTTGGGTATTGGTAAAAAACAGAGAATAATCTAAAGTCTGATAACCATGAAAAAACCGCCGGTTGGCGGTTTTTTGTTTATACAAGACAGTCCATTTAATTTTTAAAAATTCTGTTCTTTCCGGTTTTATACCTTGAAATATCTTTCAGAATGATCTCATCAGACGGATTGAAATATTTCAGCTCGTTAACAACAGAAGAATTTTCATCTGCATTTTCGGCAATAATTTCGTACGCAATATCCCTTGTTACAGACTGAAGTTTCTGATCTTTTTTAAACTCATGTTTCATCGCCTCAAGATATATCAGTTTCTTTTCTGCGGGAGTATTTTTATACAAATCCTGAATTTTAGCCTCTAATTCATCTACATTGTTGATGTTTACGAAGTAATTATTCAGGCAGTTGAAGGCATCTTTATTTTCATTCCAGCCTTTCAGAAGAATCTCCTGTGCTTTTTCAGGCATTTCCATTTTTTTTCGGTAAATAATTGAGCCTTTTAACATCTGATCATTATTCACATAATCATTCACCACCATCTGATAATAAGTATTGGAATTTTTCACGTCATTCAGCTGCTTATACAAATCTCCTACTTTTTCTTTTTGTCCTAAATCTTTGTATAGATCTATAGATTTATGAAACTGTTTTGCTTTTTCGTAACAATGAGCTGCTTCAGATTTATTTTTCAGTTTTTTAAGATAAATAACTGCTGCTTCGTTATACAAACCGCCTTCTTCCAGCGTTTTTGCACCCCGATAATTATCCTGAAGCAGATTCATATATACTTTTGCTGCACGGGTATAATCTTTTTCGTTAATATATTGCTGCGCCAGTTCTTCATATTTATTTCTCAGTTTGTCAAATAATGTTGATTCCAGATAAAAACTTCCATTGCCCGACTGCCTTCTTCCCGTAGAGTTTTTTTCTTTATCCTTTAAAGATGTTAAAACCAAAAAAACAATGAATGCAATTACCAGAAATAGCACCAAAGTTCCCACTACACTCCAGAAGCTTTTATGAAAAAGCTGCGCAAATATTCCGACCAGCTTGAAGATTGCCAGAATAAAAAATGCAGCCATAAATTTGTCTATATACTTCTGCTTATTCATCTTTATCGGTATTTAAAATGGTTTTATCTTCACTGAAAAGACGGTAAAGCACCAGTATAACTGCAATTACGAGTATCCAGAACAACCAGTTGTAGCCGAACATCTCTACCAAAGGATAAAAAATATAAACCAACATTCCCACAAGCAGAGCCATAAGAAATATTTTCATTCCCGGAGAAAGATTATCACCTCCCAAATGAACCTGTTTCTTCTTAAAGAGCCTGAAATACAGAGCAATTCCACCTGCTATCAGAACAATCATCCCTAAAATTTCAGAAAGTGAAACATTTTCAGGTTGATCATCTGACGACAAGTTATTACCTTCCAAATAAGACTGAGGATTATCAGGGATCTCAGACACAGGCTCAATGGTTCCGTAATATCTTCCTAAAGAATCTTCCATCATTCTTTGTTTCTTCTTAAGAACAGATTTCAATATGCCTTCATCTGCCTGATTTCCGGTGCCCGATTTTTTAAGCGAATCTAAAACTTCATCCTGAACTTTCTGCATTTTTCTGATAACAACTTCCTCTATTTTCAGGCTGTAAATTCCTTTCAGCGAATCTTTTGATTTTCTTTCGTCTTCCCGGTATTTTTGAATGTCTTTTTCTACTTCTTTCATTGATTTCGCACGGGAAGATTCAGATTGAGCCATTGTAAAATCATTCATCAGCTTTCCTCTTCTTTTTCTGTATAAAGAATCTATTTTCTGATTGATCTCTGTAACTCCAGATTTGAATGCTAAAATATTTTCGGCTTCTTTCTGACTTTCAACATTGCCTACAAATTTTTTCTCTCCGGTTTGATTTTCATCTTTATTAAAATAAAACCCAATTCTTGCTAAAGCCAGGACAATCAAAAACATCCAGAAAACCCAGCGGTATTTTTCCCTAACGGAACTTTGTGAAGAATTGCTTTCTCCAAAAATTTTATTCCACCACGAATTTCCAAATCTGAATTTGCTGAAACCATCTCCTCTTGAAGTTCCCATGATATCAAGCGGAACGCCAAGTTCTACCGCCCTGTCTGGATATTTTTCAATATATTTTAAATATTTTTCGATTTCTTTTTTGTTGCCTGCCATTACTTTTTTCATGTCAAACGGCAGGTTTTTCATCCACTCTTCTTCAGTTTGCGGCTTTTCTAGCGAGTCCAAGACCTTTTCATCGTCGATTTCAACCATAAAACTCTTGATTAGAGAAGGAAATTCCACTCCGCTCAAAGGTTTTCGGATTGTATCAGCTGATAATTCCGGATCCTGAATGAGAGAAAGCCAGTCGACTTCTTCATTCAGTTTTACCAAACCGAATTCAGGATGCATGATGAGGTATGGTGCTTCTATATTCTGCCATTCCTCAGAATTTACTTTAGGATAAAAAATGGTGTTTTCCGGAATGAAGAATTTGTTTTCAACGCACTGAAAGTAATAATTTTTACCTATTTCACTCGGAGCAAGATTTTTGAAAATCAGAAAACATCCGTACAGAACATTCGGTTCTGTGGAAGGAATCGGGAAAGACTGAACTTCATTTAAATCTATCCCTAACATTTCCATCTCATAAAGCCATACAAGAAGTGAAGAACCTTTGATTAAAAGTCCTCTTTTCGGATAAGAATTTTTCGGAAAGGGCTTAATTATCAATTCCATATTCTAAAATTTGATCTATGAATAGCTTTAGATATTCCTCGTACATCTGCTCTGTGGTTTTCATTTTCAGCAGATTTTCCTGTGGAAGAAAATATTCAGAGCCAGAAAATTCAGTTTTAGTTCCGATTGCCAAATATCGTTGAATGGAAGTCGGGATGTAAAAAGCAGGAATGTTTTTGTTACTGCTATTGAAAGTCACCATTCCACGGGAATCCGTAATGATTTCACTGCCTTCAGAAAAAGTAAATTTATTCTTATTTTTTGTTGCGAATATTTCAACTCTTGATTTGTTTTTCGTTAAAATTAATGCTTCGTTGTAATCAGGCTCTAATACATATTTAGATATAACCAAATCTTTTGCACCATTGATTCCTATGAAATTAAAATTGCTCAGAAGTTTATTAGTCGAATCGTAAAGTCTATCGAGCTCTGCCTGAACTTTTAAATTATTTTTAGTGATTTCAAGGTCATTTCTTACTGATTCCAACCTGATTTGCCCATCAATATTAATCTCTTCAATTCGTTCAACATTTTCATTCCACAAATAAAACTTTTTATTGAAATAAATTAATTTATAATCATTCGCTGATATATTGATACTAACATTCGCCTCAGAATATTCTTTTGTATTCAGATTGAGTTTAGAAATCAGTTTTTTATCTGGCTGATACTGACATAAAATAAAATGCTGCTGTTTATTTTTTGCCAATGCAAACTGACCTCTCGGCTTTACCGAAATATTTTCGATCAAAACCTCGCATCCACGATGGATTCTGTATTGGTCATAATATTCCCGATTGTAGTAATTATCTGAAAGATAGGTTTTCAAAAGCTGTTTTTTAGCACTTAAAATAAAAAAGTCCCCTTCATATAAAAATGTAGCAATCTTATTTACCGGAATTGGGAACAAAATCGGGTAATTCAACGGGACATCGGTTGCTTTTAAACTTCTTGCAGGCAGATTTTGATTTTTATGGGTTTTCTTTGGCGGATTTGTCCACAGCTCCTGCAACGGCAGCATGATTTTCTGGATGTGCTTTCTTGTTCCTTTATGATGTTTGTAAAAATTCAATTCACCGTTTGCAGAAGTTGTTACTAAAAATTTCAGGCGATCCCTGTTTTCATGAATGATTTTCTGAAGTTTTTGATGATTTAAATTTTCCTGATGGGTAATAAAAAAAACTTCCAGATCTCTCTCTGTATGTTCTTCGCCAAAAAACTTTTCAAGTGCGTCTGAAACTTCAAGAACCGGACTTACATGATTCTGGTTTTCAATTACTTCTTCCACCCTGTTAAGAGAAATGGGAAAAATATCATTTCCCAATCCAAAAACTTTACATTCAGAATGCGCTTTCGGGTGTTTGATGACTGCAATTGCCGATGCAAACGCCAAAACTTTAGGAGTTCCCCAGTTTTTCAGTGAAGTATCAATTAAAATGATTCTTTCAAAAATATTTTCTTCGGGCGGAATTTCACGCTGAATGTACAAGGCTTCGTTATTTGCCACACGATTCATGAAAATGTCATCTTCATTGGCAAATTCGGACAAAAGCATTCTGCTGAAATCTCCTTTATTCGTCATGTCAGAAATTCCTCCAATTGGCTGTTCTCCGGGAGAAAGATGACGCATCGGGATTTTCAGACCGCTCCAGATTCTTTTAATTAAACTTCCGACCTGAAACGTTTTCGGCTCTTCAATAAGTTCCTGAATAAAATCTTTATCGGTTTCAACGGTGGTTTCTTCTTCCACTACTTCATCTTCAAGTTCCGGAATATCAACAATTCCTTTCATGGCAAGAATTAAGGAATCGGTTGTTGGAAATTTACTGTTCAGAGCTGCTAATACTCTTAAATCTCTTGAAAATTTTGCTATGCTGACATCTATTTTTTCAGCGCAAATCCCAATCACTGAAGGATTTTTTTCGTACTCTGAAATGATAACTTTGGAAGTACGGCTGGAAATTTTATTAAAATCATCATTGAATAATGTCTGAATCAGCAAAACCCTGTTTGAACCCACCTTATAATTTGGAGGAAGAAGACTAAGTTTTTCTAAAAATTGTATGCTTGAATCTATGAAATCTTTGATATACTTTACTGCACTGCTTGGATGATTTCTGAGCACATATTCTATACTAATTAAGTCAACATAACTTCTGTTTGTAGCGTACAAAATCAACAGCAAAGGACTAAACAACGGCAAACCTTTCTCCTGCAAAACGGTGAGAATCTCCAGAATATACGTTCGGTACTCTATGACTCCCACATTTGGGATAGAGATAAGATTGTTTTCGTTGTATCCGCTTTCGTCGGGAACATCTTCATCGGTTGTCCATTCCCAGAAATAATTTTTATATGACTGAAAATATTCTTTCAACTCCATTCCCTTGATTTTTCTGTTAAACGGAAAGAGCTTACGGATAATTTGCGGAAATCTTCTTTATTTAGGTACAGAACATTTCCGTTTTTGTTCCATAAAAGCCACTGATTGCGACCTGCGTTATATTTTCTCTGCAATAAAGAGCTCATGTTTTTAAATTCAAAATCGTACCCTGTCGGTAAAAGATGACCGTCTTTTTCCCAAAATGTTTTTCCCGGAAAACTTAAAAAAGGACTTCCTATAAATAAGGCATTGTCATTAATCACCATCCAGTTGATTTTTTCCAGTTTAAATTTCGGCAAAGTGACAATTATATCTTTAATTTCAGCAATCGAACATAATAAAGCTATTGCAGGATGCTCTTCTTCGCTCGGTTTCAGTTTAATTTCAATTTTTCCGTCAATTCCGAAAAAATTATGGTTGAATGACGGGAAAGTTAAGCGCAAAGCCTTATCAATAGGAGTCCAGAGCAAGGCCGTTCTCATTTTTTTGCTCGGAACCAAAGCCTCTTTCCGGAATAAAAGTCCGTCTCTTAATTCATAAAGCAGAAAATTCGGCAACTGTTGAATTTCCTTTGAAGCTGCCTGTTCCTCATTAAAACCTTTCAGCCAGATAACGTCTTCTTCCAAAGCAATCTGAACATTTCTCCAGTCACGAATTGAGCCCAGATAACCTTCATCTGCACGCGGAATTTCTGCCCAGAATTCTTTTAGACGGTTTGAAGAATCTTTTGCCATAGATTTTCAATTTCATGTTGAATGTACTGTTTCTGCTCAGGATTTCTGATCCATTCGCACCGCGTCTGAAGATATCTGAGTTTATCTTTGATCACATTCTGCTCTTCAAAACTTAAAGATCCCTCATTCCATTTTTCGACTAAGATTTTTACGTCTTTCATCACTTCTTCCGGATTAGGCGTTTTGTTTTGCAATGCCTGCGGATGAGATTTCGGATTATCATCTTTTTCAATCGTTCTATTGATGATGCCTTCAAGAATTTCAATCTGTTCTTCAGTATCCCAAATATGTTTCAGCACCCATAAATCTGATATAATCGCTTCATTTCTGCCACAAATTAAAGCACTTGCCGCGATAAGGTTCTGCAATTTTACAGCTCTACGGTCGGAAATGGCAATTCCTGTATTTCTGAGACTGATGATGGTGTTTAAATAGACTTCGTAAATGGGTCTCAAATCGACAGTTTTACACAAATTCTGAAGTTCTTTGATTTCGTGGGAAAGAATTTCGGGAGTTTCTGTTTCGATGTTGTTTTCCAGCTTTCTTCCGGCCAAAAGCACCTGCTGAAGAAGATCCGGATTTACATAATCAACATTAATTCTGATCAGAAAACGATCAAACAGGGCATTCAGCGTTTCATCTTTAGGAAGCACATTGCTAGCTCCCACAAACATAAGCGCAGGAAGGTGCTTGGTTTCTTTTCCTCTTTTGAAAATCTTTTCATTTAAAGCCATCAAAAGGGAATTCAGAATGGCTGAATTGGCGTTGAAAATTTCGTCCAGAAAAACCATAGATGCTTCGGGCATCATTCCTTCGGTGTTGGTTAATAATTCTCCTTCTTTTAATTTTCTGATATCAAAAGGTCCGAAAATTTCGTTTGGTTCGGTGAAACGGGTTAATAAATATTCGAAATTTTTTCCGTCTTTCACTGTTTTTGCCAACGTTCTTACAATAGCAGATTTTGCGGTTCCGGGAGGTCCGTAAAGAAAGGCGTTTTCTCTTGCCAAAAGACAGATTCCCAATAAATCGACAATATCATTTTTTCCGACAAAAGTTTCTTTAACGTGGTTGAGAACAGTGTTTAATTTTTCTATATTTTGAGTCATTGTTTGTATGTTATAATTTTTTTGCTATTATCTTTTTTAACGCAAAGAGCGCAAAGATCTTTTTAATATTGTTCTGCATATTTTTTCGTTCGCAAAGCCGTTCCACTTAGCAAAGTCACAAAAGGTTAATTATTTATATTTTTTAGTTCTCTCCAAAAAATATATTTATGCATTCCAAATTCAGCCATTAATAATTGATTGATATATGGAATTTCAGCCAGTGGATAAGCTTTCTTTTCAACGATTCTTTCGAGATATAATTTTCGGTAGGTTTTGTCTTCTAATTCTTTTTCCCAGTTGATGCCTTCAAGATCCAGATCACATCCAACTGCCGAATAGTGGAACTTTTTTAAAATATTTTCCAGCATTTTAATCAATGGATCTTCGGAGTCTGCAACCTGTAATGCATCATAAATTTGCGGTAAAAATCTTAAAGTTAAATCTGCCGAAATAATTGCCGAAATATCTTTTTCACTCTGAAAATCAATAATCAATTTCTGTAAATCCTTTGTCGTATCTTTTCTTATAAGGTACAACTGTGCACTATGATAGACAACTTTTGCCGCCCAAATTGCTGCATTTTTGCTAAATGGTATTGTATCTACAAGAAAATTGAGTCTTTCTCTTTCAAATTCTGATTGAAGATAATCTGCTGCATCCTGTTCTTCTTTTACCGAAGTTTGGTGAAGATCTGAATAGACAATCAGTGAGCCGTCTTTTCTGAGTTGTAAAATGGTATCTAAAAATGGGGATTTGTTTTGCATTGCTGAACAAATTTAAAATTTTTTCCGAATTATCTGAATTTTAGCGTATTGATTTATCATCTTTTCAGGAATACTTTTGGTTAAAAGCCCTGAATTCTAGCCCCGATTGCAGCGACATCCTTTTTTGTGGCAGCGGAGCGAAGCGGAGCTGTCACAAAAAAGATACAGCGGAAAGCGGGAAATAGCTCCTGAAGAAAATCATTGTACTTAACAATCTGTTGATTTATCTGCCGAAAAGTTATTAAGATACACTACAAATACCTAAACATGATAATTCAGTTAATTATTATCTTTGTGAAAATTTTAAATAAAAAAAATGAGTGTTCACATCAGTGCCAAAAAAGGAGAAGTCGCAAAAGTAGTTCTACAGCCGGGAGATCCTTTAAGAGCTAAATATATCGCAGAAAATTTCCTTGAAAATGCAAAATTGGTCAGTCAGACGAGAGGTATTTTTTATTACACAGGAACTTATAAAGGTAAAGAAATCTCTGTCGGAGCGAGCGGCATGGGTTTTCCAAGCATCGGGATTTATTCTTTTGAGCTTTTTACGGAATATGAGGTAGATACCATCATCAGAATCGGAACCTGTGGCGGATATTCTAACGATGTGAAATTGTTTGATCTCCTGAACGTGGAAAATGCAGCAAGCGAGAGTACATATGCCAAATTTGCGTGGGGATTTGAGGAAGATATCCTTTCACACCAGGGAAATATTTTTGACATCATCAATGAGACTTCAAGAGAGCTGGGGTTGGAATCCAGACCGGTAAATATTCACAGCAGTGATATTTTTTACAGAAAAGATCCTGCCGTTCCTGAAATTGCCGCAAAATACAACTGTCCTGCTGTAGAAATGGAAGCTTTCGGTTTGTTTGCCAATGCTAAACAATTAGGGAAAAATGCCGCAACCATTCTTACTGTTTCGGATATTATCCCGACTCATGAACAAATTTCTGCCGATGAAAGAGAAAGAGCTTTAAAACCCATGATAGAATTGGCTCTGGAATCTGCATTGAAGGTAATTTAATCTGAAAAACATATAACATATAAAGCTCACCTGATTTCTAAGTGAGCTTTGTATTTTTAGTCATTTTTTTTTAGATGAAAAAATTTCGGATCGGGGTATTTGAAACTATATCCAAGCTCTGAAATGATTTTTTCTGAAGAAATAATTCGGTTTTCAGGGTTAAATTCATCGGGCAAAGGAAGGTTTTTCTGGCTGGAAATCACTTCAGCTTTAGTCGGATGAATGGGTGCTACAACATTGTATAATTTTGAATGCAGCCTCTGATTGATCATCAACTCCATCACCAAAGCAATATCTTCGTAATGGGTGTGATTGACTCGTGCATTTATATCTGATACATTATAATTGCTCAACAATCTGTTATCTCCCATTAAACCAGCCAATCTCAGAATATTGATCTGCGGATAATTTGCTTTGATTATTCTTTCTTCCGTAACCTGCTCAGAAAGCAGATCTACTTCCGAAAATTCTTTAAGCTGATCAGGATAGACTCCCGTTGAACTCATAAAAAACATTTGTCCGTCATAATCTGCAATGAATGAAAATAAATTCTGAAACCGGTTTTGTAAAGTTTCTTCTGAATATCTTTTATGAGAAAACGGAACGGTAATAATTACAGTATTCAGATCTGAAATATCTTTCCATTGATTGATATTGTCAATAATTTTATCCCCCGGGAAACTTACTATTGTCGGATGGAGATTTTTTGCTTTTAAGATTTCTGCTTTTTCAATATTCGTTGTCGTGGTAAATACTTCAAAAACCGAATTCCATCTTTCGGCTAATCTTGATCCCAGCCAGCCGCAGCCAATAATTCCTACTTTTTTCATTAAGTGTAATGATCTACCTTAAATATGTTTCATACAAATCTTTTCTGCGATCATTCAAAATCTGAACCGAGCCATTATAGTGAAGATCTTTCAGCAGATTTAAATCAACATCAACAATTAAGGTCATTTCTGTATTGGGTGTTGCTTCTCCTTTTACCGCATTTGACGGAAAGGCAAAATCTGATGGAGTGAAAACTGCAGCCTGACCAAACTGAATATCCATATTGTTTACTCCCGGTAAATTTCCTACACATCCGGCAATAGCAACATAGCATTCATTTTCTATGGCTCTCGCTGCAGCGCAATGACGAACTCTTGTGTATGCATTCTGTGTATCGGTAAGATAAGGAACAAAAAGGATTTTCATTCCCTGATCGGCAAGAATTCTCGGCAGTTCCGGAAACTCCACATCATAGCAGATCACCAAACCGATTTTCCCGCAGTCGGTATCGAAAACTCTGATCTCATTTCCGCCTTTCATTCCATAATATTTCCTTTCATTCGGAGTGATATGTACTTTTCTGTATTCATCTATTCTCCCGTCGCGATGCAGAAGATAACTGATGTTATACAACTCGTTATTTTCATAAATAGGCATGCTTCCTGAAATAATATTGACATTGTAACTGATCGCTAATTCTGATATTTTGTTTTTGATCTGTTCTGTCAATTTTGCCAGTTCAATCATGCTGTCTCTTTCCGAAAGCTTATTGAATGGTGCAAGCAAAGGTGTATTGAATAACTCCGGAAAGAGTACAAAATCTGATTTGTAATCTCCCATTACATTAACAAAAAACTCTACCTGCTCATAAAACTCATTAATATCTTTGAAATGCCTCATCTGCCACTGTACCAATCCAAGCCTCACAATACTGTCCTGCATCGTGTTTGGTTTTTTGCTGTAATAAATATTATTCCACTGCATCAGAACCGCATTTTCCCGGGAAGCCTCATCTTCAGGAAGATACTTTTTAAGAACTTTGATCGGCAAAAAATTATTGGAAAGCTGGAATGAAAGCACAGGATCGTACATTTCTTTATCTCTCACTTTCCTGATGTATTCTCTGGGCGAGAGTTCGTGACTGTATTTATGATAATGAGGAATTCTACCGCCAAGAATGATGGACTTGAGGTTGAGCTGCTCACAAAGCTCTTTTCTGGCATCGTACAATCTTCTTCCCAATCTCAGTTCCCGGTACTGGGGATCTACAAATATCTCAATTCCATACAAAACATTTCCTGTTGAAATATGAGTATTGAATGTATAATTACCGGTAATATCACTGTAGGTATGATCATCACCAAACTCATCATAATTCACAATGATAGACAGAGCAACCGCAGCAATTTTATCATCTACAGTAATACAGATCTGCCCTGCTTCGAAGATTTTATTGAGCTTCGCAATACTTTTTTTTGACCAGACGTACTCTGACATTTGAGGGTATGCTCTTCTCATAGTTTCTACCAGCTCATCATAGTCTTCCACTTTCAGCGTTCGTGTTTCTATCTGCATATTTTTATTTTTTCTAAAGTTACTTAAAAACTTAGAAAATATCAAGTTTAGCAAGCTCTTGATATCCTGAACTGATATCAATCAAGTTTAATATAAACATTAAAGATATACTAAAATTAAAAAAAGTGCCTTTCTAATGAAGACACTTATTTAATTGTGCTATTTCAGTATTACTGTCTCTGAATTTTATACAATCTTCCTCCATCGGTAATTGCATATAAAGCATTGTCTGTCCCCTGAACAATATCTCTGAAACGCTGCCCTTCGTTTTCAAGCAGACGCTCCTCTCCCATTACTTTATTATCTTTAATTACCAATCTTACAATATGCTGACCGCTCAAAGCTCCTACGAAAAGATTATTCTGCCATTCAGGAATGTTGTTTCCACGATAAAAAGTCATTCCGCTTGGCGAAATAACCGGATCCCAGTAATACACTGGCTGCTCCATTCCGCTCTGCTGCTGAATTCCGCTTCCAATAACCGCTCCGCTATATTCGATACCGTAAGTAATGGTAGGCCATCCGTAGTTTTTCCCCGGCAAGACCCTGTTGATCTCATCACCGCCTCTCGGTCCATGCTCTCCCTGCCACAGCTCCCCTGTTACAGGATGCAATGCAATACCTTGTGGATTTCTGTGTCCTATACTGTATAATTCTGGTAATGCTCCCGATTGAGAAAATGCAGGATTTCCCGGTGCAGGATTTCCGTCTTTGGTAATTCTTATGATCTTCCCAATTGCTGCCGTGACAGACTGAGCCAAAGGTCTAGTAGACAAGTCTGATCTTTCACCAACACTTATCATAAGGTTTCCGGTAGGATCAAATAAAATTCTTCCTCCATAATGAAGATTCCCGGCTGAGGAAGAAGGGTTTGCTCTGTAAATAACAGTAGGATTCTGTATGGCTGCTTCAGAACTTGAAAGCGTTCCTTTAGCAACCGAAGTTACAGTTCCTCCTGCAACATTTTCAGAAAAAACCCAATAGATCATTCTGTTAGAAGAAAATTGGGGATCAATACAGACTCCAAGCAAGCCACCCTGTCCGTTTGAATTTACAGAAGGAATTCCTGTGATAGGATTTCCTACAGATCCTGTATTGGTAACTATTCTCATGGTTCCGCCCTTTTGAGTAACCAAAAGCCGCCCATCCGGCAGAGCTGTGATTCCCCAAGGCGAGTTTAATGAGGATGTAATGATTGCACTCGTAAAAGGAGTTGTAGTTTTGACGCCGTTCGCTCTTGTTTGTCCTGCAAAAGCAGGAGGATAATTCGTATTTGCCGGATTGCTCTCCACCGGCGGATAAATTGCTTCATTAACAGGTTCCTCAATAATCTGCTCCAGACTATCTGAACAGCTTACAAAAAAAATTGCTGAAGCGAAAAGAAGATAATTAACTTTAAATTTCATAACTAAATGATTTGGTGATTTCAATCAGTGCAAAATCAAATTTCGCACCAACATATTGCTTGTCAATGAAATAGTTTAATCCTGATAATCCAGAAACCAAACTTATTTTCAGTCATTTAAGGTTGATAAATTTCACCTTTACAATAATGAATAATTATTCTTGAAAATTACAATCTTATCAGCCTTTTTACTAATTTTGAATTATGGAAACGACACATAAACTGGGATTAATCGGCAGGAACATCTCCTATTCTTTTTCAAAAAAATATTTTGAGGATAAATTCAAAAAGAAAAAGCTGACAGATTTTTCTTATGACATTTTTGATGTTCAGAACATTAATGAAATCGAAAAAATTTTCTCAGACCCAACTATTTCCGGACTGAATGTTACCATTCCATACAAAGAGGCAATTATATCATATTTGGATGATCTAAGCGACGAAGCCCAAAAAATTGGTGCCGTAAACTGTATTTTGTTTGAAAACGGTAAAACAACAGGATATAACACAGATGCATATGGTTTTGAGAAAACACTAACTGCCCACAAGAAAAATCATCATCAGTCTGCGCTTGTTTTGGGAAATGGCGGTGCTGCAAAAGCAGTACAATATGTTTTAAACAATCATCAGATTCCGTTTCAGACAGTATCCAGAAAATCTGAAATTAATTTTGAAAATTTAAATACTGATATTGTTTCTCAGAATAAGTTGATCATCCAGTGTACACCTGTAGGAACTTTCCCCAATACAGAAGATTGCCTGAACTTTCCTTTTGAAGCCCTTACAGAGCAACATTTGGTAATTGACCTCATCTACAACCCCGAATGTTCAAAATTTCTTCTAAGTGCAGCCGAAAAAGGCGCAAAAACAGTCAACGGATTTTATATGCTGGAACAACAGGCAGAAAAAGCATGGGAAATTTGGTCATTTCAAAAAAAATAACATAAATTAGTAACTTAATTGGCTGCATCAACTCATTTTCAAGAAATTTAATGCCATTATCATAAAAGATTTGCTATGACAACAGAAAATAATCTTTCTGAAAACGAAGAAAACAAACCTTCTGTAGAAGTTCAGGAAAACGAACAAAACATCGACAAACAGGAAAACCATCATGACGATCATGATGATAACGGACTTGATTCTGTTGCCGAACTGTCTCTTTCCGACACCTTAAAGGAAATGGAGAAAATCATCAATTCCAGCAATGCCGGAGAAAGATTTCGCGAGTTTAATGCACTTAAAGAAAAAGCAAATCACTTCATCCATGATGAGATAGAAGATAAAAAACACGAATACACTGATGCAGGAAATGCGCCTGAAAATTTCAGTTACGAGCATCCGCTACAGTCAAGACTTTCTGCGTTGATCAATATTTTCAGAGAGAAACATGACAGCTTTCAGAAAAGCCAGGAGGAAGAGCATAAAAAAAATCTTGAACACCGTCAGGGAATTATTGAGAGACTTAAAAATCTTTACACTAATTCTGAGCCCGGTATCAATTTATTCAAATCAATCCGTGAGATTAAAGAAGAGTGGACCAATGCAGGACAGGTTGCAAAATCGGAATTCAAAATTCTGAACAACAATTATTTTCATCATCTGAATCAGTTTTATCAGATGCTGGATATGAATAAAGAGTTTCTGGAGCAGGAATACAGCCACAATTTGGAAAAAAGACAACATATCATTGCCCGTGCTAAAGAACTGGAGAACGAACCGGTGGTACAAAAAGCATTAAATGAA
>VFQP010002412.1_pt1 | contig 20960 bp, 18 predicted proteins | sample 3512351 | NCBI WGS metagenome assembly VFQP01 (sample SAMN10412372, study PRJNA504923) | tailings metagenome | isolation source: Relicate 1 Philex TSF1 revegetated site | place: Philippines: Tuba, Benguet | collected 2017-08-29
TCACCAACAGCCTGCGCCCGATCCAGACGCCGGCCGACATGAAGGGCATGAAGATGCGCATCCAGCCGTCGCCGGTGTTCAAGGCGCTGGTGGAATCGCTCGGTGCCTCGGCCTCGGCCATCCCCTGGGGTGAGTTGCCCACCGCGCTGCAGCAGAAGGTGGTGGACGGCCAGGAGAACGGCGTGACCAACATCCTCGCCGCCAGCCTGTACCAGCACCAGAAGTACGCCACGCTGGACGGTCACGTCTGGTCGGTGCACGGCTATCTGGTCAGCGAGCGTTTCTATTCGCGCCTGTCCGACGCGGAGAAGAAAGCCGTGAACGAAGGCGTGCAGAAAGCCATGGCGATCCACCGCAAGATGACCGCCGAGCAGGACAAGAACGCAAAGAAGATCCTCGAAGGCGTGGGCATGCAGGTGTACGAACCCACCGCCGCGCAGATCGCCGAGTTCCGCAAGCTGGCGCAGCCGCCGGTGCGCCAATGGGCTGAGACCGAGATCGGCAAGGACTACGTGGACGCGCTGTTCAAGGCCGTGGAGGCGACGCGCAAGTGAGCGACACGGCAAAGGCGCACGCGCGGCTGGTCGTCGCCATCGACGACGGCTATGCGGCCTACGATCAGGAAGAGGCCCTGCTCGCGCCCCTGGGCGCGCGCTTCGAGGTGCGCCCGTGCCGGCGCGATGCGAAGCGCGCGCTGGAGGCGGCGCGCGACGCCGATGTGGTGCTGGTGCGCGAGTCGCCGCTGCCGCGCGCGGTGATCGAGGGTCTGGTGAACTGCAAGGCCATCATTCGCTACGGCATCGGGGTCGACAACATCGACCAGGCGGCCGCGCGCGAGCGCCGCATCATGGTGGCCAACGTACCCGATTACGGCACCGATGAGGTGAGCTCGCAGGCCGTGGCGCTGGCGCTGGCGGTTTCGCGCCGGCTCTGGCTGCACGACCGCGAGGTGCGCGAGGGCCGCTGGTCCACCGGCGTGCTGCAGCCGATGTTCCGCCTGCGGGGGCGCACGCTGGGGCTGGTGGGCTTCGGGCGCATCGCGCGCATGACGCTGGAGAAGTTCGCCGGCTTTGGCTTTGGCCGGGTGCTGGTGCACGACCCGCGTGCGGAACTGCCCGCCGGCGTGGAGCGCGCGGACATGGACACGCTGTGCGCCGAGAGCGACGTGATCTCGCTTCATGCGCCGTTGAACGATCAGACACGCCACTGCATCGACGCGCGGCGCATTGCGCTCATGAAGCCCACCGCCATCGTGGTGAACACCGCGCGCGGCGGCCTGGTGCACACCGACGCGCTGTACGACGCGCTGGCGTCGCGCCGCATCCTGGGCGCGGGGCTCGACGTGTTCGAACAGGAGCCGCCCGGCATCCACAAACTGTTCGGCCTGGACAACGTGGTGGTGAGCAACCACATGGGTTGGTACAGCGAGGAGGCCATGCGCGACCTGCAGCGCAAGACGGCCGAGGAGGCGGCGCGGGTGCTGCGCGGCGAAGCGCCGCTGAACTGGCTCAACCGCTGGTGAGCGCCCCGGACAACACACAACGAAAGCAAGCAATGAACGAACTGATCGAAGGATTCTCGAAGGTGGCCGTGGCATCCGTGGCCGATGCGGTGGACAAAGTCTGCGGCCGGCGCGGCTACATGAGCAGCGTGATCAAGCCACGCATCAACGACAAGCGCATCTGCGGTCCGGCCGCCACGGTGCTGGAAGCGGCCACCGACGAGTTCGTGCCGCCGCAACACGCGCTGGATCTGATCGACGAAGCCCCCGCTGGCAGCGTGATCGTGATCAGCATCGAGGGCGGCGAGCCCGATGTGGCGGTGTGGGGTGGCCTGATGACCGCCGGTGCCGTGGCCAACGGCCACGCCGGCGCCGTGCTCGACGGTGCCGTGCGCGACCTCACCGAGATCCGGCGCGACTACGGCTTTCCGGTGTATGCGCGCGACGTGAGCCCCGGCACCACGCTGGGCCGCTACCGCACGGTGGCTTCGCAGGTGCCGGTGCGCGTCGGCGACATCCTGGTTCACCCGGGCGACATCGTGGTGGGCGACGTGGACGGCGTGGTGGTGGTGCCGCAAGTGCAGGCCGCCGAGGTGCTGAGGGTGGCGCAAGAGATCGACGCGCGCGAGCTCGAGCAGGCCAAGCTCATCATCGCGGAGAAGTCTCTGCGCAAGGGCCTGGCCAAATACGGCCGCATCTGATGGCCGCGGCAGATGCCTTCGACATCGTCTCGCTCGGCGAGGCGATGGTCGAGTTCAACCAGACGGGTGAAGGCGAGGGCAGGTTGTACCTGCAAGGCTTCGGTGGTGACACGTCCAACTTCGCCGTCGCGGCCGCGCGCCAGGGTGCGCGCGTGGCCTACGTGAGCGCGCTGGGCGACGATCCGTATGGGGCGATCATGCGAGGCCTGTGGGACGCCGAGGGTGTGGACCACGCCAGCGTGCTCGCCGACCCGGCTGCCTTCACCGGCATCTATTTCGTCACGCACGACGCGCGCGGACATCACTTCAGCTTTTTTCGCAGTGGCTCGGCGGCCAGCCGGTTGACGGCCGCGCAACTGCCGCGCGAGCGCATCGCGGCGGCGAAGCTGCTTCATCTCTCGGGCATTTCGCTGGCGATATCGCCCACCGCCTGCGACACCGCCTATGCCGCGATGGCCATCGCCCGCGAGGCAGGCACGCGGGTGTCGTTCGACACCAACCTGCGTCTGAAGCTCTGGGGCATCGACCGCGCCCGCGCCGTCATGACCGACGTCATCGCGCGCTGTGACATCTGCCTGCCCAGTTATGACGACGTGGTCGCCATCACCGGCCTCACCGACCCCGATGCCCTGGTCGACCACTGCCTGCGCCTGGGCGCGAAAGAGGTGGCGCTCAAGCTCGGCGAGCAGGGCGCGCTGGTGGCCGATGCGAACGAGCGCCACCGCATCGCGCCCATGCCCTGCCGTCCGGTGGATGCCACCGGCGCCGGCGACACCTTCGGTGGCGCCTACGTGCACCGTCGGCTGCAAGGTGATGGTCTGGCCGCGGCCGGGCGCTACGCAGCAGCAGCGGCGGCCTTGTCCACCCAGGGTTACGGCGCGGTGGCGCCGATTCCGCGCGCCGCCGAGGTGCTGGCGAGCCTGGGCAGCGCCCTGGCCTGAAGCGGGCTCAGCAGCGCGGCGTGCCGTTGCTGCCAGCCCGGCAGCGCGTCACCGCGCTCGCGCCACAGGCCGTCAAGAAATGCCACGACCAGTTCGCGCGTGGCCAGCTTCACGGCCACGTTGTGTTCGCTGCCGCCGGTGCCCAGGCGGTCGGTGAACATGCTGTGCGAGCCGTCGCGAAACACCACCAGTTCCTTGAGCGCGCTGCCGGTGGCCGCGAACAGCTTGAGCCGGTCCTCCACGCCCGAGGTGAAGCCGGGAATCCGGATGTCATCGTCCTCGGCGGTCACGTGCAGCGCGGGCACGCGCAACGGCGCGAGGATCGGGCCTGGGTCGCCGAGGCCGTGGAAGGGCGGGGCGCTGATGGCCACGACCGCCTTCACGCGTTCGTCGAGCAGTACCGGCTTGCCGGGCACGCGCGCGCCGGTGGTCAGCAGCGCGGTGTTGGCGCCATAGGAGTGGCCGATGACGGCAACACGCCCTGCGTCGACGCGCGCGCCCAGCGCCGGGTCGGCCAGCAGCTGGTCAAGCGCGAACCGCAGATCCTGCGCACGCGCGATGGCCTCGGCCTCGGTGGCCGCACCGTTCAGGCGGCCCAGCAGCTCCAGCGGGTTGCCGCGCCACAGGCGGTTGTCGCTGCCCACGTGCTGCACGTGCAAGGCGGCATAGCCCTGATCCGCCAGGTAGCGGCCGAGGTAGCTGTACCCGAAGCGTGAGCCACCAATGCCGTGGGACACCATCACCAGGGGCACGGGTGCGCGGGCTTCGCGCGGCAGGTACAGGCGCACCGGCACGGTGCGGCCGCGCGCGGCGTCGCTCCAGTCGCGGTCCAGCGTGTCGATACGCCCAGGCGCCGGCATGGGCACTGCCTGCGTCAACCGAGCCTGGCGGGCAGCCTGCCGTTCGGCGTCGCTCGTCTGGTCGTTGGCTCGGCTCGCGCAGCCCATCAGTGCCATGGTGGTGGCCAGGGCGCTCAACACGGTGAGAGCGAACAAGCGGTGACGTGACATGGATGCGCGCATGGTTCGGGTGTTGTGCGAAAGCCGCGATTGTTCGGCGCATGCCACACGCCAAGATGACATTCCTGTCATCCGTGATCGTCGGCGAGTCCCATCGATTAGGGAATTTTTAAGGTCCGCTGAGCCCGCTTTTACGAAGCGTGGCGCGGTGTTTCGGGCACAGTGCCGACTTCCCCGATCGTGGCAGTGCCTGTTGCCGCGCCGTCACACCGCCCCCTGCAAAGTTTCAATCGTTGAGGCTTAATGCGCCTCTCGCAGCGCCGCGCCCCTTATCCGGGGGCCGCGGCGTCGGCAATTTCTGGAGTACCCCCATGCCTGCCTCCCCCGCCGGGCGCACCGTCGCCCAGGCCGCGCTGATCGCGTTGGCCATCGCGTTTCTTCAAGCCTGTGGCCGCCCGGCCGATGCCCAGGGCGGCCCGCCGCCGGCCATGCCGGTGAGCGTGGCACCCGCGGTGCAACGCGCCGTCACCGACCTCGAAACCTTCAGCGGCCGCCTCGAAGCGGCCGAGTTCGTGGAGCTGCGCCCGCGTGTGGGCGGCACCATCGAGAAGGTGCACTTCACCGATGGCGCGAGCGTGGCCGCCGGTGCGCTGCTGTTCACCATCGACCCGCGCCCGTTCGAGGCCGAGGTGGCGCGCGCCGAGTCGCAGCTGGTGGCCGCGAAGTCGCGCGCCGAGCTCGCGCAGACCGAGCTCACCCGCGCGCAGAAGCTGCTGGAGAGCCGCGCCGTGTCGCGCCAGGAGTTCGACCAGCTCAGCGCCGGTGCGCGCACCAGCGAGGCCGACATCAAGGCCGCCGAGGCCGCGCTGCGCGTGGCGCGGCTGAACCTGGCCTACACGGCGGTGCGCGCACCCATCGCGGGGCGGCTGTCGCGTGCCAACGTGACCGCGGGCAACCTGGTCAATGAGCAGGTGGTGCTCACCACCATCGCCGCCACGAACCGTGTGCATGCGTACTTTGATGGCAGCGAGCAGACCTTCCTGCGCGTGAGGGCCGCAGGCAACGCCAAGCCCGTGGTGCGCATGGGCCTGGCCAACGAAAGCGGTTATCCGCACCAGGGCACGCTCGACTTCGTCGACAACCGCCTGAACCCGCAGACCGGCGCGATCCGCCTGCGCGCCAGCTTCGACAACCGCGACGGCCGCTTCGTACCAGGCTTGGCCGCGCGCCTGACCATGACCACCAGCGCGCCATACCAGGCCACGCTGGTGCCCGAGCGCGCCATCGGCACCGACCAGAACCGCAAGACCGTGGTGGTGGTGGGCGCCGACGGCCAGCCGCAGTTCCGCGTGGTGCAGCTCGGCCCCTTGCAGGACGGCATGCGCGTCGTGCTCGGCGACGCGGTCAAGCCCGGCGAGAACGTGGTGGTGGAAGGCCTGCAGCGCATCATGCCCGGCGTGCCGGTGCAGCCGCAGGTGCTCAAGGTGGACGAGAAGGGCATGCCCATCTTCCCGCCGCCGGCCGCGCCGTCCGCGGGCAAGTAAGGAAGCCCCGCCATGGACATCTCCCGGTTCTTCATCGACCGGCCGCGGTTTGCGGCCGTGTTGTCGATCTTCATCTTCCTCATCGGCGGCCTGGCCATCTTCCAGCTCCCGCTGTCCGAATACCCCGAGGTCGCGCCGCCGCAGATCGTGGTGCGCGCGCAGTACCCGGGCGCCAACCCGCGCGTCATCAGCGAAACCGTGGCCACGCCGCTGGAGGAGCAGATCAGCGGCATCGAGAACCTGCTGTACTACGACTCGCAGGCCACGGCCGATGGCGGCATGACGCTGACCGTCACGTTCAAGATCGGCACCAGCCCCGAGGCGGCCGAGACCGCGGTGCAGAACCGCATCAACCGCGCGCTGCCGCGGCTGCCCGAGATCGTGCGCCAGATCGGCGTGACCACCGAGAAGAGCAGCCCGAACCTGACCATGGTGGTGCACTTGGTCAGCCCCGACAACAGCCGCGACGCGCTCTACCTGCGCAACTACGGCCAGATGAACGTGCGCGACGACCTGCTGCGCCTGCAAGGCATGGGCTCGGTGCAGCTGTTCGGCGCCGGCGACTACGCCATGCGCGTGTGGATCGACCCGGGCAAGCTGGCCGCGCGCAACCTCACCACCGCCGAGGTGGTGGCCGCCATCCGCGAACAGAACGCGCAGGTGGCCGCGGGCACGGTGGGTGCGCCCCCCGCGCCCACGGGCACCGAGTTCCAGCTTGCGGTGAACACCCAGGGGCGCCTGACCACCGAGGAAGAGTTCGCCGACATCATCATCCGCACCGAGCCGGCCACCGGCGGGTTGATCCGCATCCGCGACATCGGCCGGGTGGAGCTGGCCGCGGGTACCTACGCGCTGCGCAGCCTGCTCAACAACAAGGAGGCCGCGGCGATCGCGGTGTTCCAGGCCCCGGGCTCCAACGCGCTGGCGCTGTCCAACAGCGTGCGCGAGACGATGGAGCGGCTCTCGCAGAGCTTTCCGCCCGGCGTTGAGTACGACATCGTCTACGACCCCACGCGCTTCGTGCAGACCTCCATCGAGAAGGTGGTGGTGACACTGCTGGAGGCGGTGGCGCTGGTGGTGCTGGTGGTCATCGTCTTCCTGCAGACCTGGCGCGCCTCGCTCATTCCGCTGCTGGCGGTGCCGGTGTCCATCGTCGGCACCTTCGCCTTCCTGCTGCTGCTCGGCTACTCCATCAACACGCTCACGCTGTTCGGGCTGGTGCTGGCCATCGGCATCGTGGTCGACGACGCGATCGTGGTGGTGGAGAACGTGGAGCGCAACATCGAGGAAGGCCTGTCGCCGCGCGACGCCACCATCAAGGCCATGCGCGAGGTGTCCGGGCCTATCGTGGCGATCGCGCTGGTGTTGTGCGCGGTGTTCGTGCCGCTGGCCTTCGTGCCCGGCCTCACCGGGCAGTTCTACAAGCAGTTCGCGGTGACGATCGCCATCAGCACGGTGATCTCGGCCTTCAACTCGCTCACGCTGAGCCCGGCGCTCTCGGCACTGCTGCTGCACCCGCACGACCAGTCGCCCGATCGCGTCACGCGCTTCATGGACCGCTGGCTGGGCGGCTTCTTCCGCTGGTTCAACCGTGTGTTCCAGCGCGGCGGCGAGGGCTACAGCCGCCGCGTGGGCTACATCGTGCGCCACAAGACGGCCTCGCTGGTGGTCTATGCGGTGTTGCTGGGCGTGACGGGCCTGCTGTTTGCGCGCATCCCCGCGGGCTTCGTGCCCGCGCCCGACAAGCAGTACCTGATCGGCATCGCGCAACTGCCCGCGGGCTCTTCAATCGAGCGCACCGACGCGGTGATCCGTGAGATGAGTGACATCGCGCTCAAGGTACCCGGCATCATCGACTCGGTGGCCTTCCCGGGTCTGTCGATCGCGGGCTTCTCGGCCGCACCCAACGAGGGCATCGTCTTCTTTGGCCTGGCGCCGTTCGAGGAACGAACCTCGCCAGAGCTCAGCAAGAACGCCATCCTGGGCCAGGTCAACGGCGCGATCCAGAGCATCCAGGGCGCGCGCATGTTCGTGGTGCCGCCGCCCGCGGTGGACGGCCTGGGCAACGCCGGCGGCTTCAAGCTGCAGGTGCAGGACCGCGCCGGCCTGGGCGAGCAGGCGCTCTACGGCGCCGTCTGGGGCACGCTGGGGCAGGTGTACGGCAACCCGCAATCGAGCGTGGGCACGCCGTTCTCCAGCTACGACATCAACGTGCCGCAGCTCTACGCCAACGTGGACCGCACGCGCGCCAAGCAGATGGGCATCAACCTGGCCGACATCTACGACACCATGCAGGTCAACCTGGGCTCGCTCTACGTGAACGACTTCAGCCGCTTCGGCCGCACCTACCAGGTGGTGGTGCAGGCCGATGCGCCGTTCCGCGCCGACGCCGAGGCCATCACCAACCTGAAGACGCGCAACGCCGCGGGCGAGATGGTGCCGCTGGGCGCGCTGATGACGGTGGAGCCCAGCTTCGGCCCCACGCGCGTGACGCGCTACAACGGCTACCCCTCGGCCGACGTGAACGGCGCGCCCAACCCGGGCTTCTCGTCGAGCCAGGCGGAGGGCGAGATCGAAAGCCTGCTGCAGCGCACGCTGCCACGCGGCATGACCTACGAGTGGACCGAGCTCAGCTACCAGGACCGGCTCACGCGCGACTTCAGCGTGCCCGGCACGCACATCACGCTGCCGGTGCTGGCCGCGGTGCTCATGATCTCGGTGCTGCTGGTGATCCTGGTGCTGGCGGCGCAGTACGAGAGCTGGAGCCTGCCGCTGGTGATCGTGCTGATCGTGCCCATGGGCATCCTCTCGGCGCTCTTCGGTGTGTGGCTCTCCAGCTTGCCGCCCTTCATGCAGCCGGGCGATCTGAACATCTTCACGCAGGTGGCGTTGGTGGTGCTGGTGGGCCTGGCGTGCAAGAACGCCATCCTGATCGTGGAGTTCGCCAAGGAGCTCGAGGAGCGCGGCGAGAAGCTCTTTGATGCCATCGTGCACGCCTGCCGCATGCGCCTGCGCCCCATCCTCATGACCTCCATCGCTTTCTGCGCCGGCGTGATCCCGCTCATCGTGGGCAGCGGCGCCGGCAGCGAGATGCGCCGCGCCATGGGCATCGCGGTGTTCTCGGGCATGGTGGGCGTCACCTTGTTCGGCATCTTCATGACGCCGGTGTTCTACGCGCTGCTGCGCTCGCGCCGCGCGCACCGGCTCGGTCAAGACAAAGCGGAGGGCCAACATGCTTAAGGCCAGTCTCACCACCATCGGGCTTGCCGTGTTGCTCGCGGGCTGCGCCGCCGTCGGCCCGGACCACCAGACGCCCGCCGTTGCGCTCGACGAGCGCTTCATCAACGCCGGGGGCGGCGGTGTGAACAGCGCCGCCCCGGGCGAGGACATCGCGCGCTTCTGGCGCGGCTTCAACGATGCGAAGCTTGACGTGCTGATCGAGCGCGCGCTGGCGGCCAACACCGACGTGCGCCTGGCGCAGGCCCGGCTGCAGGAAGCGCGCGCGCTGCAGGGCGAAGCCGATGCGGCCAGCCGCCCGGGCGTGGGCATCGACGCCAGCGCCCAGCGCTCGGTGACGCCTCTGAGCCAGCAACCCAACGCCTCGCGCAGCGAGCGCACCGGCAACACCTTCGACGCCGGCTTCATCGCCGCCTGGGAGATCGATCTCTTCGGCGGCATCCGCCGCTCGCGCGAGGCCGCCGCCGCGCAGGTGAGCGCGAGCGAAGCCGGCCTGCACGCCGCCCACACCGCGGTGGCGGCCGAGGTGGCGCGCAACTACCTCGAGCTGCGGGGCCTGCAGGAGCGCCTGCGCGTGACCGAGGCCAGCCTGGTGAACCAGCGCGAGTCGCTGCGCATCACCGAGGCGCGTTTCGACGCCGGGCGTGCCAACCAGCTCGACGTGGCCGGCGCACGCGCCCTCGTGGCCAGCACCGAGGCCGTGCTGCCCGCGCTGCAAACCCAGCTCGACGTCACGGCCTACCGGCTGGCCACGCTGACCGCGCAGGCCCCGCGCGCCGTGCTGGCCGACCTGGCCCTGCCGCAGCCGCTGCCCACGCTGCCGGTGACCGACCTGGCCACGCTGCCCGTGGGCACGCCGCAGCAATGGCTGCAGCGCCGCCCCGACGTGATGGCGGCCGAACGCCGCCTGGCCGCGGCCACCGCGGGCATCGGCATCGCGCGCAGCGAGCTCTACCCGCGCATCTCGCTCTCGGGCCTGCTGGGCTTCAACGCGCCGCGCCTGGGCGATCTGTTCACCAGCGACGCCGCGCGCTACAGCCTGGGCGTGGGCCTGGCCTGGACGCCGTTCGACTTCGGTGCCATCCGCTCGCGCATCGCCGCCAGCGAAGCGCGCGCGCAGCAAGGCCTGGTGCAGTTCGAGCAGACCGTGGCGCTGGCGCTGGAAGAAACCGAAGGCGCCTTCAGCGGCTTCAACCGCAACGCGCAGCGCGCGCAAAGTCTGGACGCGGCCGCGCGCCACGCCGACGAGGCCGCGCAACTCGCGCGCGCGCGCTTTGACGGGGGCGTGACCGACTTCCAGTCCGTGCTGCTGGCCGAGCGCGAGGCGCTCGCGATCCGCGAGCAAGGGGTGCAGGCGCGAGTGGCGCAGGCGGGGGCGCTGGTGGCGGTGTACCGGGCCATCGGCGGTGGGTGGACCCCAGCGGCCACTGCCACGGCAGCGCGCTGAGTCGGCAATCTGGGTGGTCGGCGCACCCGCGCCGCGCGTTCATGGCCAGGGCGGGAGGCCCGAGATGGCGCGCGCCAGGGTGTAGCCAACGAGCCCGGTCATGCACAGCGCGGCGAGCCACACGCCAGCGCGCGCCCACGGCGCGCCGCGTTGCACGAGGGCCCAGCCGGCCAACGGCACCGCCTGCATCAGGTGCGTGGCGAAGAAGTGCGGGATGCGCAGGTCACCGCCGGTGGTGGACCAGTGCAGCAGTGGCAGTCCGTCCGCGTTGCTGCGCGTACCGCCCACCCAGGGGCCGGGGCCGTCGATGACGCCGGCCGCCAAGGGCGCCGTCACCAGCAGCGTGAGTGCGCTGCCCCAGACCAGGCCGATCACCGCGCCCAACCAGGCGGCGTCGCGCCGCCCTTCCCGCGGGTGGCACCAGATCCACAAGCCGACGGCCAGCGTGGCCAGCACCATCAGCACGGCCGCGCCGCCCATGAGCCCGTAGTAGAGAACGCCTTCCCACCAGGTACTGACGTTGAAATGAGAAGCACGGCCGCGCGCACCCTGCAGGCTGATGTAGAGCACCTCGATCACCGTGGCCCAGCCGCCCACGAGCAGCCAGCGGCGCAGCCCGTTGTCGCGCGCGGCGACGGGGTCAAGCCATCGCAGCAGCCACACCACCGTGAGCCAGTGCAGCGCGAACGAGAGCTGGAACTTGATCGGTTTGGCCCACACGCTCACACCGTCGAGCGTTCGCGGGTCGATGAGCCAGGCAGGCACACTGGGCAACAGCAGTGCCAGGCAGGCCAGGGCGGTTGCCAGCGGCATCGTCCACAGGCCTGCACCACCTTGCCATCGCATCCAACGCAGCGGCGTGCGGTGAACGACCGCGTCGCTCATGGTCGTACTTGCGCCGTCGGATCCGCTTGCCGCGCCAGCGCAGCCAGCAGCGCGGGCAGTCGCTCGCGCGCGTGCGCTTCACCGCGTTCGCGCGATTCGATGAAGTAGCGTCGCCAGGGGCCGGCGTTGTAGCCCGTGGGCGGTTGCAGCACGAAATCGGCCTGCGCCAGCTCGGGGTCGATGCGCGCGCGGCGGCGGGTGTCGCGCTCGCGCTGGGCCGGCGTGGCCGTGGGCGGCGTGCTGCCGGCGCGCGGTGCCACGTCCACCGCGATGACGAAGGACGCGCCCGCCGCGCGCGCTGCCGACACCGCCACCGGCAGTGACACGTCGGCGTCCTCGTACTCCACGCCTTCGATGCCGACCGGCGAGACGATGCCTGGCATGGCCGAAGAGGCGCGCACCGCAACGCCGGCGTTGCCATCCAGAAAGAAGCGCGGTTGTTTGTCGTCGCGGCGTGTCGCGACCACGATCACGCGCCGGGGAAGCCGGTCCAGCGGCTGCGCGCCGATGCCCTGGTTGACGTAGTCCTGCAGACGCTGTCCACGAATCCACCCGCGGTCGGCGAACGGCGATGGGTCGAACACGGTCAGGGGACCACCATCGAAGGAACGTCGATCGAGCTCGGCAGCTTCAAGGCCACTGGCCCAGAAAGTACCGATCAGCGAGCCCACGCTGCTGCCCACCACCAGCTCGGGTTGGATGCCCGCTTCCTCCAGCACCCGCAGCACGCCCAGGTGTGCGTAGCCGCGCGGCCCGCCGCTGCCCAGCACCAGCGCGATGCGCGGCGGTGGGTCCAGTCGCGGCACGGCCGTCCAGGCGACGGGTGCGTCAGCGCCCGTGTGGTTGAAGGCGGCACAGCCGGCCAACAGACTGGCTGCGATGAAGGGGACCAGCCGGTAGGCCGTGGTGCGAGGCAGGGGCATGTCGATCTCCGTATTCGGTTCGCGATGGCTTGCAGGTTGACAGTGTCAACGTATTCTGGATGCCTTGGTTGACACTGCCAACCAATTTCCACTCACAATCCCGACCCAGGCGACCGAAGGCAATCTGAGGCGTTTGCCGCCTTGCTCCCGACCATGCCCATCACCCGCAACACCCCCACCGATCTCCGGGAAGCCTGCGTCCGCGCGGCGCACGCCTTCATTGCCGAACACGGTGTGGAGCAACTGAGCCTGCGCGAGGTCGCGCGCCGTCTGGGGGTGTCGCATCAGGCGCCTTACAAGCACTACCCAAGCCGCGACCACTTGCTGGCCGAGGTGATACGGCGCTGTTTTCGCGAGTTCGCCGCGCACCTGGACGCACGCGACCTGCAGGCCGATCCGCACGCCGACCTGTCATCCCTCGGTGAGCGTTACCTGTCCTACGCGGCCAACCACCCGGTCGAGTACCGGCTGATGTTCGGCACCCCATGGCCGGCCACCGCCGACTCGGCGGGCCTCGTGGAGGACGCGGTGCATGCCTTCGACGTGCTGCGCTCGGTGCTGCGCCGTGTGCATGGCGAAGGCGCAGCCCAACGCACGCGGGTCGACCTCGATGCGATGTTCATCTGGACCAACATGCATGGTCTGGCCTCGATCGGCCACAGCAACGTGATCGGACACCTGCGTCTGTCGCCCGCGGCGCTGCCTCAGGTTGTGCCGCATGTGATGGGCCTGATGGGCAGGGCGCTTGCAGCGCCCCCACATGGCGGCGGTTGATGCCGTTCAGGTCGGGTTCACTAGTACCAGCTTGCCCTTGACCGCACGCGATCCCATGATCGCGTAAGCCCTGGGCAGCTCGCTCATCGGCAGGGTCTGGTCCACCATGGGCTTCACCTGGCCCTTGGCATACATCTGTGCCAGCGTCTGCATCATGGCCGCGTTGGCCTGCGGTTCGCGCTTGGCGAAGTCGCCCCAGAACACGCCCACGATGCTGGCACCTTTGAGCAAGGTGAGGTTCAGGGGCAGCGCGGGGATGGGACCGCTCGCGAAACCCACCACCAGATAGCGCCCCCGCCAGGCGATGGAGCGAAACGCCGGCTCGGCGAAATCGCCACCCACCGGGTCGTAGATCACGTCGGGGCCTTTGCCGTCGGTAAGGCGCTTGATCTCGTCGCGCAGGCCCGCCTGCGGGGTGTGCGTGCTGTAGTTGATGGTGGCGTCGGCGCCGAGCTGCGTGCACAGCGCGCATTTGTCGTCGCTGGAAGCGGCGGCAATCACGCGCGCGCCGGCCGCTTTGGCGATCTGGATCGCGGCCGTACCCACACCGCCTGCGGCGCCCAGGATCAATACCGTTTCGCCCGCCTTGAGTTGCGCGCGATCGATCAGTGCGTGGTGCGAGGTGGCGTAGATCATGATGAAGGCCGCCGCGTCCACCGCGGGGAAGCCCTCGGGCAGCGGCATGCACAGCGCGGCCGGTGCCAGGGTGTGCGTGCCGAATCCGCCGGTACCGCTGAGGCACGCCACGCGCTGGCCGGGCTTGAGGTGTTTGACCCCTTCACCGATGGCCTCGATGACGCCCGCGTACTCGCTGCCCGGTACGAAGGGCAGCGGCGGCTTCATCTGGTACTTGTTCTGCACGATCAGCAGATCGGGGAAGTTCAGGCTGGCCGCTTCGATGCGGATGCGCACCTGGCCCGCACCGGGCTCGGGCGTGGGCAGTTCCTTCCATTGCAGGGCGTCGACGCCCACGGGGTTCTCGCACAACCAGGCGTGCATGGTTCGTCTCCTCGGGTAATGGATTCGCCGGCCATGATAGGCAGCACCGGCGCGCGCAGGCAGCGGGCTTGCCCGCGGCCTGTCCCGTGGGTGACGAGGCGCCCCGGCGCGCGCTCAGCGCAGCACGAGCACCGGGATGTGCGAGTGCGTCAGCACCTGTTGCGTCTCGCTGCCCAGCAGCAGGCGCTTGATGCCGCGGCGCCCGTGCGAAGCCATCACGATCAGGTCGCACTTCTGGCGTTTGGCGGTGGCGATGACGGCTTCGGCCACGAGGTCGCCCTTGGCCGTCATGGGCTTGACCTTCACCTCGCGCTTCTGGCCGGCGGACTTCACCGCGTTGACCGTCTCCATCGCTTCGGCCTGCCACTGCTTCTCGATGCGCGCGATCTCGGCCGCGGCCAGTGCCACACCACCCTCGAAGTACGTCTGTGGGTAGCGGGGCACGATCTTGAGTGCCACCACCTCGGCGCCGGTCAGGTCGGCAAGGCTCAGGGCGTGCTCCACCGCTTTCTGGGAGAGCTTGGAGCCATCGGTGGCGAGCAGGATGCGCTTGTACATGGGGATCTCCTTCTTGTTGGGGTGAGAACACCTTACGCCGGACCTTGCCACCGACCGTTGATCCAGGTCAACCGCACGGCGACGGGATGCGCATAAGCTGACGTCCCATGAGCAGCGCCGCCTGGGCCAGCGGCCACCGGGGCCCATTGACCGTCAACGACGACTTCGCCGTGCTCGACGACCCGATCGAGCAGGAGGCCTTCACCGCCGTGGTGGAAGGTGAAGGCGCGCGCCGCGAATCGGTGCTGGTGGTTCAGGGCATGTTCTGTGCGGCCTGTGCCGATGCGGTGGAGGCTGCGCTCGATGGCGTGCTTGGTGTGGACGCTGCGCAGGTGAACGCGGCCTCGCGCCGCCTGCGCGTGCGCTGGCACCCGGACCGCACCACGCTGTCGGCGCTGGCGCGCCGCGTGGGCGAGCGCGGCTACCGGCTGCTGCCGCTTCAACAGGCGCTCTCGCTTGACGAACGCTGGCGCGAATCGCGCCTGGCGCTGTGGCGCCTGTTCGTGGCGGGCTTTTGCATGATGCAGGTGATGATGTTCGCCTGGCCAGCCTATGTGGCAGGCCCCGGCGAGATGCCGCCCGACATCGATCAGTTGTTGCGCTGGGCGAGTTGGGTGCTCAGTGTGCCGGTGGTTTTCTTTGCCAGCGGACCTTTTTTCGCCCAGGCCTGGGCCGACCTCAAGCGCCGCCGTATCGGCATGGACACGCCGGTGGCGCTCGGCATCGCGGTGACCTTCCTGGCCAGCTCGGCCGCCACCTTCGACCCCAGCGGCCCCTGGGGCCACGAGGTCTGGTTCGACTCGCTCACCATGTTCGTGGCTTTCCTGCTGGGTGGGCGCTACCTCGAAGCGCGGCTGCGCGAGCGCACCGCGGGCGCACTCGACGCGCTGATGAACCGCCTGCCGGCCGCGGTGGTGCGTGAACTGGCCGATGGTCGCACCGAGACGGTGTCGGCACGCCGCCTGCGCGTGGGCGATGTGGTGCGTGTGGCCGCCGGCGAGGCCTTCCCGGGTGACGGCGTGCTGCTCGACCAAGGCGCCACGGTGGACGAAGCCTTGCTCACCGGCGAGTCGCGCGCCTGCACGCGTGCGCGTGGCGAGGGCGTGATCGCCGGCAGCCTCAACCTCGGTGGCGTGGTGCGCGTGCGGGTGGACCGGATCGGCGCCGATACGCGGTTCGCACAGATCGTGCGTCTGATGGAGCAGGCCGCCACCGACAAGCCGCGCCTGGCCGTGCTGGCCGATCGCATCGCCGCGCCGTTTCTGGTGCTGGTCATGCTGGCGGCCTTCGCCGCTGGCTGGGCCTGGTGGCAGATCGACCCGTCGCGCGCGTTGGCCATCGCGGTGGCGGTGCTCATCGTCACCTGCCCGTGTGCGCTTTCGCTGGCCACGCCGGCGGCCATGCTGGCCTCGGCCGGTGCGCTGGCGCGCCGCGGCGTGCTGGTGCGCCGACTGCAGGCCTTCGAGGCCATGGCCGGCGTGAACGCGGTGGTGTTCGACAAGACCGGCACCCTCACACAGGACCGGCTGGAACTGGCTGGCGTGCGACTGCGCGCCGGTGCCGATCGCGAGGCGGTGCTGGCGCAGGCCGCAGCGCTGGCGCGCGACTCACTGCACCCGGTGGCGCGCGCCATTGCCGGCGCTGCAACAGCCGAACCCACGGTTCGCTGGCATTCACTGCAAGAACATGCGGGGCAGGGCATCGAGGCACGTGACCACCAGGGCCGCAACTGGCGCCTGGGCTCTGCTCTTTTTGCGGGCGCCATGCCGGAACACGACGCCGATGGCCCGCGCAGCTACCTGGCGGACGAGCAAGGCTGGCTGGCCACTTTCGAGCTGCGTGAGGCGGTGCGCGAGGACGCGCGCGATGCCGTGAATCGGCTGCGTGTGCAGGGTATTCGCACCTGGGTGCTGTCGGGCGACCGCGCCAGCGCTGCACGCCGCGTGGCCCATGCCGTGGGCGTGGACGAGGTGATCGCCGAAGCCTCGCCTGAACACAAGCTGACGCAACTGCAGGCCTTGCAGGCCCGTGGCTGGCGCGTGGCGATGGTGGGCGACGGCCTCAATGACGGCCCGGTGCTGGCCTGGGCCGAGGCGTCCTTCGCCATCGGCCGCGCCGCGCCGCTGGCCCAGGCACGCAGCGACGTGGTGGTGCAGAGCGGTCGTCTGCTCGATGTGGTGGACACGATCGAACGGGCCCGCCTGACGCTGCGCGTCGTGCGCCAGAACCTGGCCTGGGCTGCGGCCTACAACGCGGTCTGCGTGCCGCTCGCACTCATCGGGTGGATGCCGCCCTGGCTGGCCGGCCTGGGCATGGCCGTCAGTTCCCTGCTCGTCATTGCCAACGCCTGGCGCCTGAACGCCAACCGCTGAACACCCAACGAAATGGACATCCTGTACCTGCTGATCCCCCTGTCGATCCTGATCGTCTTCGGCATCCTGGGGGTGTTCTGGTGGGCGCTGCAGGCCGGCCAGTTCGACCAGGTCGAGCGCGAAGGGGAGCGCATTCTCGATCGGGAATGAGCGTCGAATGAGGGGCGCTTGATCCAGGTCAAGCGCGATCGGGAACGCCTTGCGGACACTCGCAGGGAACCATAGAAGAGGAGTGGCCCATGGCCATGAGCAACAACAAGGCAGGGACCGCTGAGGCCGCGGTCTACAACGACAAGGTGGTGCGCCAATTCGCCATCGCCACCGTGATCTGGGGCGTGGTGGGCATGCTGGTGGGCGTCATCATCGCCGCGCAGTTGACCTGGCCGGCCCTGAACCTGGGCATCGAGTGGCTGAGCTACGGCCGGCTGCGCCCGCTCCACACCAACGCGGTGATCTTCGCCTTCGGTGGCTGCGGCCTGTTCGCGGCCAGCTACTACGTGGTGCAGCGCACCTGCCACGTGCGGCTGTTCGGTGGTGGCTTGGCGGCCTTCACCTTTTGGGGCTGGCAACTGGTCATCGTGCTGGCGGCCATTACGCTGCCGCTGGGCATGACGCAAGGCAAGGAATACGCCGAACTCGAGTGGCCGATCGACCTGCTGATCGCGGTCGTTTGGGTGGCCTACGCGGTCGTCTTCTTCGGCACCATCGGTATGCGCAAGGTGCGCCACATCTACGTCGCCAACTGGTTCTTCGGTGCCTTCATTCTGGCGGTCGCGCTGCTGCACATCGTCAACAGCGCGGCTTTGCCGGTCGACCTGTTCAAGAGCTACTCGGCCTACGCCGGCGTGCAGGACGCGATGGTGCAGTGGTGGTACGGCCACAACGCGGTGGGCTTCTTCCTCACGGCCGGCTTCCTCGGGATGATGTACTACTTCATCCCCAAGCAGGCCGAGCGCCCGGTGTACTCGTATCGCCTGTCGATCGTGCACTTCTGGGCGCTGATCTTCACCTACATGTGGGCCGGCCCGCACCACCTGCACTACACCGCGCTGCCGGACTGGACCCAATCGGTCGGCATGGTGTTCTCGCTCATCCTGCTCGCGCCCAGCTGGGGCGGCATGATCAACGGCATCATGACGCTCTCGGGTGCGTGGCACAAACTGCGCGACGACCCGATCCTGCGTTTCCTGATCGTCTCGCTCTCGTTCTACGGCATGTCGACCTTCGAGGGCCCGATGATGTCGATCAAGACGGTCAACGCGCTGTCGCACTACACCGACTGGACCATCGGCCACGTGCACTCGGGCGCGCTGGGCTGGGTGGGCCTGGTCACCATGGGCTCCATGTACTACCTGATCCCGCGCCTGTACGGCCAGAAGAAGATGTACTCGGTGCCCGCGATCGAGCTGCACTTCTGGATCGCCACCGTCGGCATCGTGCTCTACATCGCCGCGATGTGGATCGCCGGTGTGATGCAGGGCCTGATGTGGCGCTCCATCAACCCCGACGGCAGCCTCACCTACACCTTCGTCGAATCGGTGAAGGCCACGTTCCCCTTCTATGTGATTCGTCTCGCCGGTGGCGTTCTCTACCTCGGCGGCATGTGCGTGATGCTGTGGAACGTGATCATGACCGCGCGCCAGGGCCGTATCGAGCCAGTGCGCATCCCCGCCGTCCAAACCGCACACGCCTGAGGTGTCCGACATGGCCAATCAAGAAAAACCCGCCGGCTTCACCCACGAGCGGATCGAGACCAACAACTTCCTGATGATCGTCCTGATCGTTCTGGTGATCGCCGTCGGCGGTCTGGTCGAGATCGTGCCGCTGTTCTTCCAGAAGTCCACCACGCAGCCGGTCGAGGGTCTCAAGACCTACACCGCACTGCAGCTCGCCGGGCGCGATGTGTACGTGAAGGAAGGTTGCTACAACTGCCACTCGCAGATGATCCGGCCGTTCCAGGCCGAGACGCTGCGCTACGGCCACTACTCGGTTGCAGGCGAGTTCGTCTACGACCGGCCGTTCCAGTGGGGCAGCAAGCGCACCGGGCCTGACCTGGCGCGCGTCGGCGGCCGCTACAGCGACGAGTGGCACCGCATCCACCTGAACAACCCACGCGATCTGGTGCCCGAGTCGAACATGCCGGCCTACCCGTGGCTGGAGAAAAAGACCGTCAAGGCCGAAGGCCTGCCGCGGCGCATGGAAGTGCTGCGCACGCTGGGTGCACCGTACAGCGATGCCGAGATCCAGGGTTCGGTGGAGGCCGTGAAAGGCAAGACCGAGATGGACGCGCTGATCGCCTACCTGCAGGTGCTGGGCACCGCGCTGGGCAGCACCGGTAAGTGACGGAGGCCCCCATGGACATCAACGATCTGCGTTCCGTCGTCACCGTCATCAGCCTGCTGGTCTTCCTGGGCATCGTGGGCTGGGCGTGGTCGCGCCGCAACCGCGAGCGCTTCGACGAGGCCGCCCGCCTGCCGTTCCAGGACGAATGAAGAGAACAACACCATGAGCGACTTCACCAGCGATTTCTGGCACCTCTATGTGGCGGTGCTCACCCTGGTCAGCATCGTGGCCTGTGCGGTGCTGCTGTGGATCAGCGGCACCACCAAGGTCAAGGCGCACGACGACAACACCACGGGCCACGTGTGGGACGAAGACCTGCGCGAGCTCAACAACCCGCTGCCCAAGTGGTGGGTCTGGCTTTTCATCATCACGGTGGTCTTCGCGCTGGCCTATGGCCTGCTGTACCCGATGTTCGGCCGCTACTCGGGCGTGCTCAACTGGTCTTCGCAAGGTCAGCACACGGCCGAGGTGCAGCGTCATCAGGCCACCATTGCGCCGCTGTACGCGCAGTTCAGCGGCCAGCCGGCGCCGCAGCTGGCCAGCGATGCGCAGGCCATGGCCATTGGCGAGCGTCTGTTCATGAACAACTGCGCGCAGTGCCATGGCTCGGACGCGCGTGGCTCGCGCGGCTTTCCCAACCTCACCGACGCCGACTGGCTCTACGGTGGTGACCCGGACGTCATCAAGGCCACCATCACCCAGGGCCGCCACGGCGTGATGCCGCCGATGGCCGCCGCCGTGGGTGGCGCGGACGACGTGCGCAACGTGGCGCACTACGTGCTGAGCCTCTCGGGCAGCCCGCACGACAGCGTGCGCGCCACCCTGGGCCGGACCAAGTTCACCGCCTGCGCGGCCTGCCACGGTGGCGACGGCAAGGGCAACACCGCCATGGGCGCGCCCAATCTGACCGACAACGTCTGGCTGCACGGCTGGGGCGAGGAGGCCATCGTGCGCGCTGTTACCAACGGCATCAGCAACCAGATGCCGGCGCAGAACCAACTGCTCACGGCCGACCAGATCCATGTGCTGAGCGCGTACGTCTGGGGTCTTTCGAACCGCGCGCAGAAGTGAGTACCGCATGAGCAATCCGGCGGAAACGCCGAGCCGCGTCATCCCCATCCAGCCGGTGGGCGATGACGAGGTGATGGTCTCGCTCTATGCCTCGCGGCAGAAGATCCACCCGCGTTCGGTGTCGGGCCTGTTCACGCGCTGGCGCTGGTTCTTCGTCTGGGCCACGCAGCTGGTGTTCTACGGGCTGCCGTGGCTGAGCTGGAATGGCCGCCAGGCCGTGCTGTTTGACCTCGAGGCGCGGCGCTTTTTCATCTTCCCGTTCGTCCTTTATCCGCAGGACTTCATCTACCTCACGGGGTTACTGGTCATCAGCGCGCTCGCGCTGTTCCTGTTCACGGCCGTGGCAGGGCGGTTGTGGTGCGGCTTCGCCTGCCCGCAGACCGTCTACACCGAGATGTTCCTGTGGATCGAGCGCCGCGTGGAGGGGGACCGCAGCGCGCGCCTGCGCCTGGACGCCGCGCCCATGAGCGCCGGCAAGTTCGGCAAGCGCGCGCTCAAGCACGGGCTGTGGGCTACGGTGGGCCTGTGGACGGGTTTCACCTTCGTCGGCTACTTCACCCCGATCCGCGAACTCGCGGGCCTGGTCGTGGCGTTGTCGCTCGGGCCGTGGCAGACCTTCTGGATCCTTTTCTACGGCTTCGCCACCTACGGCAACGCGGGCTTCCTGCGCGAGCAGGTGTGCAAGTACATGTGCCCCTACGCGCG